>JAEEGL010169695.1_pt1 | contig 38403 bp, 69 predicted proteins | sample 9134231 | NCBI WGS metagenome assembly JAEEGL01 (sample SAMN16246548, study PRJNA631951) | gut metagenome | biome: gut microbiome; feature: rumen; material: fiber-attached | host: Bos | place: Iran: Karaj | collected 2018-10
AAGACCCATCTGGGCAAGTTGACGATTACCTCAGGTCCTTGTCAGAGGATTAGATTCAGACTCTCACGTTGAGGTGTGTGGAGTTGCTGGACAAGTGGAACGAGCCACAGGGTTCCGACACAGTACTCAGAGTGAGGCAAGTGGTGGACAACGATGAGAGGTTCTTGAAGTTCCTGCGCAAGACTGTGCCGTTGACTGAACCAAAGCCACGCGACATGGGCGCGAACACCTTTGTCCAGCACTTCTTCGACCCGCCGTTTGACTTGGAGGCTTTCATTGGGAAGATGGCAAGGGAGAAGGGAATACCGTTTGCATAGGCAGAAAAGGAATGGAACGATTCCAACATGGAGAAGACCCACGTTGGAAGGTACGCGCACATGCTCGCTGACGATGCTGTGAACGGTCGCCCACCGTCCAAGGAGGGTACAAACCCCAAGGAGATTGCAGTATATACCGCCATCTACGATTACGCCAGGAAGCTGGTGAAGGGCGCGACTGACGTTGAAAGCGAAGTCAGCCTCCACGCTGACAGTGCCTATGTCGGAGGAAAGTTTGACCTGCTTATGAAGAAGAAGGGCGTGTGGACGCTGGTTGACTGGAAGACCAATGGAGAGGAACTTGACGACATCCCGACTGGCAAGGTTGGCATAGACAAGCTGACGAAGAACCTGAACAACAACTCGTACAACAAATACGCGCTCCAGTTGAACGTCTACGAGTGGGCGGCGAAGGACAGTGGCAAGATTCCGAAGAACGCGAAGGTCAGCAAGGAACTTCACCATTTCCAGTACATGGAGGATGGCAAGCCAGTGAAGATTCGCGTTGTGAAGGTTCCTGACATGTAGGAACTTGTGCAGAAGATGGTTGAACGCGCCATCAGAATTGGCGTTGTAAAGAGAAAGTGATTTAACAAAAAACCAAACGAGGTTATTACAATGAAAATGAAAGAAAGAACAATGTGGAAAAGGATAGACGAATCTGCTGACAAGGAAGATGAATTTACATGCGACTGGTGTGGATTTTCGTCAGACAATCCAGACCGTTTCACCGAAATCGGTAGATAGACTGTGTGTCGCATGTGCCTGAGCAGAAGCAAATACGATGAAGGCTGGCTTGGTGACAAGATGAAGGCCGGTTGGGAGAAGGTGAAGTCCGGTGCCAAGAAAGTTGGCAAGGCGATTGGCGATGCTTTCAACGGACCGTTCCGCAAGGGCGACCAGATTGTGATGAAGGGCGAGGATGGCGAGTCATTCAAGGGTACAATCACGAACTGGGATGGGTCAGAAAAGACCTACGAGGTGATGCTTGGAAAGCAGACCAACGAGGGGTTGGAAGAGGACGTGCTTGACATGGCTGACCGAGAGGACGAGCTTGTGTGGATGATTCAGGATAGTTTCTGGCATCTTGCTGACTTGGGCGACCCAGATATCCTCCGTGAACTCATTGAGAACTGCGTTGAACTTGAGAAGGTGAAGCCAGGAAAACTTGATGAGATTATCAATCAGGAGTTCGAGACGGTGAACGAGGAGACGCGCGAGGAGATTGCGTATCTCAAGAGCATTGGCGAATACGATGACTACAAGAAAATGATCAGCGCGCTCAAGGCGAAGAACGCCAAGAAGAAATCAACCAAGAAGCCAGCCAAGAGGAAATGGGGTGGCGCAAGCAAGAAGTCTGCAAGAAAGCCAATTAGCCGTCCAGCTGCGAAGAAGTACAAGTATTCCTTCTCAGCAAGCGGATATGGCACGAAGACATACTCTTACTCATCTGAGGAAGAATGCCTCAAGGAAATGAAGCAGGACGCGGAGGCAACAGCCGAGGACTATGGTGGAGAAGTTCAGTGGTGGGACGACAAGGAGTGCGTTGTGATTGACGGAGATGGTCAGGAACTCGGAACCTTTGTGTACCTTGGCGCGGGCCGTTGATCGTTTTACGCCAAACGCATGAAACGAAAAGATGGTTGGATTTCTGTCCAGCCATCTTTCTTCTTTGTTGCGGGTTCCTCTTCAGTGAGTGTATCTCTCTGTGAACTACCTAAATAATAGGTTGCCATAGAGAAAAGCCTCTGATTCAATCTCCTTCAGTTCCGGGTCTTCGTTCAATGGCTTGTCAGACACATGGGTTGCGAATCCATCTGGGTCAACTATGTTCTGGTTCCTGTGAACCATTTCGTGACAGAATGTACGGAGAATGTCCTTGATGTGTCTGTTGTCAATGAACAGCACAAGTTCGTTGCTTGAAGGGTCGTAGTAGCCAGTCTTTATGAAAAGTTCGTCCTCTGGGTTGGGAGTCTGGTCAAGTCTGATTTTCGGAAGAGGGTCAACCTCAAACCCGATTTCGTGGAAATACTTGACTATTTCCTCAATCCAGTAGTTCAGCATGTCTATCTTGTTTTCGTTTTCCATGACCTATCTATTTACCATAACCGAATGGGAATGGTAAATACCAGCGTATGAAGAAGTATGTTCTGAACATAGATAGGATTTATGGTGGATAGACCGCAAACGCCCTTGTGCTGAATCAGGTTGACGAGGATTTTCCCTTTTTGCTTCCATCCCCGCCTCCATCTGGAAGTCTGAAGAATTGGATTGAGGATATGCAGTAGATTCATTCTGACTTCTATCCCCTGGATAACGAGTTCAAGCTGGAGTATAAAATAAATGAAGAAGAGCAATAGGATGGGGAGGAAGGACAGGATAAGAGGTATGTGGTTAAGCCCTTGTCAATGACTCATGCGTTTCTTTCCGTTCTTGAAAACCACCTTGAAACAACATAGATGGGTGAAGTTGACTAGATTGTCCGTGCATACGTTGTTTCAATGATAAACTCCCAGTTGAACGATAAACAGACATTGATTGATGATACAGTTCCCGAAGACATTGGAACTGAACTTCTTTCTCAATATACGATGGACTTCAACTTAGACCTTCAGACGAATTTCAAGGAGAAGGGTCATCGTGAACTGTACATGATGGACGACACATCCTCAATGAATCCTGAGGAGAAGACCTATGTATCCGAGAAGACATATATGCACTCGTTGAATGGAAAGGCGGAAGTTGCTGTTGATAAGGACGATGACGGGAACGATATAGTGAAGGAGTTCAATTCATCGCAGATGAATGTTCTGTTTCCCTATAGGAAATTCTCCAGCAAGTCAATCTATTCCCGCTAGATGAGGGTTCAGCGCGTGAACGAGGTGGACGACACGCTTGAGCGTTCGCGTGGAATCACCCTTTAGGGAAAGGTCAGCTACGAGAAGTGCCTGCAGGCGGTGTCATAGGTTGGGAACAACATATATGTCATGTCACCGAACATAGACATTGGACTTGACATGCCTAGAATCCACGGAAACGGACTGACAATAGTTAACGCATATCTGGACAAGCCCTATCACTTCCCCCACAGTATGACGTTGTTCCAGCCAGGCCAGGAGAACTATAAGTGTTCAGTGCTCAAGGATAGATGCCTTGAATGTGGATATTAGAGGATGAACATGGGCGACACATGTCCAGAATGTGGCTCGACCGAAATATCACGGGACGATTTCATTGACTGGTATGAGAAGCACAGTAGGAGGACTGTTGTGTCGTTGAATGAAACCTATGGCGGAAACGTCACCACCATGACGTATTTCGGTCCAGGCTCATACGAACTTATGCTTGGGACGTACTCCCCTACTGACATAGTGATTGAAAGTCCAGATGGTTTGGAGGAGACTGACATACGCCTTGACTCAGATACCTATAGGAACATCAGGGACGAGAAGGATGAACTGAATGAATATCGTGATTTCATTGACGCGGATGGCAACAAGGTGAAGAAGTACGTTTTCGATAACTCCATATACGATAAGCCAAGGTTAGGACAGTTTGGAAACGTCTCGTTGAAGTTCAACCTATACGACACATTCATAACGGGCAAGGAGAGGATTCTCAAGTTCATTGTTCCAAGGGACAAGGACTTCAACAAGCTGAAGTTGAAGTTCGGGTGGAAGAAATGGATAGCCCCAACGTTGGGCAACTGGGAGGTTTCCGTGATGGTGAATGAGGAATACGCAGTAGACCCAGAATTTCACGCGGACAAGGACAGTGACGAGTACGAACTGGAGATAAACGACACCGCCACTTCTGACACCGCAATCTCAATCTCAGTGCTCATTCACTTTGACGTGGATTTCGGCAAGAGAAATACTGAACGCCAGTACAGGGAACTCCTCAAGAAGTCCGGAGTGTGGCTGACAAACCTCCGCGTGGAGAATGGCGTGTCTGACATAACATAGCTGACATTCGGTTCCTACGTGAACGAGCCTGGAATATCAGACGAGGAATACGCCATTAGGTACAACCAGTTCTGGGAGGTTTCCCAGTACAAGAAAGACCTTGCATATCAGACTGTGGTGGAGTCATCCTTGAAGAACATGACAACAGCTGGAATGACATACGCGAACAACTATTCAAGCGGAGACCTATACGGGGACATGTTCGTGACGAAATCGGTACTGAACTCCAGATACGATATGGACATTTGCCTTGACCCAGATGACGAAAACCAGTTGCTTGCGGTAGGCAGAGACTACCTTGGAATGGGGGAATGCTCAAACCAGTTGTCCCTGCTGTACAAGGAGGCTGACATCTGGATTTCCCAGGACGTCAATGGAAACGTGGTCACTAGGAGAAAACCCTACGAGGAAAGCGGCCTCAACTACTAGATGATTGAAGTGGTGAAGAACATCAACAGGTTCGAGTCCTCAATCAAGCACAAGATGAACGTGTTTTCGGTTGTGGTGGAGAACTCAAACCTTGCGCCTGACGATTCAGACACAAGGGACGAGGCATTGGAGAAGTACAAGGAGCAGTTGCGAAATTCAGTAACCCAGTTCGTGCGCAACACTTGCGAGGGCATTGTCCCAGTCCATACCCAGTTGTTTGACGTCCAGTTCACATAATGAAAGAGGCGCCGTTTTCACAGCGCCTCCGAACCCAATGTGATGTGAATGGTCATCTATGTCTATACACAACCCGTCCCTTTGTCAAATCGTATGCTGAAACCTCAACGTCAACCTTGTCGCCGATGATGAGCCTGATTGAGTGCATCCGCATCTTGCCATTCAATGTGCAGAGAATCTTCATGCCAGTCTCATCGTCCACAACTTCGTAAGTGCCGCCGTGGACTTTCGTCACTGTCCCAAGCCTCTTCAGTACATCGTCTTTCATTGAGATTTCCTTCTTGCTCCTTATGCGTTTCTCTGTATCGTGTCCCTAACAATCTGACCAACAACTTCCTTCAACGAGTCATTGAGAACTTTCTTGTCGCCTCTGTTTTCCCAAGTTTCGTCTGACTTGTCGTTGACCAACCTAATCACCTCAAAATTATACAACTTTTCGTCGGGCTTGTAAAGGTCTTTCTTCAAGTCAACTGTCACGCAGTACTCAAGGATGTTCACAATGTCGGCTATGTTCCTCACAAAGTGCTTCTTCCCAGAGTGGAGCGCGTACTCGTAGTTTCGGTCCTGATAGTGGACGGCATACCGTACCTTCGGTTTGCCATTTAGCGTGTTTATCTTTATTTCCATTTGCTTGTTTCCTTTGCCATATCAACCAAAGAGGTCTGGTTTCTTGTCCTTGATGTCCCCAGTGTGCAGTCCCTTCATACGCGCAGGAATGACGCGGCGCATGTTGCAGTCATCGCAGCACACGTTCCATCCACCATTTGCGAAAGCCTCCATGACTGGGCGTGGGTCGTTTCCATATCCCTCAAACTCCCTGCCACACAGGCAGCACTTGTTTTTCTTTTTCATTTTTCTTCTCCTTGTCAGAATGCAGTTAGGTGGTGGACGGGCTGCTAGGAATCAACTCGTCCACCACCAGATTGGGTTTACGCAACCTTCACGCCAGTCACGCCCTCCAGCTTCTTCAGGAAGGACCCGAACTTGCTATTGGAGAGGGTGGTGTCGATGAACTTGCGGTCAAACTTCGTCTTCGTGTTCTTGCCCTCGGAGTGCGTGATGTACTGGGCATAGGCGCGAATCAGACCCCAGGCGTCACCACGGTGAGCCTTGTTGCCAGCGTCGTTGAAGCAGGCAAGGAACTCGCGGCGCGTCTTCAGGACATTCTCCTTCACGCGCTCGTTCATGTTCTCCTTGATGGGGAACAGCACCTCAAGGAACAGCTCAATCTGCTTCTTGTCCAGCTTGAGGCTGGCGTACTTCTCAGCAGCCTTGCGGAGCCCGTCCATGTACTCGCGGATGCTCACAAGGGCGTCCTGCCCCTGCTTCATGCGGCTAGGCAGCGTGCGCGTATGGCGGATGGCGATGGTGTTGGCGATGCCAGACAGGCCCATGTTGAACTGCGCGTAGGTGGCGGCGTTCAGTGCCACGATGTTGGCGCGGACCTTGTAGCGGCCATTGAAGCTGTTCTGCAACACAATGCAGGGGATGTAATCCTCCCCCAAAATCTTGATGCTCGGCAACTGCCCAATCACCCAGCAGAGCCCAGAGTAGGTGAGTCCACCGCGCGTGAACTTCAACTTCTCGTCAATGTAGTCGGCGAAACTAAACGCGGACTCGTTCTGGCAAATCTCATACCCCTTGCCAACCACGCCCATGCAGGTCTCCTTGTCGGTACGCACGGTGGCGAACTTCTCGCGGATAACCTTCATGTCGGGCCCGAAATAGATGGCCCGCTTCTCAACCTCAAAGTCCAGCCCAGTCGCCGCAAGCGCGGCAGAAATCTTCGTTGCGTTCGCGGAACGCCCAATCGCATCCCAGGTCGCGCCCTTGCCAGCCTTAACAACTTTCTTCGCCATAACTACTACTCCTATCAGGGAACTCAAGGGCATCCCGTACTCCCATTCCTCACAAGGCATCCTTCACCCATTGAAGAACCCTTCCTCGTGGGAACACCTATAGTATACCACAGCCTGCCCCGTGGCGCAAGGGGGTCTGCTAAAATAATCCGAAATAATTTTGGGGCTATAATTAGCCAAAAGTGTGCAGGAAATGACAGATTTGGGCAAATATAAAAGACGCACCTCAATAAAGAGGTGCATCTATTATTTGTCCAATATGGTTTTGACTGAAAGCCCAAACCATCTTCTAACATCAAACATCCTTTCCCATTCACGCCAGGTCGGACATTGGGATGTCATTATCCTCAGTGAATTCCCAAAGACAACTGTTCAACTCAGTCCAATCTTCTGGATATCCAATTGTGCATATGAGTTCAATGCTTCTATTGATCCAATTGGCAATCTCATTTGCCTTTCTGGGGAAATATTTCTTTGCGACACTCTTTGCAACCTGCTCAAGGTTCAATGCTGATGTTATCTCGTCTGACATCCTTTCCCATTTACTCCAGACTTCATCTTCAATGTCAGTTGACTCCTTGAACTTCTTGGTGGATTCTGAAGCATTTGCAGGAATTGTCTTTACAATTTTCCATCCGTTCTTCTTGGCAAGTTTCTCGGCCTTCTTCAAGCCGTGAATGTTCTCTTCCAGGCGCATACCAGCGTCAACCGTCTCAATCCTCCAGAGGTCATAGACCTTGTTTGTGCGGCGGAGGATGACACCACTCTCAATCTAACTCTTTTTGTACCCTTCCCTGTCGGCTTCCCAATCCACATCTGGTTCGTGTCCGCAGTAGCCCTGCGTTCCATAGAGGGGGTCGTCTTTGAGGCTGCCGCGCCTCCCTCTGGCATACCGTCCTTCTGAACCATCTGTGAATTCAAGGACAATTCCCTTGCTTGTCTTGAACTGCTTTCCTGATTCGCTGACGTATTCCAGTTTGCCGTATTTCTTCTGGAAGTACCTAGATTTCTCAAACATTTCCTTTGTCACGTTTAGTTTTTTCATTGTTTTGCTCCATTAGTGTTTTCCTGTAAATAGGTTTTTCGTTATCGCGCCCTTGTTGTCGTAAATCTTCTCAAGGATGTCCTTGAGTTCTTTTGGCGCGTCCTTTATTTCTGGCAACGTCTTGAACACAACTTCGTTCTTGCTGGTGGAGAAGAGGAACGCGAAAGTCTGCTTGCACTTGTTGAGGAATTTGGCGAAGAATTGAGACGCGAAAAACTCGTCAATCGTCACCTAATCAAGTTTGTTGTCCAGGTAGCTTGTCCACTTTATGTCGGCGTAGGTGAGAACCCACTTGTTTTCCTTCAAATCGTAGAAGCATCTGTAAGCCTTGCCATCTGCCTTGAACTTGACCTCCGCGATGATGTCCGCAAGCCACGTCTTTGTGCAAGCCCTAACCTTGTCGTAGATGTATGGCGTGATGAGCGCAGCTGCCGCAACGCCAGCTACAATCCATCCAACTGTGGCTGCAGACATACCAAACAACGTCCATCCACCTGATGCGGCAGTAGTTGTTGCTGTAGTGGTTCCAGCCATAATTGCTGCGTCCTTCCATGGTTTTCCAGTCTCTGGGTCAATCCAACTGTCCGTCCTGTTGACAACGCCATTGCTGTCAATGGTGTAGCCGTTTTTGTCAAACCACTACTTCAGCTCGTCTTTCGTGTAATATGTTATCTTGCTTGGGTCGTTTGAAAAATGCTTCACCACTTGTCCAGAGTCCTGCAACTGCTTTGCGAACATAAGTGCCTTTTCGTCTCTGTCCCACACCTAGTCGTCAAACGAACCACCGTTTGGGTTTTTCTTCACAATGTTCGACTTGGCAATCATTGCGTTCGCCCATTTCACCCAATCAGCATGTTGTTCATGAGACTTTTGTGTGAGTTCCGCTGAGTGTTTCTCCATGTCCCTCGCTAGTTGGGCGCGTCCGCTAAGTTCCTCGTAGCCCTTCCAGAAATCGTCTCCAATTTGCTCTCCAATCTCGCCTGCCTTGTTGAGAACTTGCTTGTAGCCAGCTGCTGCAGCCAATCCCATGACAAGGGGGGAGTTCGCCAAGGTTGCAGCCCCATTCACCAGGGTTGATGCAACGCCACCAACTGCGGCAATCGTTGCGGCCGTGGAACCCGAGTTCTGGACTTGGGTTGCCGCCTGCGCGACCTGCTCTGCATTCACGTCTCCGCTCTTAACTTCGTCCTGAACCTCCTTCCCCTTCTTTTTCTGAACCTCAGCAATCTTGGTGAATATGTCTGGGTCTTCAAATATGATGAATTCCTCTGCTGTCTCCTCTTCAATGGAATCGTCATCTACATACTCCCTTGCCTCAGTAATGAACCTCACAATGGTTCCGTTGGCAGTCTTGTATGTCTTACCGCTCTCGGAGACGTATTCAAGTCTGCCATACTTCTTCTGGAAATACCTGGATTTCTCAAACCTCTCCTTCGTCACCTTGAGTTTCTTCATTGTTGTTTTCTCCGATACTGGCGTTGCCTTTGGCTTCATGTATTCACCCGAAACCTTGTCTGTCTATGGCATGTCGCCGCGTCCATGCGCGTTTGGCGTTGGCTGTGCCTCGTTCCTCATCACCATGACGTTGTTCCACATATACTGTATGGGGTCGTCCTTTATGTACTTTGCGAAAATCCGCTTTGCCTCTTTAACCATTGTCTTCTAGCACCATTCCTTGAACGCGCGTTCGCCAATGGTGTAGAGGTTGTATTCAGAATCCACTGTGGCCTGTGGAAGTTCGCCCCCGTCCTTCGCTATGAACAACTGCATCTAAACGAGTTTCAGGACGTCATCTGCGTTTCTGAACATGTCTGACCTTATCACGCGCACAACCATCTGGGCGTCTGGGTTCATGCAGTACACCTGGCTCCACCTATGGTGGCCGTCAATGATGTAGTTCACGCCATTAACCTCAGCAACAACAAGGGGAATGTTCCTAATGCAGATTGGCTTGCCAGAGAACGCATCGTCTATTCCCTGGGGCTTGTCCCTCAATGGGAACTGGAGGGACTTCTCCATGTCAACCTCGAACTGGGTTGGATGGATGTTCCTAATGTCCATTGCTGTCGCCTTTGAGAACCGCACTGACACGCCATCTGGGCTGTTGAACTTCTCTATGATGGCATCGCGCAGGGCTTCAATCTTGGGATCAACAGCAAGGGTGTTCAAGTCCTCAATGAACGCCTCGTAGTTGTCGTCACGCAATGCAACCATGGCGTTGTTGAAATCCTGTTCAACGTCCCCTGTTGGCTAAACCGCGTTTATGGGTCTGTCACCGAAATCTGGGACGTCTGTGTCCTCCTTTAGGAATTTCAACACCATGCCCTTTTCAGTCTTGTATAGGTTTCCTGATTCGGACATGAACTTCAACGCGCCATACTTCTTCTGGAAGTATCTGGACTTGTTGAACCGTTCCTTTGTTATGTTCAGTTTCTTCATAGTAGAATTATTTACCATTACGCGAAGAATACTTCCTGTCCGAACGCGGTCTCCGCCCTGAGGTTTTCAAGAATCTGGGAAAGTTCCTCCTTGCCCTCTGCGCCAATCTCCTTTGAGACTGAGCCACCACCAGGAAGGTTGATGCCCTCGTACTTGCCGCGAATCTATCCCAGCATGATTTTGCAGTAGGCAAGGGTCATTCTTTTCACATGCTCGTTGGAGTACATTTCATCCAGTGGCGGTTCAATCTCCGCCTCAATCACCATAGGCACTCCCCATCTGGGGTCTGGCTTGTTCCCCAGTTCTGGGTACGGCCACAGTTCACTGTGGTATGGTGGCGGGATTGAGGAGCCTCCCCTGGGCTCTGGAATCAGCACAAGTCTTTTCGCGGCTCTGTTGTACTGGAAGTCTGGCTGGGTTGAGAGAACCCTTTGAGCCATCTTCTTGAATTCCACGAAGTTGTGGTATGTCACGAACGATCCCGCCAGGTTTCCGCTTCCATAGTGTCCTGTGGAAGTCCTGTTTATCATCCAGGGAAGCACAACGCCCCAACCGGAGAAGTCAACTCCATACTGGAGTTCAGTGACCTATGTGACGTTCTCCTTTGACAGGTCAATGCCCACGCCAGGAACATACTGCCTTGAGGACTTCAATATGTACTTACGGGGGAACGTGGCGTACTTGGTGTACATCATCAAGGCGTTCTGAATCGCTGTGTTGTAGTGGTTTTCGCGCAGTTCAATCGTCACAAGCGGGTAGCCCATCATGGACATAACCCAGTCAATCAGTTCCTGCTTGCTTTTTATTGCTGGATGCAAGAAAGTTGACTTGTCGTCAACGTGCGCTTCTTCGTACTTTGGATAGTCCTTCAACGGGGCTTCCTGTTCAGGATGGAGGTATGTGACGTGTTCCTACTTCCTGGACTCGTGGATTTCCTTGTGCGTTTCGTCTGACACATCAGGCTTAATCTGAAGTATCTTGTTCAGACCCGCTATGTTCAGTTCCGGCAACTTGTTTGTTGTGGTTATCTTCATGTCATGCCTCCAGTTTGATGTGGTATATGCCAAGGTCAGCGCATTTCTCAAATCCAAGGATTGTCACTGGTATGTTCTCCCCAATGTCGCTTCCGACAAGTGTTGCCTTGTCCCCCTTCTTGAACTACTGGACATGTTGCTTCTTTGGTTCGTAATCGTAGTCATCATGGTTTGCCGCTGTTGCACCAGCCACAGCACCAGCAATCGCTGCCACGTTTTCGTTTAGTTTCTCCGCAAGGATTACTGAACAGGTTTTATTCTTCCTGTCATAGTCATGGACATACCCAACTTCCTCCTTGCCATTGTTACCGACAAGTTTCACCTATGGCCTGTCTGCGAAAGCCTTTTTGACCTTCTTCCATCCGGACTTCACTGCGTCCATGAAAGACTCGTTTAGGGGAATCCACTTCTCTTTTTTGCTGCATTTAATCCATTTCATGATGTTTCCTCAGAAATTTGTAGTGCGAAAGTATTTACCATTGGACTGTGAAAAATCGGAATAGGGTCTGGATTTTGCATTGTCTGGTGTAAATAATATCGTGATGCGAATTTTTGGATGGGTATCCAAACGAAAGCATAACAACAGGAAGAAAACCAACAAAAGAGGTTACAACTACAATGGGAAACAGAACAATTAAAGCCCCAGGTGTAGAGATTATCGAGCACGACCTATCTGGTTACACAACAACCAACTTGGGTACGGGCTGCCTCATCACTGGTTTTGCGCAGAAGGGTGAAGACCTTGAGCCAATCAAAATCACGAACCGCTCAGCATGGCTTCTCAATTTCGGTGCGCCAACCAACGAGGCTGAAGAGTATTTCTACAATGCTGGCATGGAAGTTCTGAATCAGGGCGGATTCCTTTACGCCGCCAAGATTCCTTATTCCAACGACATCGCTGGAATCTACGCAGCTGCAAAGTACACCATCAACAAGAACAGGGAACTCTACTACCTTGACGAAGACGAGGGAATGTTCTACAACGATGGAATTGTGAAGGATGAAGAGGGATATTGGGTTGATGACATTGACCCGGCTGACGCTGAGGGCAGATTCATCAAGAACTACCGCTCCCTCAAGGACCTGGGAATCAACTCCCTCTCCCTAATCGCCCCAACTGGTCAGGACTTCATTTCCAAGGACCTGGTTGAGGAGTATGAGACTGGCGAGTCCAAGCCCAACTCCAACATCATCTACCTTGTTGACAAGACAAGGGCAATCTACACAAGGGCAACTGAGATTGCTGACAAACAGGACAACCGCGACTCTAGGTACTGCATTGGCATTGTTCCAGTCATCACCACGATGTGCAACACAGCCTACTTCCAGAAGAAGTCCACTGGCGTTGAATCCGACGTTGAGGAACTTTACCAGCCAGTGCGCTCACTGAAGACAATCACGTTCCCAGCTGGCGCAGCAAGCGCAGCTGAGTACAAGGCTACAACCTTCGTTGATTCTGACCTCCACACCCCATTGATGAAGAGGGCAAACACCTTCACGACATCCCTTTCTGAGCAGGCGGCAACGATTGCCCAGTCATGCCTTGTGAATGGCAACCTCGTGGATGGCAAGTTCAAGCCCTTCATCTGCAATGACATCTGCGTTGTGGTGTTCAAGGCGTTCGTCTCAACTGAGGACGGAAAGATTGAGTTCACCCCTGTTGAGACATGGGTTGGCTCTCTTGACCCAGAGGGACGTGATGAGAAGGGCCGCACGACCTACATTGACAAGCTCATTAACGACAACTCCGAGTACATCTACTGCTTCTCCAATCTTGAGAAGCCTGAGCAGGTCCTGAATCCTGACCACGGTTTCGTTGCTGGTTCTGATTCCGACTACTTCCAGGTCAAGGAAGACCTTGTTGCTGACAGTGAATATCAGGCAGCCACGCTGTTCTCAGCATACGCTGCCAAGATGCTTGGTTTCGGTGACGAGTACGACCCAGACAACGACCCAACCCTCACGGGACTTCCTGCCCCAAGAAGGTTTGAGGACGAGACGAACGACACCCCAGGAAGCAAGCTGTATAATCTTGCACTGACCACAATGGCAGCTCTCCGCCAGTTCTACAACGAGGACGCGAAGCAGCCAATTTGCCGCGTTGATGAACTCACCCTGGGTGGCACGTTCAACTTTGAGCAGTTGGCAGAAGCCCTTGGAACGAACGATGCAGCTAAGACTGCAATCTCAGCACTTGAGGGCTACTACACAGTGAACGACAAGTTCGTGACTGAACTTCCAACGGTAATTTACCGCATCCAGAAGAAATCCACGAAGGAGGGTTCTACTGACGTTAAGGACGCGAAGGGCAAAGTTGAGTTCCAGTGGCTTGACAAGGACGAATCACTTGGCGAATGGGCGTTTGAGGCGTATGACTACTCCATCATGATGGGCAAGTTCCAGGAGCTGGATGGTTCTATGCCAACAGACAAGATGGACGACTTCCAGAAGATTGAGGTTGGCAAGCACAAACTTGGCGAACTCTCAATCCTCAACTCCACGGACTATCTCCGCGCAATCTACGACTTCGACCAGTTGGTGGATGTGCAGATGCTTCAAGACGAGGGTGGATATACGTTCGCCTATGACTAGGATGGAAACATTGACTATGATGATGACAGCTGGGCAGTGGCCCGCAAGGACGCAATCCAGGCCCTCATCATCAACTCCATTGAGAAGGCTGGAAAGTTCAAGGTGCGTCTGCGCTACCTCAAGAAGGCTAAAATCAACGTTGACAAGCTGGACAAGAACTTCGCCTACTACATGGACGATTCCACAGACAAGGAGGCGGTCGCCAACAAGCAGATTGGAAAGAAGTACATCACAGACCTCTACAAGTCCTACAAGGACATTGGGGCTCTGGGTGGAATCAAGTGGAACCAGCCTGAACAGCCTGCTCCAAGCGATTCCCGTGACGGGCTTCTCGCCAAGAAGGACGCGCTTGAGGCTAAGCTGGACGCGATTGTGAACATCGACACCACCAAGAAGGAGAAGATGAACCCACGCACGCCGACAACGAGGCTTGGAACTGACGATGAGAACACTGCTCTCATCAAGAAGTACATTGAGCTGAAGATTTACCTCAACTCCCAGTACTTCCAGAAGCTCGCAGACCTCTACGCCTCGGTGATGAAGATTCTCCAGGACTGCTGCTACGCGCAACAGCGCTATGTTGAGTCCATGAGGAACATTGACGATGCGAACATCATGCTTGGCTTCTATCCTGAAATGGCTGAGCCAATCATCACCTACACTTGCATCGCCCAGTCGCTCAACAAGATATTTGACACGATGAGCGATGTCCACACCTCCGAGATTGACGTGGTCTGCGACGCTGGTATCTCCAACATCGCCCAGTTCGTGAAGCAGGTCTACGACCCAAGCGCTGACGATGGCGAGGACGTGGGTGGCATCTACCAGCCAGTCAAGTATTCCAGCTACTTCAAGTTCAACAAGAACACTGACCTGGCGTACTGGAAGACGATTGTGTGGAAGTTCGACACCTTCTGCAAGTTCCGCGGAGACTGCATGTTCTGTACTGAGGGGCCGCGTTCAATGGTTCTCATCGGAAACAAGCAGGTTGTGCGCAAGACCAAGAAGGACACGAGCGTTGACCTCAACATCCTGCCTTACCTGTCAAAGATTGCTGGCATCAACACCAGCTATGGCGCTGGCTACCTCAACTGGTACCGCACAATCTCTGACTACACGGGCGACACCCTCTGGGTTCCTCCGTCAATCAAGGCAATGGGTACGTACATCCTCACGGACAAGCAGTACAACTGGTGGGACGCGCCAGCTGGCATGCGCCGCGGCGTGATAAACATGGTGGAAACCTCCTTCAACCCAAGCAGGGTGCAGGCTGGCGAAATCTACGATGTGAACTGGAACTACGCAATCCACTACCTCAACGATGGCATCATCCAGGAGGGTCAGAAGACCTTCCAGACAAGACAGAGTGCGCTTGACCGCGTGAACGTGCGCCGTCTGATTTGCCGTATCAAGAGGTATGTGTACTTCGCGTCACGCCAGTTCCTCTATGAGCCACACACAGCAGCGATACGCGAGAAGTACGTCAAGACAATCACGCCGTTCTTCCAGGACCTGGTGAACCGCGGTGGCTTGTACGACTTCAAGATTATCTGCGATGAGTCCAACAACACGCCAGAGGTCATTGACCGCAACGAGCTCCGCGTCAAGATTGGCATCAAGCCTGTCAAGACCATTGAGTTCATCATCATTGACCTGTGCGTACTCAACACAGGCGCTGACTGGAGCGAAATGGATTCCGTCTAATAAGTAGACACCATCCATTATGGAACAAGACCGCCCCTTGATTGGGACGGTCTTTGTTTTACTTTGTTTTGGGAATTGGATTAGTTCCACCTTGCGTCAAAGAAGAAGTGAATGTCCAGTTCGTTTATGTAGATGAAGAGGATTTTCTGACGTTCGTTCAATCCGCAGACAAGTTCCATTTGGTCGTCTTCCCATCCCTGGTTTCTCGCAAGCCACTTCTTCAACTTTCCGGGAACCTTTCTATCCCCATCCTGAATCTTGTCCTCAACGTCCCAAAATGGCACTACCACAGATTCACGGAGGACTCCAGCCATCTGGGTTGCGTCCCACATTCTATCAACGTCCACTGTGTTCCGGCAATCGCCGAAATACCTCAGTGATGTGAAGTCGTAGGACTTCGTTGGCGCGTCAGGCGCAAGCCCAGAATCATCTGGGTACTTTCCACTTTCCTTGTACAGTCTTTTCCACATAGTCATTTTTCAATCACAGTGTTTGTCACACTGTTATTTACCAACTCAATGCCTATGTTTGGGAACTGTATGTCCTGGTTCTGGTCAACAACGAACACCATCTTTTTGTTGAGGCATGGGCATTTTGGCGAATGTGTCAATCCACTTCTGTGGCATCCTGTCATTACAATGTATTCGTGTCCATCAACCATGATGTAATGGAACGTCCACTCTCCGTTGCCTGGATATAGAATTGCACTGAATTCGTTTGTTCCACTTCTTTCGGCAAGGTATCTGCCACTCTCGTCAACAGGAGAAGACTTGAAGCATCCAACTAGGAGGCACAGCAATCCAATGGCAAGCAGTTTCTTCATTTCAGTTCTCCTTGCATTCGGGTTCAGGCGTGAAGAACATGTCCTTGCCAAAGAACTGGTCGGGGCCGATGCGCTTGAACCTTACAGTGTCCATACGGGTCAAGATTTTGTTGTACACATCTTCAGGAATGTCTGCTTCTCCATTGGGGAGGTAGTCGGCGCGAATCCACTTGTCAAGGTCATCGTACTTGAAACCAATCTTGTCCTCGTCAGTCTTTCCAGTCAATCCATCCGAGGGGGCTTTCTCAACCAGTTCGCGCGGAATCTCATCCATCGTCAGACCAATTGCCACAACCTCGTTCTTGGTGAGGTTGATGAGGGGTTTCATGTCGCCGCATTCGTCACCCCAGCGCGTGAAGTAGCCGGTAAGGCATTCCGAGAGGTTGCTGGTGTTGATTACGCGCCCTCCAACCGTCTGGCTCACCGCATACAATGTGGTCATGCGAAGACGTGGTGCGATGTTGATTGTGGTCTGCTCCGAAAGTGCTGGATAGTCCAGAGCCTTTAGCACCGAACCATACACTCCAGCATAGGCGTCCTGGATGTTGACAACAATGCTTGCGATTCCCAGTTTTTCGCACACCCTATACGAATCCCGAATGTCTGCCTGTGTACCATTTGGCATGAGAACGCCAAGGACTCTGTCTGTTCCCAATGCCCTTGCGCACAGTGCGGCAACAATCGTGGAGTCCTTGCCACCCGAAATGCCAATCACCGCCTTGCTTGTGGGGCCGTTTTTCTCAAACCAGTCCCTAATCCACTGAACGAGATTGTCTCTCGTCTTCTCTGCGTTGAAGTATGTCATGTTCATTTTAGTTTGTCTCCTTTATCCAATTTGTTTTCCACTTTCTGTCCTGGTTTGGAAATGGGCTACTGCCACGTTCAATCCAGGTTTCAATTTTCAATTCATATCCTCTTTTAACCATTGACACAACGAAGTCAATTTCATTCATGATTTCGTGTGCCAATCCATCTGTCAATTCCTGTTCAACATCCATTTTCAGATTTCCTTTGTATGCACGATGAAGTTGAACACCTCACCGATGTGGTTGAAATACTTGTCCCGGTTCTCTGGGGTGTCGTTGCGGTATGTGGTGAATGGGATTTCCTTGTCCCCCAGAAACACCAACTGGATGTAGTCCGTGTTGGGCTTGAACTCCCATTCTTCATCCGTATCGTACTGGTACGCCTCGTCTGGGAACTTGTCACCAACGTGGTAGATTGTGGCGTAGCACAGGAACCCGCTTCTCTGACCACGCAACTTCGTGTAATCGTGGTTGAACTTCACTATGTGGTTGTCGTCCATTTCAGTCCTCCTTCATTTCATTGAGCTGCGATTCAAGAATATCAAGTTTCTTCAGTTGCCTTTTCAACTTCGCAATCTGTCTATTCTTTCGCGCAATTGCTTTCCAGAACCTTCTATTCTCCCGTCTAATGATTCTTATCCGTCTCCTGATGTTCATTTCGGTTTCTCCTCGTCTTTTTGATTTCATCCCTAATTGCCTTTAGAATCTCATCACGCATTATCTCGTCAATACTAATGCCAAATCTCTCCTCCATACATTCGTCAAGTTCAGTAGACCAAACTGTTTCCAATTTGTTTTCCATTTCAGTTTCCCCTCAATGTTTTTTCATTTTCTACTTGTCGTCAACGAATTTCCATATCTCGTTCTTCAACTGGAGATATGTGCTTGGAGTGGATAACACATCAGACAAAAGTTCAAACGGGTTTTTGCATGTTAGGAGTTTCTGCCCAATTTTGGCACAGTTGGTCGAGTGCTTGTCAATCAGCCTAACGATTCTATCGTAGTCCTTGCGCGTCATTTTCATTTCACGCCTCCTTGTTGATTCTCGCCCTGATTTCGGCGAAGGTCTGCTTGTTGAGCATCACGCCATCCTTGAACACGGTCTTGAGTTCCGAGGCGTTCTCGTTGAGCATGGTGTCGTGTTCGTCAGTCTCAAAGAGGTTGCCATCGCTGTCCCTCTGAACCCAGACGATTCCCTTGTGGCTCTTCTTCAACTTGCCGGTGTCCGTCTTCGGGTCCTTGTAGATGAAGTGGAACTTGCCATTTGTCACGCCAGCGCAAGCCTTTTCAGCCACGCCAAAGGTGTCTCGCGTGTTCACAATCAGTTTCTCGTTGTCAAAGATTCCCGTGAAGCAGAACGCGCCAACTCCAAAGTAGACATTGTTAGCGGCATACTTGTGTTCCTCCATCCACTCCCAAATCTTGCGCACCGTGAATAATGTGCATCCATCGCCAAGGATGATTCGGATGTGGTCGTTGAGAACACTATATCCTTTCGCGTTGTCATATCCACCAAAGGTTGCCCAAAGGTGGTCAAGCGTCTTGGTCACTGTCTCAAACTGGTCTCCCGAGTCAGGACGGATTAGCAAAGTGCCATTGTGCTTGAGGATTTCGCCTTTGAGCGAAGGAATGATGTTGTCCACCAGATTCCAGTAGTCATAGGTGTCCGAAACCATGCTGAACGAGGTGTTGGGGTAGATTTCAGTGAGCATCCTGCGGATGAAGGTGGTTTCGTCTCCGTCAATTGCGTAGTTGCTTGCCATCACGCTGTGTTCAGTGCTTACCGCGCCCATGCCAATCTTGTTGACAGCAACATCGGCTGCGTAATACTTGTCAATGTAGGGGAGCGCTGGGACGGTGCTTGTCTTGTCAAAGCACGTCAGCCAAGCAGCGCTGCAACGGATGCTCTCGTTCACGCAGCTCATGCCACGCATTCCAAAGTCTGCCATAGCCTTACGAGGGTCGCCATTGTCAACGGTCTTGTCGTAAAACTCCTTCGCCAACTCCAAGTACATCTTGGAAATGGTGGCGTGGTTGCAGGTCTTCCAGAGTTCTGCCTGTAGGATGCACTCAACCCACTGGACGAGCCACGCAAAGTTGTCATGCGTGTTCGTCACCTCAATGCAGGGGATGCCCATGTTCACCGAAGTTCCCTCTGGGATTGCGCGAATCTGAAGGGGCAAGTACCCAAGGCGGTGAAGGTCAATGATGTTCGTGGTGGCGTAGCCGCCCTGGGGCAACTGAACCTTCATGTACTTCTCGTATTCCGAAACCACATCGTTGATTTCGCGGTCAAAGAAGTTCTTCTTGAAGTAGTCCACGAGGAATTCCTGGATGAACGCCTGGAGCCCGAAGAAAACCATCTTGTCGCAAGTTTTCAACATGGATTTGCGTGGAGTCCAATACGAATACAGCTTGGTAAGTCCAGGCGCGTACTGGAGGGGGTGGCAGAACTTGTAGGTGTCGGCCAAAAGCATTGCATTTGTGTCAATCATTTTCTTGTCCTCCTATTAGAATTCACGGATGATTTTGATTTTGTGGCTTGCCACTCCCCGGAAAATCGAGTTGGTGGCGTAGATTGTCTTGATGAGGTCGCCCTGAATCAGCTTGCCCTTCTCCTTGTCCATTACCGAGTTTTCAAGGTGGGTGACATAGCAGCTGATGTCGTTCGCGCCCTTGTCCTTCAACGCGCAAGCCGAGTAGTAGAAGGTGCCGCCATAGGCGCAGATGTCATCAACCATGAGAATGTTCTTGCCCTCCAGCTCGTCATAACCGGCTATGTCAATGCCAAGGATTTTGCCCGTTTTCCAGTCGCGTTTCTTGATGCCAAAGGCAACGGGAAGTCCAAGTGGGGCGAGAAGGTCGCTATACCGCTTGCAGGCTCCTTCGTCAGGGAAGTAGAGGACGTCAATCTTGGTCAGCGAGGTCTGGAGAATGTGCTTGACATCCCCATATACGCAATTGAAGTCCACATATATGTGGTCAAACAACGCCTCGCTGACCGTGCTATGGGGATTGGAAATGCGAACCTCCTCAAACCCGAGCCAGTTGATGGTGTCGGCAAATGCCTTGAGGGTGAACACCTCATCGTTGTTCTTCACTCTGTCCATTCTGGCGTTGGGGACATAGGGGAGGTTCAGCCAAACCTTGCATCCCTTGTTCTTGAGATGCTTTGTCAACGCAATGAGCTGGAACAGTTCTTCATCCCTATCATATAGCCAGGTGATAGTGTATTCGCCACCAAATCCGGCGTTGAACTTCAAGAGTTTCGTCCCATCCGGAAAAATCGTGGGGTTCACGATTTCCTCTGTGGGAGCAGTGTTGCTTTCAATCCTAATCATGGCTTTTCTCCTTACTTCTCAATGTAGTAGATTTCGGTGTAGTCACGGCGGCAGCCATTCTTGTTGGTGTCGTGGCGCAGGACAGTACGGTCATACTTGTAGTTGTTGTGAATCCAGGTGTCCAACTGGAAGTACCTGTTGTGGCTGACGCGCTTGCCATCCACATAGTAATGGGTTGCATACATCATGTTGCACCCGTTGAACATGGAAAACTCAATGATTGTGACTTTCATAGGTTTTTCCTTTCTCGCGTTGATGACAATAGTATATCATATCTGATTGCCGTTGTCAATACCCCCTTGATAACATAGTCAAATTACCTCAATCTGGCACATCTGCATTGTCAGAAGGGCTGCTTCGTTGCTTTTTGGGGTAACGCCAGCCACGCAATCCTTGCGAACGGTGATTTTGCTATTGGGGAAATGGGCGCGTAGCAATAGGGCGTTGCTTATAACGCAAATGTCGGTGCAAAAGCCAATAATGGTGAATTCGTAGTCTTCGGGGAAGGTTGTAATGTTGTCCCATGTGTGATTTGCCTTGAGATTCGCGGCAAGCCAAGTCGAGCCAAAGGTGGGTTTCTCAAAAACCTCAATGACATTCTGGTTCTTGTAAAGGGCTTTCTTGAAGTCAACTGGCATCTGCCAGCCATGCGTTCCCTTTATGCAGTGGGGGACGGGAAGGTTCTTCCCTTCTAGGGTTTTCAGGTAGTCGTTTCCATGGGTGTCCATGGTGACGAAAGTCTCGTCAAACTTGTTCTCTGTGACGAACTTCGTCAAGTTGGGCAGTTGCGCAATAGCTGCCTCGTTTCTCAATGCGCCAGTGATGAAGTCGTTCTGGACGTCCACCACAATCAGTATTTTCGTTGCCATAATGGAAATTCCTCCATTTGTTTGGTTTAGGTGTGCCACCACAATCCCGTGGTGGTTGTCAACTACAATTATACTACATTTTACCGGAAATGTAAAGGGGGTCTGGACAACAAAAAACCACACCCTTTCGGATGTGGTTTTTTGCGTTTACCTATTCACAATGCCATTTCAGTTACCGTTGATTGCCTGCCATATTAGCATCTAGGGAAATTCTATCAAAACTCTGTCGCCGCCATTCGGATATTTTACACGCCTTACGGGCACAAGTGTGTTGCATGTATGTGTTCTTGTCCCTATTGTCACATTTCCTGTGAGGTCTGGACTCCATATCACCCTTACATTGTCGGTATCTTTGTCCGAAAACCGATAGTTCATTACAACATCTTTTATTGCGGATAGGAAGGTTATATTCAGGTTTTTGTTGTTTGCACCTTCATGTGGCACATAAAAATAACATGTGTCGCCAACCTTGAGGAATGACGAATCTATGTATGATATTGTCACATTGTTCGTCAGCCTGTCTATGTCAGGCTGGTATATTGCGCCTGGAAAAAGCACAAGTGGATTGTTATTGCTTATGCTTCCATCCCTCAAGAGTATGGAAGTCTGATATGGTGGCGTATATCCATTCAAGCTGGATGACTGAAATGGGTTTTGCCTGCTTTGCAACATTAGTTTTCCGAACCCCTCTCCATCTTTCTTATTGGATTTTTTCACATTCACGGGATAGAGGCTGTGCATTTTGGTGTAGAAAATGCTTTCGTTTACCACCCTATCAAAATACACAGGTGAAGGCTGAGACCAGTTTTTGAAGTCGGGGTCTTCAGTGACAAAGCACACTACATATCCCTATGAGTATTCAATGGCGTATAAGATGAACTTGTTTCCTGACTGAATTATTGTCGGACCCTCAAGGTATAGCGTGTTTTGTTGGTCAAATAGACTTGCAGATGCCCTAAATTCCGAAATTGGATTGGTTGAAGTGAATATCCTTATACCATATCTGTAGTGGTCTTGTATGGCAAGGACATATTTGTTGGTTCCGTTGATGTTGAACACATGCATCTTTGGGTCAATCAGCGAATCAACGACAGAATTATCGTTTGTTGGTTCGTTTATCCTATCCACCAACCAATTTCTACTCGCAAAGAAATTGGTTTTTGACACTTCAACCGGAGGGGTGAACGAAGACTCATCGCCATGCGTTCCTGACGATATGTAGAGTTTGTATATGCCATTGTCCTTGGGAAGTTTCCCATAGAAGTTTGTTCTAATGTTGTTCACCCGCTCTTCCTCGTTATCTGAATAAGTACGGGGCGCAACATTGAACAGCCTATGTTCGGTTCCGTTTTCGTCAAAGTATATGCTCCAGAACAGTCGGGTCATTCCCCTATCTTCTACTGAGATGCTGGCACTGAGATTTGTACTTCCAAAAACATCTGTATTGTTTACATTATGGTCAGCCAAGCGCAATGCGTTTGTGTTCAGCATCTGGGAAATGTCATCAATCTCGTAATAGCCAAACCGGATACCACTTCCAACAGTATATGTGACGATGTACTTGTTGTTGTGTGGAACTATCTGGTGGCAGAATTTCCCATAAAGGTTGTCCTCGAAGTTGCAAACGCGCTTCCATGTAGTTCCGTCCTGGCTTGCGAACACGCTTCTCTATCGTCCATCGCCTGAAGTGCATGTCACGCACAACGAGACATAGTATTCGTCAAGCCTTTCCAAGTCGTTGAACCATTGGGGGGATGTTTCATTCCATGACGAAAACTACGGGTCCAATTCGTTTGTGACAACATCTTGATTGAATTTCACCCTGTCAAATCTTTCAGAGAACGAGACTTCGGCAATTGCGGCTACAAATATGTATAGAATGAGTTTTTTCATGTAACACCTTGTGTAGTTTTATGTATTTACCATGTATTCATCAAGGAACAAAAACCACACCCTTTCGGATGTGGCTTTTCGCGTTTCCCCATTTCAATTGTCAGATTAGGGGTTCTGAATCACGAAGTTCTGGAGGAATGTCGTGAGGGTTGTCTTGATTGTTGCGATGTCGTTGGCATTGTTTATTCCCGTGATTGCGGCTTGGGCAGCATCACTTATTGCCTGGTTTCTTGTGGCAATGTCAGAGGCATTGGCGAAACCAGAGACGTCTGGAATTGAAATGTTGACCGTCTTGTCAGTTACCGTAGTGGCAACTCCATTGGTTGTGATTGCGGTAATGATGTTTTCCTCACCAGGTGCAGGGATGATAATGTCAACGTTCTTTCCAGTGATTGTTGTTGCAACGCCATTCGTGGTGATTGTGGAAATCGCGTTTTCTTCGCCTGGTGCTGGAATTACAATGTCCACTGTTCTGTCGTTGATGGTTGTGGCAACGCCATTTGTTGTGATGGCGGTGATGACATTCGCCTCTCCTGGTTCAGGAATGACGATGTTCACAGTCTTGTCAGTGACGGTGGTTGCAACGCCATTTGTTGTGATTGCCTCAATCAGGTTCGCGTCACCAGAAGCTGGAATTGTGATTGCCACAATCTTGTTCTCTGGAGCCACTGGAGTTCCATTTACCGTGATTCCCTCAATCACATTTGCGTCACCGGGAGCAGGAATAACGATGTCAACCGTTTTGTCGGTGACTGTTGTTGCAACTCCATTTGTGGTGATTGCTGTGATTACGTTCATTTCGCCTTGACCAGCATTCCCAAGGATTGAATCAAGCGTCTGGTCTCCGAACCAGATAGCCCCAATTCCAGTACTGAACCTAACCTTGTCAGCTGCGAACAGGATTTCTCCATTGGCTGCGTCAAGTTCGTCAATGTCCCTGTTGACTGCGAAAACGATTGAAGTCGTGGTGCTTTCCATTCCAGCTCCATTCGCGCCCTTGGCGTTGCCCACAATCACCACATCGTTCGTGAGCTGTCCCTTTTGGACAGTCTCTGCGATTGTGGTTTCAAGTGCGGTCGCCTTTTCCTTTGCCTGGTCGGCCGTTGTCTTCGCTTCAGTTGCTGTGGTTTGCGCAGTTGTGATTGCTGTCACGCCGAGTGGGTCTGCTTCTGAGAATGTTGGCTGGTTGAAAGGAATGCTTTCAAACGTGCCAGCTCCAATGGCAAGCATTGTCGTTGCCATTGCAGTAATTGTAATTAGTTTTTTCATGTTCATTGTATGTTTACCTCTTTGGGTTATAGTGTTTTTAGTTTGCCATCAAGACCGTCTTCATCCAGTTCTCGTAGAAGAAGGACATTAGCAGGTTTCCTTCTTTTGTCATGTGCTGCCAATCTCTCATGTATTGTGTCTGGAACATCCAGCCATTTGAGGTTGACTTGTACCATGAATGGTCAGTTCCAATTTCGCGCTTTGTCCTATCGTACCAATCGAGAACGCTGTCGGATATGCTTGATTCTGTTATCGTGGTTCCGTTTGTTGGAACATACTCCTTGTAGAGAAACGCGAGTTGCCTTGAATCCTCCTGTGGGTCGAACACTGGTATGTTAAGTTTCTGACATTGTATTTTCTGCCATTGGGTCATTTCACGTTTTTCCCCAGATGGGATTGTGTCCTCTGATTTCTGTCCAAGGTTGTTTGTCCAGTTGTTGGCAAGTATCATGCCAATCTTTGCGTTTGGATAGTGGGTCTTGAGTCCAATCAACAGGTTGTTCCAGCAGCCCTTGAACGTGTCTGTTGACATGTCAGTGTCAGGAACAGGAGTGGCTTTCGCAGAATCCCTTCTCCACCAACCAGTAACGTCATTTGCCCCAATTTGGCATAGAATGAAGTCAGCATCGGCAGGTATATCGTTGGTGTATGAACTTATTGTGCTTGGATTGGTTATCTCACCAAGTGAATTGGTGACGTTTACGCACAGACGCTCTCCGCTTCGCCCATTATGCACCAAGGTCATGTTGTTCCTCTAAGCGATGAAATATGGATACGATTGTTCCACCTTTGGGGTGCATGTGAGCGAATCCCCTATTACTGCTAGTTTCTTCCCCCATAGTGGATTGTACACCATTCCTCTGATTTGGTTGGTTATGGAAGATGGCGAAATACCACCAGCCTGTTGAATCTTTTCTTGAATTCTATCGTCAATGATTCTGAGGAGGGAAACGCCGTTAATGGTTATTCTGTTCATTGGGTTTCCAATTGGCTGTCCCATTACATCTGACTGGAAGATGAATCTGAGTTCTCCATCCTCTTTGACCTCGAAAGTGATTCCATTCACCTGTTGGATGCTTGAATTCTGTTCTGGCGTTCCACCAATGATTACCGTGCCATTTGTACTTGAAATTGAAGTGTTCACAACGTCAAGACTAGACGTGTTTACCTCCTAGTCCAGTTTCAAGTTCTGAAATGGCACAGCGATACATGACGTGGCAATCGCACATGCTGAAATCAATGCGCAGGTTTTTTTCATCACTCACCTCTTCTTACCACAACTATTTTCACAACGATTTCAGCGTTGCTTCCAATTCGTCTGACTCCCGTGTAGTATGTTCCATCGGCTCCCGAAATTGGCTGAATTGTTGCCTCGTTCGGGTTTCCATCCACTGGGATTGCAGTTCCAATTGCGTTTGCGAGAATGCTTGAGTTCCATTTCCCAATCCAGTTTTCCTCGTCGGTGACATACTCTATCGTCCTCAGGTTTTCATGCCCATAGAAGCAGTTTAAGCCCATTTTCGTTATCTTGTCCCCTATTCTAAGCCTATAGAGTCCAAGGTTTTGGTGTTTTGTGTCATATGCCCCAATTGCTCCGTTGTTCAACGCCTATTCGCCAAACACCTCCACATTGGGAAAACTTGCGTAGTGGACGTTGGGAAGGTTCTTAAATGTCTGCTTCGCAAGGTTTGTGACGTTCACAAACACAAGGTCGTTTGTCATTCCAAGCACGTTAAATGCTCCCTGTCCAACAACCAAAAACCTTTCTGGGTTTTTGATTTCCATGTTCACGAGATTTGGCAAGGATACGAAGTCATATCCCTCAATCCTCCGTGTTTCCCCAATTTTTGTGTTTGCGTACACTATGCTTGTCAAATTCGTGCAGTATGCTGCGCTGAACTTGGATGATGCAGAACTTGACTGCTCAAAGTCAACATACAGAGAAGTCAATGCGGGATTAGCCTTGAATAGCAGTTGGTATATGTTGTACTTTTCATCGTACACTCTGACCATCTTTGTTGATGGCGTGGGAAAACTCATCGTCAATGGAAAAACATTAGTTGCCCCAACATTGGTTGCGTTTACAGGTTCTCCTGGATTCCCTGAGCCAGACGCTCCCTGATTGATGCAGTCAGTGCCAAGAAATGTTGTTTCTATTCCGTTGCACTTCACCGACCATGGAACGTTGAATTTGGCATTTGCTGACGATATAGCCAATGTTCTTAGGGAGGTTGGAGTGAGTTCAACAGTTTCGTTGTCGTTTTCCGTGGTCAAGGTGTATTTGATATGGCACTCTCTGAAGTCCCCTCCTGACACGAAGTATATGCTCTTTGCGAATGTTGCCATGCTAATTGTGGCAACAACGATTGTCATTAGTTTTTTCAAGTTCATTGTATTTTTCCTCTTTGAGATTATGGATTTGTGATGTTGTTGGTGTCGTCCGCGTCATATACCCTTTGCGGAACCTTTCTTGGGGAGATTTGCATCCTGGTTTTCATGAAGTTCTCAAACATCCATGAAATCCTCTCGGAGCCAAACCTGCTCAAGTGAACTTGGTCTTTCAACGTCCCGTCTGCCTTTACGGTGAAGTACTGGGTGTCGTCCAATGTGAATCCAGACTCCACTGCCGCGTCAACGTACTCAATGCCATACACCGCGCACCTCTTCTTGATGAAGTTGTTGATGCTGGTCTTAGACCCTCCAAAGTTGTATGGAAGGGCAATCGCAATCTTCGCGTTGGGGTATTCGTTCGTCAGATGCTCCATGAGGGTGTTGAAGGACTTCTTGTAACTCCTTCTCCAATTTGCGTCAGATATGTTTTGTTGCCTGCATTGTTCGTCTGTCATGGCGAATTCTGACGCGCTCAACGTGGCATCGTCAGCGGTCTCAGAATCAAACGCATCGTTGTGGCTGCAGTGAATCCAGATTATGTCAACATCGCCAGGAATCAACTGCGAGAAGTTTCCAATCAGAGACACGAACGTTATTCCGTCCTATGGGTTCTGGTTGGTGTACCGTGGCATGGCGAGTTTGGAAGTGCATGTCTGGAACATCGTCATGTTGTTCCTCTGCACGATGTAGTTTGGGTATGTCGTGGTTCTATCGCACTCGTAGGCACCGTTTATCTCGCTGTCCCCAACAACCGCAATCTTCTTTCCGTAGATGGGATTGCCAGCAACCTCTGGAATCGTCTTTCCATTCACCTTGAACTTCGTCAGAAGGTCTGGGTTTCCATACACGATTCTGTCAATCAAGGGAGAATAGGTCTGCCATTCAACGTTCGTGTCGGTTCTGAACTCAATCTGCCCCGTCAACTGGTGGAACACCATGTTGTTGTTGAGGGTCATGCTTCCCTGCTCAACAACCTCCGATGGAAGTCCAGGACGCTTGAACACCATGTTGCCAGAGCCATCAACCTCCATGGTGGACATGATGTTTGTCATCGTCCCCACGTCGATTTGAGTGTCGAACTTGATGTTCTCAAATGGGACTGCAATCGCGCAGAGCGCGAAAGCAGCCATGGCGTATGTAAGTGTTCTTTTCATTTTCACTCCTAAATGAGATAGAGTTTAATCCTACCAGCCTGGGAGTTGTTGGCGAACTCGTCAGCGGCAGGCGTTGCGAGGTCGTATTTAACGTTGTCAGCTATTTCAGCATGGAGTGCCTGCGCGTATCCACTGTAGCTGAGAGCGTAGCCACCTTGACCATCTGGTTCTCCAGTCGCCTCGCCAAAGATGTACTTGTAGGTCTCGTTCGCGTTCCATTCGGCGAGAGTTCCCCTGAACCTGACCTTTGTGATTGGGCATTTCCTGAACACGCTCGTGAAGTTCTTCCTTGGAGTTGACATGCGCATTTGCGTGTCAATTTGAATGTTCTTGTTCGGGAGGGTCAAGTCCTGAATCCTTGAATGGGTGAACGCTGAATAGCCTATCGTCTCAACGGTTGCAGGAATCTCGAACTTCTTGAATCCGGAAAACGCAAATGACTCGTACTCAAACTCAACAGGAGTCTTGCCGATGAACTAGCATACCTGGTGGTTGGAGTTGGAAGTACCCCACTGGGTGAACGCACATTGGTTCCTGAACACCTTTGTCGAGTCCTTGAATACGTAGTTGGTCATGTTGAGGTATCCAGGAGTGACGTTGACGTTTCCGTAGAACTTGATTTCCTTGAAAGCCTTCACGGAGTCTGGCGTTGTGTATCCATTGTAGCCGAATCCAAATGAATATGCAGCTGTTGTTCCAGACTTGGAGGCGTCGCCAGTGCAATACAGTCTCACCTTGTGGTGTCCTGCTGCGGGGAACGTATAGGTCGTGTATTGGCCGTTTGTCCCTTGGATTTCCTGCCCTTCAACCTTCACAGACCATGGAGTCTGACCCTGCTTCGGGGAGATGCTGACGGTTTCGTTGTTCTGTGCCGTGTAGATGACGTATTCTGCAACTGGAATTCTGAAGTCGCCCCCAGAAACTATGTACAGACCACCAAACCCCATGGTGGATGCCATCGTTGCGATTGCCGCTATTGCTGTCTTGATTGATTTCATTGTTTATCCTCTTATTGCTTGATAGTGTTGAAGAAGTTTGTCAATGCTGTCTTTACGTCTGTCATGTTGGTGGACACGTTTATGGCGTTGATTGCCACCTCTGCCGCATTGGAAACAGTGGTTTTGTATGTTGCGAAATCGGCGTCATGGGAAGAACTTCCTCCTATTATCTCGGAAAGGGGCTTTCCATTGATGAAGATTTTGGATATGTCGCCAATGTTCGCCTCAGAATCCTCCTCATATCCCTTCGTGAAGAAGTATATCCCACCATCGCCAGAGTAGAACACAAGGGGGTCTTCATCGTCTGGGATGTTTCCTATTCCCCTTATTGCTCGGTCAACATCGTCTGGCTTTGTTCCATCCTTCGTGTTTCCCACAACCTTCACCTCGCTTGCAAGTCTTTCCTGAAGGGAAACCCCGTCAAGGAAGAAGTCGTTGATGCCATCGCCATGATACGCGAAGTTGATTGAGTTGGACTTCACTGCGGTTGGTCTATCCTTGACCATGCCCTCCTTTGAACGGTATGTCAAATTGGTGAAGTCCACAACTTGTGGAACGCCTATTACGATGGCGTTTGTCATTCCTGCCTCGATGCTGGCGTTCGCGCCAATGGCAAGAGAGTATGGAGAGGTGTTTGGAATGTCCGTGTCGTAGCCAAACGCCTGTGAACCTTCTGAATAGACGTGGGATTCGGAACCAATGGCAACGGAGAACGGCCTTGATGCGTGGGAGTAGTGTCCATACGCCACTGAATGATAGCCAAACACATAGGCGCGTGAACCAACTGCAACGCCATAGTATGCGTCAAACAGTGGGACATAGCCCTGACCACCATGGATGATTCTGTTGTACAAGTCCCAATCCTCTGGGGTAACATAGGAAATGTCATTCAATGTTCCAGATTCCCTTTGCTCATAGACGTCAGTGATGTTCGTTGTTCCACCTTCCACTATTGGAGTTCCAGAAACAGTTTTCTTCCAATCACCTGGGCTGGGAAGCCTTTCATACTTGGCAATGTCATAGTAGTTGGTGAAAGCACCGAATATTGTGTTGGTTGTTACGGTTGTCACGCCATTTGATATTGTTGTCGTCACTTCCATTCTGTCAAATGCAATGCCAAACATTTGGTCTGAATCTGTATGGAGGTTTCCAACCCTTGCCTGGTCGCCAATTGCCACTGACACTGGATTTCCAGCAAAGGCAGAATCGCCCAACGCCACGGACTCTCTGTCGGCATACACGTCCCCAATGTAGTCGTTCCTCCAATATGAACGTGTTCCATCTTGGGCATATAGAAGCGTTACCCCATTTTTCCCTCTATTGGATATTGCAGGAACGCCAATCGCAAGCGCACGATAAAATGACGCTGAAGTGCCAGAGCCAACAGAAATTCTGTTTTCTGAATTCTTGAATCCGTCAAACACAGGATCAGACTCGCTTTTTTCCTTTAGAAGTTGGGCAACAGACTTACCACCAATGTAGAAATTGTTCGTGGTGGCGTTGAACCTCACTGTGTCATTCGTGAATGCAAGGTCGTTTGTGCCATACCACTCGTTGAACTTTGGATCCGTCTCAGTTGGGATTGTTGGAAGCAACTGGTTCAGTGTTTTATTTCCAATGTAGAACTTGTCCGCAGAGGACTTTGGAAACTTCACGGTGGCCGAGTTAGTCCATGTTGTGAACGCCGCGTCCACTTCCTGCGTCACAACCATCTGATGCGTGTTGATTTGCCCAAGTGGTGCTTTTCCGTTTCCAGCTCCAATGGAGTGCAATACAGTTCCAAGTGCCAGAATTGCGCCAAATGCCATTTTGATATGAGTTTTCATCTGTTTCTTTCCTCTCTAGTTGAAATGTGTATGTCAGAGTATCTGGCTTCCTGCCACAATCTTGAGCCTTCTGATGACATCGTTCAGTTTTGCTGCGACCTAGTTGATTGTAGTGCCATTGGTGGTGTCAAGGGTTGTAAGTTTGTCCTCAATCTGATCTCCGAGAACGCTCACGTTGGGGATGAACTCAAAGATGTTTCTGTTGGAAATGTACAGCTCCTGGGCGTGGAGTTCGTCAAATTCTATCTCGTCTATTCTGAACACGGACTCCCCATCTTCAATAACCGCTGGGATTGCCCCGTCAACACCACCCTTCAACTTGCTTGGGGCAAGAGGGATGAACGCAAGGCTTCCTGCATTGTCAAATACTGTGTATGTGGATATGGCGGTGTAGTCCTTGCTTGTGTCATTTCGGGTTTCGGTGAAGTTGCGCTTGACAACAATTATGTCGCCAGCCTTTATTGTTTTCCCTTCCTACTGCAGTTTGTCCTTAATCTAATTTGGGGTTACATTGGAATCTGTCGTGAATTCCACCTGGTACACGCTGGAGCCCGTGACAATGTTTATGGACTTGTCGCTTTCAGTAGCCACCTAAGTTCCATTGACCTTGATGACTATGTTTACAGCCTTGCTGGATGGAGTAAGGGCCGTTCCATTGACCTTGATGGTTTCAATCTTGTTGTTTTCTCCCGAATTGGGTATCTGCAGAATGAGTTTCCCTGAACTACCGTCAATGGGGACTGTTTCCCCTGATGCTGTTTTTGCACCCTAAATGAACATCTGCTTGATGTTCTTTTTGGAAGTTTCCGACTCGGGAATCAGGAATTCGCCAGTGAATTCGTTCTGAACATTGGTCAGTTTTACTTTTTGCTTTGACTCCTTGCTATCAGAATCAACTGAAATGTATTCTCTTGCCATGTCTTTTCTCTCCAACTTGCTATGGTTGTAGTACACCTTGGGTAATGTATTCCTATTTACCAAAGATGGCAAGAAATCCAAGGGGGTAGAACCCCTTTCGGAATATTTACTTCATTGGATGTATGTGCCAGAATGTCACAGTTCTGGCTTCTTGAATACCATCAGCTTTTCGTTGCTAGCTGACATTCCCTGGGTCTTGTTGAACTTCGTGCTTGTCCTGCGCACAACGTGAAGCACCTCTTCCCCGAGAAATTCCATTCCAGATTCGTTGCACAATCTCATGGCATCATCGTACATCTTCAACCGCCCCATGTTCTTTATGTTGAGGATGAACTTTCCACCTGGAATCAGGTATTCCTTGCAGTTCATTATTGTGGGGCGCAAATACCCTTCAAGCCACGCCTTGTATTCGGGAAACTTTTTGGTGGAAGTATGCTCCCCATTGTAGATTTCCACGTCAAAGTAGGGCGGCGACGACATGGCAAGTCCAAACTGGTTCTTCCATTCCTACTGGAAAACCTCACTGGGCTATGCCCTTACATCCACTTTGATGTCAAACCCCATTGTGGAGTTGAAGTCATTTGCGCATTCCTTCAGTTTTTCCACTAGCACCGGGTTTGTGTCAACGCCAGTGTAGTCCAGTTTGTTGCACAAGGCCGCCAGCAACCTATTCCCCCATCCGCAACTGTAGTCAAACACCTTTCCATTTACGTTGTGCCTTTGGTATAGCCCATACGCCTCCCCAAACGCGAACTGGCTTGGAATGTTCCATCCCTTGAACAGACGCCCAATGTCCCATCCCCATTTCGCAAGCCTCTTGTTCAGGTCAGGTCCTGGATATAGGTGCTTGCCGAAGTATCTGAACGCCAGTCTAATCATATCGTCATAGGCATCCTTGCTTTCAACGATTTCGTGGAAAGGCCGCCCCTATTTCACATGCGCCTTTGTGCGTTCCTCAAAGAAGTAGTATTTTGACACCGCCTGCATAGCAACCTTGCCCTCTCGTTTCCTTTTCCCCGTGAACAGGTTGCGCATCTCCTCCTGGACTTTCTCGTAGGGAGGTCTTTTGAATATGAGGGAAGTCACGTCCTTCCATTCCTATTCAGTCCTGGGGAACACTGGTGGTTCAAATGTCTACTGTTCAACTTCTTCTGCCATATCGCTTCAATTATACTAGGTTCTCGTCAATATCTGAAATAATGGTAAATAGCATTGTATGGAAAACAAGTCTGACATATACTACAACGAGTTCTTTGAGGGAGTTCCAAAGCTGACGGGCAAGGACTTGAAGACGTGGATTGAGGAGAACAGGCGGATGAAGAAGACGTTTGCTGAGCATCCTACCGTCAACAACCTGACAAGAAGGGACATATGGGAGGACAGGGCGAAGTTCTACTTTTTGCCGTTTCTGATGAACTGCTACAAGTTCACAAGGTAGAACGAACTCCCGCATTTCGCCATACCAGTATCCCCAACATGCATGTTCTATAGGGACAGGCTTCATTTGAGGAACTGGATGGACACCATACACCGCGCGTTCTTTAGGGCTCTGGACATGTGCCTCCCGAAGGGCGAGAACATAATGCTCCTTGTGGAAAAGCGGTTCCACATTGACGATCCCATTGATGGCGGCACGCAGTAGCTCTACAATATGCTATGGGACTACGATTTGTCTGCGCTAATCCAGGGCGAGAGGATATTGAACCCAAGTAAGGTCATACTGCCCCCAGATAGGTCTGGGAAATCCCCCAGACTTGGACTTGTCCAGGACGATGAGTCTACTAGATGGGACGAGAAGGACCTGAACCCAATGTTTGATAAGGAACATGGGATTGACCTTTGCAGGAGGACTTGCTGGCTTGCTGACGATTTGCTTTTCCTCGGAAAGAAGTATTATCTGATAGGTCAGGAGGACTATCCAGAAATACTGGATTTGTCCAAGTACCCAGAGGACAAGCAGCCAATCTACGCAAAGACGGCAAGGACGTTCTTCTTCAAGGTGTTTGAACCGAAGGAGCAACCCGACGATGAACTCATATCGTCAGACTCTGACCTTGACGATTTGGATTCAACCGACCTGGATTTTGACAGCACCCTGCTTGGGGAACTTGACTCAACACTGGACTTTGTGGAGGATGATGAAGAAATGAACAAGATTATTGCGTTTTTCGCCAAGATGCCAAAAGTGACAGGCTTGGTGCAGGGCATGATTGACATGGTGACTGCCCTTACGAGGATTCTCCCCCTCGTGATAGTGAAGATTGACGATGACAAACTGAAGGACTCCTTGAACAAGACCATAAACATACTGAACCTTGGTCTGAACAAGGTGCTGAAGATATGCGCGTATCTTGGCATAAAGGTTGAGAGGAAGCAGTCGGCAGCAATCGGGGAGATTGTGAAGAACCGCTTCAAGAAGGACAAGAAGGATTTCCTTGAATACGAGATTGACGAGTTGAACAAGTCACTGGATTCACTGGAGAATGTGGACGATGAGGAAAAGCCACCGAAGCCGTTAAAGGGGTAGATTCCACTGGATGTGAAACCAAACCACCTCTACCCACAGAAGATGCCATTGGGTCCGAAACCACCACCTCCAATCGTTGTGCCACCCGAACCACCCCCGGTTCCGGTGAAGCCACCTCCTCCCAAGCCACCAAAGCCTGAACCCCAGGTTGATTCAAGCGGTACTGAGATAAAGCCACCACCGCCCCCAATCCCATCAGTGATGCCAGAACCACCAAAGCATCCACCAAAGGATGTGAATGGGATAAAGTGAAAAACAAACCCGCTCCTTCATTGGGGCGGGTTGAGTTTATCTGGTGATTGTCCATCAACCAATTATTTGGAGGGCTTGAACAGTTCCCTCATCGCTGGATCCCAGACATTGTAGCCATATTCAAGCATACCCTCAAGAATTTCTCCAGGCTCATCTGTCCAACCTTTGTCCGTCATGAACGAGAAGTAATTCATTTCTGGAATTCCATATTTGTCTATGTCCCATTCAAAGTACTGGACAACTCCACCGCCTTCATCTCCTATATCTCCTATTTTCTTCAATCCAAACTTCTGCACCAATTCATTAACTGCCTCTTCCATATACTGTTCGCCATCAAATCCAATAGTAGCCCAGATTGAAAACATACCAGGAGTGTCAAAGCCAATGTAAAATCCAAGGTTGAGTTTATCATTACCTTCAAGCCCATGGGATTCATTGAAATCGTCTTCCCAGTCAGAAAGCGCATATTCCATACTTGCATTAACTGATTCATTGAACTTCAGAACCTTGCCCTTGCTGGTCTTGAAGAGTTTGCCACTCTCTGACACATACTTCAGCTTGCCATATTTCTTCTGGAAGTACCTGGACTTCTCAAATCTCTCTTTCGTGATGTTAAGTTTCTTCATTGTTTGTTTCCTCAATAGGTTATCATTATTTACATTAAACTATCTTCAAAACCTGACCTGGGTGGATTGTATATGACTTCAAGCCGTTTAGTTGCTTTATCTGCTCAACCTTCGCCATGTTCTTCCCTGCTATGGTGTAAAGGGAATCTCCTGGCTTCACGGTGTAGTTCTTTGTCTTTGACTGTTGTGCAATCTGGGTTGTTGGCTTTCCAGCCATCTACTGGTCTTTCTTCTTGAGGTTCTTCGCGTGTTGGATTTGGTCTTGCAAAGTGCCTACAAGGTGATGCCCCACCGTTTCAGAGTTTCTCAGCTTACTAGCCCAGCTTGGATGAGCCTTGTCGGGATTGTAATATGCGTTCCAACGGTCATTTACCGGGTGGAAACTTCCACTGAACACAGATTCCACCATGTTTGATGCCATTGACCACATCTGATAGTCCTTTCCGGAACCCTTGGTAGCCCCATCGGGGAATTTTATGGTGTATGTGGATGGGGTCTTCAACGAGTTAGTGACGCCGTTCCAGCATGAGAACTGCGCCTCCCTCAGACATTCATCTGGAAGGTGCTTCAACGCACCAGCTCCTCTGTTCCATATCACTGTCATCACCATGTCCATTCCCTCCTTGCCATCGCCCCTTGCCTCAGCGTAAAGCGTGCGCATGAGGATGTTCTTTGCCTGGACTTCAGTCCACTGACCAACTATCTTCTGCGGAGCCTTTGCCTTTTCAATGATTCCCTTCAGTTCCCCTTTTGTGATGGTGACTTTGCCGCCACGTTCAACCTGCTTGTCCTTCATGAACTTCAATGTCCCTTTTCGGAACTATGCCCCTTCCACTATTCCCGCGGAACTGAGGAGGAACGCAAGGACGCTGAACGCAATTGCCTTGCCAGCACCCTCCTCCACAAGTTCATCGTCAACAATGTTCAGAACAAGGTTGTCTAGGTCAATTGCATTTTCTTCCATGTAAAGTCTTTTCCATTTCATAACACTGGGTATTTACCATATTCCATTTGCACTGGGCTTTTGTAAATACAATGTGACAACCATAACCGAAGGTGAAATTACAATGGCATTTAACGTAAAGAAAATCAAGAGACTTCCAAACGAGAACGACCCATATAATGACGATGGGGCAAATGCGGACAACCCAACTGGGGATGGCGAAACTGGTGGTGAAGGAAATACCGGTGATGGGGAGAATGGAACAGAAGGCGATTCCACCAATGCAACCGCCCCTTGGAAGTTCATTCCAGAATGGCTTTGCCCAAAACCCTCCAACGTTGTTGCCACGCAGCCATGGGTGTGCCACGTCCTCAGGAAGTTCTGGAACTGGACAAGGTTCTTCGCCACGCAGACCCTTCATGTGGCTGGTGGTCTCAGGGCAGGAAGGGTGAAGACGAACGAAATTCAGACAGGTGACATCTATGCGAACAGGCTCATTCTTCTTGACCCAGATGGGAATCCAGCTGTTCTTACAGTTGATGCAAATGGCAAGATGGAATGGAACTACAACTACCATGACGTGTTCATCTATCCTGGCGAACTGGATGTGAGGAACTACGTTTATAGGTATGGCACTAAGCCTTAGAACATAGCTGCAAACTTCGTCGGACTCACGCCATACGAAACGCTAATCAACTTCATTCCCTACGAAAGCAACGAGGTACGTGAGTTCAACGATATGAACTGCCCCAAGGTATGCGGTGCTGATGGTACTGACGCGCTAATTGGACCGACATTGATGGTGACTTGCAGCAAGTTCAAGAAGATTGTGTCCATCAGTGTCTATGACGCAGATGGAGAGGAAATACCGGAAAAGACAATCACCCTTCCAACTGACTACGAGTTCAGGAAACTCACAATCAACATGCCTTGCTTCAAGAACGCTGACGGAACCAATACTGCGTATGTAAACCTTCCTGGCAAGTTCGCATGGGAGGGTCCTGGCGCGTTGAAGCCATTCCTTCCTCCATTTCTGCTTCCTCCTTGCCCACCGCATCTTGCGCCTCCAGTGAAGCCAACGATGTCTCCTGGAAAATACCCATACTCCCTTAACCACGATATATTCAGTGACGACAACCTCATTCCTGACAGTGATGGGTTCTATGACAAGCTTCTCAACGATGAAGAGGGTCAGGAGCCATATCCTGACACGGAGTTTGAAGTTGGAAAGGACTATCAGGTTGCCTATGAGGACTATTTCACAAGAACCTACTGCAACATCACGCTGAAGAGAAACCACTTCAACCCCAACGAAGTCCAGTTCATCGTGGTGAATACTGCAACGGCAAACAACACCGGTGATATAGCGACCGTTGATGATACAGGCAACACAGTTGAGCCAACAGAAGACACTGGGGACGTTGAAGGTGGCTAGGGTACTGAAAGTACTGAGGGCGACTGATTATGGAAGTTGTCTCTGACACTGAGATAGATGGAAACAGGCGTCTTGTCCTCAGATACACTGATGACGAGAAGCAGTCAATGCACGAACGTCCCTAGCAATATGCTGATGAACTTGAATCCAAGTTGAACGATGAATCTGGTCAGGAATCTGACCCCGGCTTCACCATGTGGGGGTTCAACTGGTATCCCTATCTCACTGCCATAGACCTATCCACGTTCTTCACGGTAGGCGATGTTGCTGAACTTCTCCCTGCGTGGATGTTTGAAAACAAGAACGACCTCACAATAAGGTGTTCCGACGGCGAGATTGAGATAGAGGCCGTTTAATTTTAGTAGTTGTTCCTGGACAGGATGTTGAGGTTCTTGTTCACAACCCTTATTCTCTTCTTCAGTTCCTCTTCCGTGTTCGTGTAGAGGACTGGGTACATGAACGGCTCAAGTCCAATGTGTCCTGACTTCACCTGAAGGTCGTCCCCAAGGTTTATCAGTGCCGTGTTGGTTGTGAAGGTAGCCATGGAGATTCCGTGGGTGTAGATTTGACTCTTGTTCTCGCTTTCCTTGTAGACCGTGTATATGTCTGACACGGCAGGCACCTTGTCCATAATCAGGTTCACAATGTCGTTCGTGTTGAACGGTCCAAACCCCACCTATCTATTCTTCACGTTGAAGAAGTATGTGAGAA
>JAEEGL012416565.1_pt1 | contig 38403 bp, 32 predicted proteins | sample 9134231 | NCBI WGS metagenome assembly JAEEGL01 (sample SAMN16246548, study PRJNA631951) | gut metagenome | biome: gut microbiome; feature: rumen; material: fiber-attached | host: Bos | place: Iran: Karaj | collected 2018-10
TGAGACAAATGCTACCAGTCAGTTTGCTTCAAACAGGTTAAATCCTCCCGTCGTAGATACTGACAGCAAAGTTTTTACCGATGCGTTTCAGGTTAAAGTTAAAATTCCGACAGGAGCTACGCTGAGATTTACGACAGACGGCAGTGCTCCGACAGCTACCAATGGAGAAACCAGTACAAACGGTAGGTTTGATATTAACAGTACAACCATTTTACGTTTATGCCTGTTAAGAAAAGGTTCTCTGCCAAGTCCTGTGGTTACACGTAGCTATATATTCCAAAATCACGACTATTACTTGCCAATTCTTTCCGTTTGCTCTGAACCGAAGAATTTTTTCGACAACAAGGTGGGTGTTTTTGTGAAGGGAACGAATGGCATGAGTGGAAACGGACAGAGCAGTGCATGCAATTGGAATATGGACTGGGAACGACCTGTAAATATGGAGTATCTGGTTCCTGAGAAGGATAAGAACGGCAATGTGCGTTATTTTCCCGTTTTGAACCAGGAAGCTGATTTGGAGATTTGTGGAGGTTGGACAAGGGCTTACGGAGGCGGGACCGTTGATGGTAAGTACTGGCAGGCAAGGAGTTCTTTTCGTATAAAAACCGACAAAAGGTATGAGGGCGCAAATGTTATTGATTATCCTGTATTCCCTTCGAAAATTCATAACAAATACCGTTGCTGGCAAGTGCGTAATGGTGGAAACGATACCCAGGCCCGTATAATGGACCCTGCCATTCAGATGATTGTGTTAAAGAGTGGTTTCTATGTTGACTGTCAGGATTACCAACCAGCCCATGTGTTCCTGAATGGTGATTATTATGGTATGCTTAATATTCGTGAGAGCAACAATAAACACTTTGCATACAGCAACTATGGAATAGATTTTGATGACATGGATCAGTTCGACTTGAGTAATGCCCAATATAATCAAAAGATTGGTGACAACAAGGCATGGCTGCAGTTGCTGAAGTTGGCCTCGAATCTGGCCCAGACAAAGTCGGCAGAAACCTATCGTCAGATTTGTGATCTTCTGGACATAGACGAGTATATTAACTATATGGCATTGGAATGTTACATTGGACCTTCGGACTGGATAACGAATACTAACAATATCAAGGGATTCCGTAGTCGTACTGATGGAAAGTTCCACTTTGTCTTCTTTGATGCTGACTCGGCATTTGGTACTACAAGCATGCTAACGCAAGTACTGGATACAAGTGGCGGAGCTAATGTTGATGACCTTTTCCGTTACTTGATGAGGTATGACCCGTTCCGTCGTCAGTTTATGGATGCCTATTGCATTGTAGATGGCAGTGTATTTGAGCCAACCCGTTGTGAAGAAATTGTAAGGAGTATATACAATAATATCAATCCTGCTTTGTCTTTTGAGGGGAGTAGTTCTAACACGGGACTGGTCGGCACCATACGTTCTGCTTACAATGGTTCCCGTATATCCACATTGCGTAACTATTATGGGCTCAGTTACAGTCTTTATGCTTCCATCTCAGCCAATATACCAGAAGCCCGACTCGCAGTGAACGGGCAGGAGATACCAACGGGCAAGTTTGCCGGTTACCTTTTCTCTTATGGTGGCCTTCCCACAAATCTTTCTGTAAAAGCACCAGCCGGATATTCATTCAAAGGTTGGCAGTCGGAAAATCTGTCTGCTTCTGCAAAAACCCTGATTCCAATGAATTCTGAATGGAAATATTACGATCAGGGTTCGATGGACAATTACGATTGGAAGTCACAGTCTTTTGCTGAGGAACAAAACGGGTGGCGTATAGGAATGGCTCCCTTTGGCTATGCCAATGAAGGATATTTCATGCAGGAGTATGCTGCGACCAAACTGGATTATGGTTCCAATGCCGGCAGAAAGCGCCCGACTTATTATTTCCGTAAAACTTTCGACCTGCATACTCCGCTTTCTGATGACGATATTCTTACGTTCAATTACCAGATAGACGATGGTATGATGCTTTACGTGAACGGTCATGAGGTCGGCAGCTATTACATTACCAGCGGTTCTAAATACGAGGATTATACAGCTGGCGGACACTACGAGTCGTCGGAACCTTATATGGGAAGTTTTATTATTCCGCATGAATATCTGGTAATGGGACAGAATCAGATTGCAGTTGAAATAAAGAACACATCTGCATCAAGTACCGATATGTGGTTCGACGGCAGTCTTATTCTGTCAAGTAGGGGAGGTGAAATGATTACTGCAGAAGAAATAATAGACCTGCATAAGATTTTTGCAAACAACAGCAAAGTTGTTTTGAGGGCTGTTTTTGAACCTCTTCCTGACGAGCGGCAACGTTTGGAAGTTGGTGCTTCGCCCTTGCGTATTAACGAGGTTAGTTCCGGTAATGATATCTATGTCAATGATTATGGGAAGAAGTCGGACTGGATAGAGCTATACAACACTTCAGACAAGGATATCAGTTTAGAGGGTCTCTATCTGAGCGATAATCGTAACAAACCCCAGAAGTATCAGATGCAGCAAGGCATTGTACCTGCTCACGGCACCTGCATTGTCTGGTGCGATGGTAAGGATAACTACACTCAGTTGCATGCACCCTTCAAGTTAGAAAATGCCGATGGCGCTTGTGTCAGTATTCAAGCGTCAGATGGTTCTTGGGCTGATTGTGTAGAGTATCTGGAACAAGGTAAATGGCAGACCTATGGACGATACCCTGACGGTGGAAATATGGCAACCATTCTGAATCAGCCTACTATAGACAAAACCAATAAAATAGGTATGGCGGATTACAATGCTATATCTGCGGGTGCTTGGTTAGGCAATGATAAAACCATTACGTTGGCTTTGGCTGAAGGCTGGAACTGGACCTCCCATAATATGGCTCAGAGTGTGGATAAGAGTCGATTTACCACAGATGCTCTGTATTTGTTTGGCCAGACAGATAGTCTGTGGCGCAATACCGAGAACGGATGGCAAGGAAGCCTTCAGGCTTTGGAAGCAGCTAAAGGGTACAAAATTAAAATGCAGAAATCGGCCGACGTAACGTTGCGTGGTGCTGTTTATGATGTGAGCACCCCTGTAACAGTGCACCCAGGTTGGAACTGGATAGGCTGTCCGTTGTACAATGCCACCAATTTAGAGGCGTCTCTTAAGGGCTATACTCCTCAAGAAGGTGATAAGGTGGTGGGGCTTGATGCCTTTGCCACATACGAGGAAGGCAAATGGCACGGTTCTCTTGTTACTTTGCAACCAGGCCAGTCGTACCTCTTCTATACCACAAGGGAACAGGAATTCTGTTGGCAGAGTTTGAGCCCGCTTAAAACATGTAACAGACGTTATGCGCCCATTGCTCAGTCGGAGGACGGTGCATGGCAGATGGATATACATGCTTATCCCGATGTCATGACCCTGGTTGCCAATGTGCAGGCAGATGAACAGGTTTCTCTTGCCGGTCGTTATTATGTCGGGGCCTTTTGTGGAGACGAATGTAGAGGTGTAGGCGTCTTGGATGATGATTTGCTCTTTATGAATATTCATGGTGCAGGAGCAGATCAACTTGTTTTCCGCTTGCTGGATGACCAAGGTGAGGTTTATGAAACAGCTAACAAAACCGTGTTCTCTCCACAACGTCAATTGGGAACAGTCCGGCAACCTTATCCGTTATTATTTGGCAGTCAGGATTTTGTTGATGAGATAAAGCCTGTTATTGCTTCATCCTCAAAGATACGTGTTGTGCAATACTACAATCTTTCTGGTCAGCGAATAGCCCGACCGGAATCTGGTATCTGCATTCGGAAGGTTATCTATGAGGATGGAAGTGTGAAAGTGTCTAAATTTCAATAACTTCAAGGTCCTTGAATTCCCCATTGTCAACCGAGAAACGAACAAGGGTACGTACGGTCTGCCATCCTTGAAGTCCGGCAGCTCCTGGATTAATGTGTAGCAGTTTCAACTGAGGGTCGAACTGCACCTTCAAAATGTGACTGTGTCCGCTGATGAAAAGTTTTGGAGGCTTCTCGTATAATTGTTGTCTGATGCGTGCATCGTATTTGCCTGGATAACCGCCAATATGTGTCATCAGCACATCAGCATTTTCACAGGTCCAGCGTAACTTTTCCGGAAACATTCGCCTTACATCACCTCCGTCTATGTTGCCATGTACCGCTCGCAGTGGCGCAATCTCTTGCAGACGAGTCACCAGTTCCAGGCTACCGATGTCTCCAGCGTGCCAAATCTCGTCACATTCACAGAAATATTTGATGTAGCGCTCGTCCCAATAGGCGTGTGTATCACTTAGCAATCCTATTCGCTTCATACCTTTTTGTTTTACGTACCATATAGAAAAGCATACCTGCAGCCAGGAAGAAACAGATGCAGTCGGAGATAGGCATGCTATACCATATACCCTCCTGCCCCCATATTAGCGGCAAGAAATAAAGCAAAGGAACCAACATCAGCATCTGTCGGGTCATGCTTAGGAAAATGCTCTTGCCGGCATGACCGATGCTCTGGAAGAAGTTGCCTATTACAATCTGTGCACCTACCAATGGGAACATCGAAACGATGATCCTGCAGGCGTGGGTGGCTATGCCGGTCAGTTCCTCTCCTGTCCCGAAGATGGAGATGATGTGTTCGGGAAACAGTTCGCATATCAGGGTGGCAAAGCAAGTGATGCAGGTGGCTACGCCAATGGTATAGCGCAACACACGCCAGACGCGGTCGTTCTTGTGTGCTCCCCAATTGTATCCCGCAATGGGCTGCATACCTTGTACCAGACCTATAACTGTAGTTACAAACAACATAAGAATACGGTTTACTATACCGTGAGCGCCAATGGCCATGTCACCTCCGTAATCCCTCAGCCTGTTGTTGATGAACAGCACCACGATGCAGGCACATGAATTCATCAGAAAGGGACTTAGACCGATAACTATGCACTGGCGGATAATGTTGAGATCGGGCTTGTAGATACCTCTCCGAAGATGAAGAAGCTCTGTTGGACGGCTGAACAGTTTCAACTGAACGCATAGAGATACAGCCTGACTTATCACAGTGGCCCAAGCTGCTCCTGCTATTCCCCAATGAAAAACAAAGATAAACAACGGGTCTAACAAGATATTAATGATGATAGTAAGGAAAGTGCAACTCATGGCAATGGTGGGGTGGCCTGCACTGCGCATTACGGCATTCAATCCGAAGTACAGATGCGTGATGACATTACCCAACAGGATGATGAGCATGTATTCGCGGGCATAGGGTAGGGTAGCTTCGCTGGCTCCGAACAGGGTCAGGATGCCGTCCAGGAAATAGATGCAGACGGCTGCAAAAACGGTTCCTAACAGGATATTCAGGGATATGGTGTTGCCCAGTATATGTTGGGCAGTATCGTACTTTCCTTGTCCCAGTCGTACGCTGATGGTAACACTGGCTCCCACGCCTACCATAGCACCAAAGGCAGCGGAGAGGTTCATGAATGGACTGGCAACTGCCATTCCGCTGATGGCTATATCACCTACTCCCCATCCGATAAAGATGCTGTCGGCAATATTATAGAGACTGCTTGCTACCATCGCTATAATGGCAGGTGTGGCATACTGCCAGAGCAGTAGTCCTATCTTCTTTTCTCCCAGTTCTGTTGGTACATATTGTTGCTTGTTCATCTTCCCGAAAACTTAAACTGGCGCAAAGGTAGGAATAAGTGATAGAAATACAAAATAAAACAGTTTTTCTTTTGCCGTTACCTCACTTATTTGTAACTTTGCACCCGTAAAATGAAAATAACACATTATTAATAAAGAAATGAGTACTCAAGCAGAAAAAATCAAGGAGTTGGTTGAACTCCGTGCCAAGGCCCGTTTGGGTGGTGGCGAAAAGGCTATTGAGAAGCAGCATGAGAAGGGTAAATATACAGCCCGTGAACGTATAGCTATGCTGCTGGATGAAGGTAGTTTTGAAGAAATGGATATGTTTGTGCAGCATCGTTGTACAAACTTTGGTATGGAAAAGAAACATTATCTGGGCGATGGTGTAGTAACCGGTTGCGGTACTATTGATGGTCGTTTGGTGTATGTTTTTGCACAGGATTTTACAATCAGTGCCGGTTCTCTGTCGGAGATGTTGGCAAGCAAGATTTGCAAGATTATGGACATAGCCATGAAAGTTGGTGCTCCTGTTATTGGATTGAACGACTCTGGTGGCGCACGTCTTCAGGAGGGTATCAACGCATTGGCGGGCTACTCTGAAATTTTCCAGCGTAACATCATGGCGAGTGGTGTGATTCCTCAGATCAGTGCTATCATGGGTCCTTGTGCCGGTGGTGCTGTTTATAGTCCTGCACTGACCGACTTTACCCTGATGATTGAGAATACCAGCTACATGTTCCTTACCGGCCCAGGTCCTGTCAAGGCAGTGTTGGGCGAAGTAGTTACTCAGGAGCAGTTAGGCGGTGCCAGTGTTCATTCTACCAAGAGCGGTGTAACACACTTTACTGCCAGCACAGAAGAAGAGGGTATTGCTCTTATCAAGAAGTTGCTTAGCTATATTCCCCAGAACAATATGGAGAAGACTCCTCGCGTTGAATGTACCGATCCTATTGACCGTACAGAGGATTTTCTGAACGAGATACTACCTGATAACCCCAATCATCCTTATAATATGTACGAGGTTATTGCCGGAATTGTTGATAACGGTGAGTTCTTGGAGGTTCAACCCAAATTTGCCAAGAATATCATTATCGGTTTTGCCCGTTTCAATGGTCAGAGCGTAGGTATCGTAGCCAACCAGCCCAATCAGTTGGCCGGTGTGCTCGATTGCAATGCTAGTCGCAAGGGTGCTCGCTTTGTTCGTTTCTGCGATGCCTTTAATATTCCTATCGTTACTCTGGTTGATGTTCCCGGCTTCCTTCCCGGTACAGGTCAGGAGTACAATGCTGTAATCCTTCATGGTGCCAAGTTACTCTATGCCTACGGAGAGTGTACAGTGCCCAAGGTAACGGTTACCTTGCGTAAGAGCTATGGCGGTAGCCACATCGTAATGAGCTGTAAACAGTTGCGTGGTGATGCTAACTATGCATGGCCCAGTGCTGAGATTGCCGTTATGGGTGCAAGCGGTGCAGCCAGCGTTCTGTATGCTAAGGAAGCAAAGGAACTGAAGACCGAAGGTAAGGAGGAAGAGGCTAAGCAGTTTATGGCAGATAAGATTGCCGAGTACGAGAACCTGTTCTCTAACCCATATCAGGCAGCCAAGTACGGTTACATCGATGATGTAATAGAACCTCGCAATACACGTTTCCGCATCATCCGTGCTTTGGAGCAGTTGCAGAACAAGAGGTTGACCAACCCTGCCAAGAAGCATGGAAACATTCCTTTGTAAGCATTTAAAAGATTAAAGTTATGACAATATTAACAATAACTCCAGAGGCATGGTATATAGCTGGTATTAGCCCATGTGTGGTATTTGCCATACTAGTCTTGTTGGTGTTGGTGTTAGTAGGCTTCGGCGTTGTTGCCAAGCGCGCTAACTCGCATCAGATGGCTGGTGTCAAGGCTCCTGCATTGGCTTCGGGTAAGCGTGCCGATGCCGCCGACGGCGATGATCTAGTAGTGGTTGCTACAGCCTTATTTCTCTATCTTAACAGTGCTCATGATGAGGAAAGCGGTGTTATTACCATTAAAAACACTCAGTCTTCTAATTGGCACGCAGTTTTAAACCCAAGATTTTAACAAATAAAAAAATGAAAGAATTCAAATTTAATATAAGTGGTAAAGAACATTCTGCCCATGTTGTAGAACATGAGGATACCCTTGAGGTAACCGTTGACGGCAAAATCTATACCGTAACGCTGCCTGAGCGTAAACCTGCAGCCAAACCTGTTGTTAAGCCTGTGGTTCCTGCTGCAACTTCCGTAGCCGCTCCTGCTGCTGCCAAGCCTGCTGCCGCTCCTGCTGGCGGAAATGTTGTAACTGCGCCATTGAATGGTAAGATTACTCAGGTTTTGGTAAAGGCTGGTGACCAGGTTGCAGCCGGTGATACCGTCGTTATGCTCGAGGCCATGAAGATGGAAAACAGCATTACAACTGAGACTGCCGGTACAGTAAAGGCTGTTCTTGTAAATGTTGGTGACCAGGTTGATGGTGGTCAGGCTCTTGTAGAGTTAGCATAAGGTAATACATGTTTTAGCTGATAGTAATTATTAAACCGAGTATTACCATGAAACAGATTAAGATTCTCAGCATGTTGGCTCTGATGCTTTTCGTCTGCACACCTGTTATGGCTGCCGGATTTAATGCAGAGGAGGGTATAAGCAAGTTCGTTGAGGAGATGGGTTTTGTATCTTTCTTCTTTGGTGAGGGGTGGAAGAATGCTGTAATGATTCTCATAGGCTGCTTCCTGCTTTATCTTGCCATCAAGAAGGAGTACGAACCCTTGTTGCTTCTTCCTATAGCCTTTGGTATGATTCTTACTAACCTGCCCGGTGCCGGTATGTTTGATTCCGAGATGTGGAACAATGAGTTCTTGAATCCTGCAAGTCCCAACTATCATAGCTATGGTTATGTTATGGCGCATGGCGGGTTGCTGGATATACTCTATATAGGTGTTAAGGCTGGTATCTATCCTTGCCTTATCTTCTTGGGAGTAGGTGCTATGACTGATTTCGGCCCTCTGATTGCCAATCCCAAGAGTCTCCTTTTGGGTGCTGCTGCTCAGATCGGTATCTTTGCTACCTTCCTGGTAACACAAATGGATTTACCTATCTTCGGCTTCACAGCTGCTCAGGCTGCTTCTATCGGTATTATCGGTGGCGCTGACGGTCCAACGGCTATTTTCCTTACCAGTAAATTGGCTCCCGAATTGTTGGGGCCCATTGCAGTCGCTGCATACAGCTATATGGCCTTGGTTCCAGTCATTCAGCCTCCCATCATGAAGTTGCTCACAACAGAGAAAGAACGTAAGATTCGTATGTCTCAGTTGCGCGAGGTCAGCAAGAAGGAGAAAATTCTCTTCCCCATTATAGTTGCCATTGTGGTTTCGCTGGTAGTACCCTCTGCAGGTACACTTATCGGCTGTCTGATGTTAGGTAACCTTATGAAAGAGAGTGGAGTGGTAGAACGTCTGAGTAAGGCCGCACAGAACGAGTTGAACAACATTGTTGTCATTTGTCTGGGTCTTACTGTCGGTGCTACAGCCACAGCTACTTCGTTTATGAACTGGCAGACACTGGGTATCCTCTGTGTAGGTATCGTAGCCTTTGGTATCGGCACTGCAGGTGGCGTGCTTATGGCTAAGATTATGAACTTATTCCTGAAGGAGAAGATTAATCCGTTAATCGGCTCTGCTGGAGTGAGTGCAGTTCCTATGGCAGCGCGAGTTAGCCAGACTGTTGGTCAGGAGGCAGACAAGCGCAATTTCCTGCTAATGCACGCTATGGGTCCCAATGTGGCTGGTGTTATCGGTTCTGCCGTAGCAGCAGGTATCCTGCTTAGTTTCTTGGGTTAAATGAAGATATTCTTTATATTCGTACTGGCGACTTTTAGGGTCGCCAGTATGCTTTTTGCCCAACAAGACGATGTGATGTCCCTCCGCATCATGACCTACAACATACAGCATGGGGCGGGGATGGACGACGTAATAGATCTTAACCGTCAGGCAAAGGTTATTGGTGATGCTACACCCGATGTGGTTGGGCTGCAGGAAGTGGACAGTTGCGTCAAACGTTCCAATCGTGTCCACCAAGTTGCTGTGCTCGCTAAGAGTCTTGGTATGTACAGTACGTTTGGTCCGGCTATTCCTTTAACTGGAGGGAAATATGGAGTGGCTATCCTCAGCAAAGAAAAACCTTTGTCGTATCATAACATTCCTTTGCCTGGAAGCGAAAAAAGAACCCTGCTCGTATGCGAGTTTCAAGAATATGTGTTTGCCTGTACTCATCTTGACCTTGAAGAAGCAAACAGGCTGCTCTCTTTCGACATTATCGTGGAGGAAGCTGCCCGTTGGGACAAGCCTTTTTTTATCTGTGGCGACTGGAACGATAATCCGAATTCTAAACTCATTACGTTGATGAAGAAGAATTTTATTTTTCTGAGCAATATCACCGATAATAGTTCCAACTATACTTTCCCTGCCCGCACTCCCAAAAACATTATAGACTATATTGCAAGTTACGGACGTGTCGTGAAGTCTGTTCGTAAGCGTCAGGTAATTAACGAGCCCGAAGCCTCGGACCACCGTCCCGTTCTGGTGGAGATAAGAATGGACCGTTACACCACCGGCATTCCCTCCCTCCGTGAGGACGATGTCGAGCTTCCGGCCTTCGCCCCCGATGCCGTATATGACCTTTCGGGCCGAAGGATGTCTGATGTTCAGTTAAAGAAGGGCATCTGTCTCAGGAAAGGAAAAAAGATTCTGGTCAGATAAAAGGTTCTTCTGCACTTTAATTGAAAAGAAAACCATCAAAACCCTTCTGCTCAGGCTGAGACTCCGTCTCTGATGTCGTATCTGTGTTCTTTTCCTTGTAAGCTTCCAGATAAAAGCACCCAGACACGCCATCAATCTCTAAGAGATTCAGCCTGAACAGAAGAAATGCCCCGCTATCGCTAAAAAACCTCTCATTTACTATTTGACCATTTACCATTTAGCGAACTATAAGCCGTAAACAGTAAACTGTTGTGTACTGATTTTGGTTGACAGTTTCTTGCTGGCAAAGATACGAATAAGCGAGCGGAATACAATAGAAAAACTCGTTTTTCTTTTTATTCCCGAACGTCAGTACTTCTCCGCTGTGATGCGGCAGATGTTGACGATGGTCTGCATGGCCTTTTCCATATTCTGGATGGGGACAAACTCGTGGCGACCGTGGAAGTTCAGTCCTCCGGCAAAGATGTTGGGGCAGGGGAGTCCCTTAAAGGAAAGCTGAGCTCCGTCGGTTCCACCACGGATGGGTATAATCTTGCAGAAACCGCATGCCTCCTCGATAGCCTGACGGGCAATGTTTGTAATGTGAGGCTTATCGGAGAGTTGGGAAAACATATTATAGTACTGGTCGTTTAATTCAATAAATACGGTTCCTGACCCATAACGTTGGTTAAATCGCTCCACCATGTCGAGCATTACTTTCTTTCGCATTTCGAACATTTGGCGGTTGTGGTCGCGAATGATATAGGAAAGCCGGGCTTCCTCAACCGTTCCCTGCAAGCCTGTCAGGTGGTAGAAACCTTCGTAGCCCTGTGTAAGCTGGGGTACCTCGTTCTGGGGCATCTCTTGTGCAAACTCCGAGGCAATAAGTACAGCATTCACCATTTTGTCCTTGGCATAGCCGGGATGTACGTTACAACCTTTGATAAGTATCTTGGCGCTTGCGGCATTGAAATTTTCAAACTCTAACTCACCAACTTCACCTCCGTCCATGGTATATGCCCACTGGCAGCCAAATTTCCCGACGTCAAAAAGGTGTGCGCCGGCTCCTATTTCTTCATCGGGATTGAAGCCCACACGTATTTTACCGTGCTTAATCTCGGGATGTGCTTGTAAATATGTAATGGCAGTTACTATCTCGGCTATACCAGCTTTATCATCAGCTCCCAAAAGTGTATGCCCGTCCGTAACAATCAGGTCTTCGCCAATGTGGTCCTTCAATTCTGGAAAGGCTGAAACACGGGTGACAATGTTTTGTGCGGCATCCAGCACGACATCTTTTCCGTCGTAGTTTTTTATAATACGTGGATGAATATCTGCCCCGCTGCAGTCAGGCGAAGTGTCCATGTGGGCGATAAAGCCTATTGCGGGTATTGGACGGTCGGTATTTGCCGGTAAGGTTGCATAGACGTATGCATTCTCGTCCATACATACATCTTCCAAGCTTAAAGCTGTGAGTTCATCACGCAGGTATTCTGCCAACGCAAACTGTTTGCGAGTGCTGGGACAAGATGAAGATTCCTCATCAGACTGCGTATCAAACGATACATATTTTAAGAAACGGTCAACCAATTGATTGTTCATAATGCTATAGTTTTTCGGTTTACCTTGCAAACTTACAAATATTTTCTGACAATGAGTGGCTTTCTCGCAAAATTTATCTAAATTTGCAAAGAAAACATAGTCCCAACCCTGAGAGGAAGTCCTCCCCATAGAGGGGAGAGCGGGGAGAGGTTCTGGAAATAATATGATAGACAGATTAACGGTAGATAAAATACTGGATGCGGCAAACATCGTGGATGTAGTGTCTGATTTTGTAACGCTGAAACGTGCCGGTGTTAATCTGAAAGGATTGTGCCCTTTTCATGATGACACCACACCTTCTTTTATGGTATCTCCTGCCAAGAATCTGTGTAAATGCTTTGCTTGTGGTGAGGGTGGAAGCCCTGTACACTTTATTATGAAGCATGAGCAGCTTTCTTATCCCGATGCGCTGCGCTATTTGGCAAAGAAGTATGGCATTGAGATTCAGGAGAAGGAACTGACCAAAGAAGAATTGGAGTCTCGCAACGACCGGGATAGTATGTTCATCGTAAATGAATGGGCTTGCAACTGGTTCCAGAACGAACTGAATAATACGACTGACGGCAGATCTATAGGTTTGGCTTACTTTCACGGTCGTGGTTTCCGGGATGATATTCTGAAGAAGTTCCAAGTAGGTTTTAGTCCCAACAGCAAAGAGCATACATTAGCAGCGGATGCGCAGAAAGCCGGCTATTTGGAGAAGTTTCTTACGAACACTCCTAATGAGAAAGATACCAAATTAAGCATAGGAACGGGTCTTTGTCTGAAGAATGAACAAGACGGAAAGTTGCGTGACCGCTTCCGTGGCCGTGTAATGTGGCCCATATTTACCATGAGTGGTAGGGTGGCAGGCTTCGGTGGCCGTGTGCTGGATGCTGCTACCAAAGGCGTGAACGTGAAATATATGAACTCGCCCGAGAGTCTTGTTTATAGTAAAAGACGTGAATTGTTCGGTCTCTTTCAAGCCAAAGAAGCCATTCGTAAACAGGATCTCTGTTATCTGGTAGAGGGTTATACAGACGTGATGGCTATGCATCAGCAGGGTGTCGAGAATGTGGTGGCTTCGAGTGGTACTGCATTGACCAATGAGCAGATACGCCTGATTCACCGTATGACCAATAACATAACCGTTATCTTTGACGGTGATGAGGCTGGTATTCACGCCAGTGAACGAGGCATAGACATGTTACTGGCAGAGGGCATGAATGTGAAACTCCTGTTATTGCCAGATGGAGATGATCCTGACAGTTTTGCCCGTAAGCACAATGCGACTGAATATCAGCAATACCTGAAAGATAACCAGGTTGATTTTGTGGATTATAAGACAAGTCATCTGATGGATAACGCAAAAGATGACCCCAATAAACTTGGTCAGTTGATTCACAATGTTTCTGAGAGCATTGCTGTAATTCCAGACGAAATTACTCGTGTTTTGTATATCCGTCAGGCTGCTCAAAAACTTCACATGGAAGAACGGCTGATAACCAATGCTGTTCAGAAGCAGATACAAAGACTTAGGGAAGAAAAGCGTAAGGAACAGGAACGGGAAGCAAGAAGAAATGTCCCGCAAAACCTCGACGCCGGTCCTGAGAAAGTAGAGCCCATACTACAGGATATTCCCGTCAGCACAGAGACACAAGCCTCTGCCATACAGAAAGGAAATTCACGCGAGTTTACCCTGATGCAGATGATTGTCAGGCATGGAGAAAAATTCATGAGCAAGATGGTAGATGAAGAAGGGAACGAGGTGCCTCTGACGGTAATTGAATACATTTATTATAGTTTGGCGGATGACGGCATAAAACTTTCTGATCCGCTATATGAGCATATCTTGTCGGAAGGATTATGTCATATAAAAGATGATGGGTTTATAGCTGAGCATTTCTTCGTAAACCACCCCGATGCTGATATCAATAAATTGGCTGCAGATCTTTGTATGGATGACGAGCCGCTAAGCAAACTGCATGGAGAGTTGCCTTCGGACGAACGGTTGGATGAGATTGTTCCCAACCTGATGGCCAGTTTGAAGTTGGGTATTGTTCAGGATGAATTGAAGGTAATAATCAATAAAACGAAGAAACCTGAAATTAAAAACAATAAGGACGAACTTCGTGCCTTGATGTCAGCTTTCAACGAAAAATCAAAACTTGCAAAAGAACTCGCCAAAGAATGTGGCGAACGTGTTATCTTGAGATAAGCTGCAGGAACTCTTCTCTGGTCTTTGCTTGGTTGAAAGCCCCGCAAAAATCGCTTGTTGTGGTAACACTTCCCTGTTTTTCTACGCCCCGCATCTGCATACACATGTGCTGAGCTTCTATTACCACCATTACACCTAATGGATTCAGAGCCTCCTGAATACACTCGCGAATCTGCTTGGTCATACGTTCCTGAATCTGTAAACGATGTGAGAAACAATCCACAACACGTGCAATCTTACTAAGTCCTGTTACCTGTCCGTTTGGAATATAGGCTACATGAACCTTTCCGTAAAATGGAAGCATGTGATGCTCGCAAAGCGAATAGAAATTGATGTTGCGAACAATAACCATCTGACGGTAGTCTTCGCTGAACTTTGCTGAATTTAGAATGGCAATGGGATTTTCTGCATAACCCCGAGTTAATGTCTTCATGGCCTTTGCCACACGGTGAGGTGTCTTGCGTAATCCTTCACGGTTTACATCCTCTCCCATTAATTCTATGATACGGTGAACGTGTTCTTCTAATTCCTTTTCTGCGTCTGTCATATTTATTCGCGTGCGTTTATTTTACTTTTTACGATAATTGCTTCATCGAATCGTCCCGTCTCACGCATTTTATGTAAATATTCGTTAGCCTCCTCTACTGTGCGGAAGTCACCAGCGCGACAAATCCAATGGGGGGACAAGAAGCCTGCGTAAACGCTCAATTCTGGAAAGAAGCCTTTAACGCGTTCTTTCATTGCTTGTGCCTCATTCTTACCCCTTCGTGTGTTGCCGCCTAAATATACTTGTATTCGGTAGCCATTCATACGAATCCGTTGTCCCGTAAGATGCTGCCTGATGGTATCGGCGAGAAGCGAATCCTCTATCTGGGGTTTTTTCAGGGAGGATGTAGAGGCTTTATTCTCTGTCTTGGCGGATACTGGTGCTGTTCTGGTAATTGTTGCATTTACCAGATCTGTAATAGTCTGACTCTGGTGCAATACCAATTTTCCCTGCCCCGGAATCTGCTTCTGAATTTCCTCGGTAAACTTTACCTGTGCATTATTGCCAATACAAGTAGAAATAAAAAATATTATAAGTAGGACTTTCTTCATGAAAGAACATTGAAATATTATCAGGCTCGCAAGCCTGATTGCCTGCGAAGCCTGAATATTAGTTGATTATTTCCATGCGTCAATGATACCCTTGAAATCGGGAGCCTTCAGTGAAGCGCCGCCAATCAAGCCACCATCAATGTCGGGCTTGGCAAACAGCTCGGGAGCATTGCTTGCCTTGCAAGAACCACCATAGAGAATGCTGGTTTCATCTGCTACCTGAGCACCATAGACTTCTGCTACACAGCTACGGATGTAAGCGTGAATTTCCTCTGCCTGCTCTGCAGTAGCGGTCTTACCTGTACCGATAGCCCAAATGGGCTCGTATGCAATTACAATATTCTTCCACTGCTCAGCTGTAAGATGGAATACGCTGCCTGTCAACTCAGCCTTGCAAACAGCCTCCTGCTTGTTAGCTTCGCGCTCTGCCAGGCTCTCACCAATACAGAAGATAACCTTCAGACCGTTAGCTAAAGCCAGATCAACTTTCTCTTTCAGAATCTCTGGAGTCTCATTGTAATACTCACGACGCTCGCTGTGGCCCAGGATTACATATTCTGCACCCGTGCTCTTTACCATAGCAGCAGAAACTTCACCGGTATAAGCACCGCTCTCCTTGTTTGCACAGTTCTCGGCACTTACAGCAATTACGCTATCCTTCAGCAATTCGCTAACAGTAGCCAGGTGGATGAATGGAGTACCAATGATAACCTCGCAATTGGGCTTTTCTGCTGCAAGAATATTCTTTAACTCACTAGCCAACGCTACGCCTTCCTGCAGGGTCTTGTTCATTTTCCAATTGCCTGCAACAATCTTTTTTCTCATTTGTAATTTGTTTTTAATTGGTTTAATATTATGTAAATTTCTCAATTTCCACATTACCCATAGATTATCTGCCAACGCAAAGAAAATTAGAGGTAGAATATACCAAAGGAATATCCTGAACGCCTTTTTTCGCAAACTGCTTTGGGCAGGATGAAAGTCAGGAAGTTCTTCAACAGGTCCTATTAGTTCATTCTCGCCGGGAATAGTGCTTTGGGACCACTTGTTCTCCACTACACCGTTATGCAGCAACATCAAACCTGGATTAGAACGCACCATGGTCTTTAGTAATTCTGCATCTGCATGGCAGAAAGGATATTCTGCTCCTGTCAGTTCCACCCAATGCGCAATACTTTTATCTCCGCTCGACGTAAGGCAGAGAAACTGATAGCCGTTCGCGGTACAGTAATCGTAAAGGCTTATCAGGCGTTCCATCATACTGTCGTCTGCTGTTTCAAGATAAGGAGAGATGAGTAGGAAAACATATCCTGGGTCCATAACGACCTGTGGAGTGATGTCTTCTCCGGTCTCTACCGACAGAATCTGCATGGTTTCTATGCCTGAACTGTAAGTATCTTCACCTATTGCTGTAGTCTTACTGTCAACAAATGTCCATGTGCTATCCGGATAGTTCTCCAGTGTGAACTCTTTCTGCACGCCATCCTTTTCCAGAATGAATGTGGTAACATATTGTACCCCGGATGTCAGAACCTTCTTGAGATCAGCTCCTATATGGTAGGGCCGGAAGTCAACTACAGGCAGATAATACAGGTTGAAGGATGCGAATACCAATGCAAATGTCCAGGTGTAAATAGACACTGTCCATTGGTGTTTCTTTGTCATGGCTCTTCTCATCAGCTTGTAATAGCGCAATACCACTATGGCAGCAGCCAGCAGCACTACGTTCTTGTCAAAGGTCTGCCAGTTGGTGAGTTTTATGGCATCGCCAAAGCAACCGCAGTCTGCGATTGGATTGCCAATGGCAAGATAGAGGGTAAGCGGCGTCATGAAAACCAGAAATAGTATCATGGTTGTTGACGTCAGACGGCGCTGAATACCAAAGAGCATGTAGATTCCCATTACAAATTCGCAAGCTGCAACGAGAACTGCCAATAACAATGGAATGGATGCGAACATCGTGTCGCCAAGACCAAATGCTGCCAGATAGTCCTGTATCTTGTATTCTGTGCCCTTAGGATCTATCAGCTTAACCGTTCCAGATAATATGAAAGTCACGGACAGGAGCAAGCGTGATACATTTACAACTGCCCAAACAATCTTATTTCTGATTTTCCTCTTCACCAAACGTCAGTTTTATCAAGCCGAAAACAGCATAATTCATCATGTCCATATAGTTTGCGTCGATGCCCTCTGACACCAACGTGTCTCCTCCAAGAGACTCTATCTGCTTTGTGCGGAAGATCTTCATGAGTATGAGGTCGGTATAGCTGCTTATACGCATGCCGCGCCACGCCTCATCATAATCATGATTCTTGCGGAGCATCAGTGCCAATGTCTTCTTGGCATGCTTGTCATACGCAGCAAGTGCCTTTTCTTCTGTCATGTCATTTGGCGTTTCTGAATACCCCAACTCTAATTGTATAAGACCTATGATGGCATAGTTGACAATACCAATAAACTCGGAAGCTATGTCATCGCCTACCAGGTTAACGCCTGTGGTCTCAATACTGCGAATCCTATTTGCTTTTATGTATATTTGGTCTGTGAGCGAGGTCGGACGCAAAATACGCCATGCAGCACCATAATCATGCAACTTTCTGGCAAAGAGTGCACGGCAATTCGCCATTACCTGCTCAAACTGTTTTTGGGTTTCCATATACATTATATATAATTCGGTGCAAAGGTACGAATAAGCGAGAACAGAACAAAATAAATCTCGATTTATTTTTTATGTCGAGCGAGAGTACCTTCAAAAAGAAGACGCTACAAGGATTTCCTTGAGCGTCTATCTGGTTTTGTAAACTTTTGTATTGTCAATTTCAATTATGCTTCAGAATCTGACCTATACGAAGTGTAGATCTTTCGGTGATACCATTCAGACGGCATAGTTCCTTAACAGAAGTGTTGTATTTCTTGGCAATAAAAGAAAGGGTTTCACCCTGCTTTACCCTGTGATTGGAAGTGCGTGGCTTAGCTTTCTGACTGGCAATCTTGTGCTGCTGGAATTCTCTGCTTTCTTCCTCCTTGTCTAAAACAGCGTTTTCCTCATTCTCGTTGACAGCCAAAACACCACTGGCATTTATGAGGGATCCGCTACCGTTTGAGCGATATACGTAATAGTCGGCTTTAACGTCCTGCATCTCGAAGTTAAACATCTTTTCGGGATTGATAAATTTGCCTAGGAAACGAGTCTCGAAGTGCAGATGGGCACCCTTGGAACGCCCAGTATTACCGCCCAAACCAATAGGTTCGCCGGCTTTGACTATCTGATCTTCCTTTACCAAGTGTTTGCTCATGTGTCCGTATAGGGTTTCAAGACCGTTGGCGTGACGTATGATAACGTAGCGGCCGTATCCTTTCCCCTCATAGTCAACAACACGAATCTTACCGCTGAATGCGGCACGGATTGTGTCGCCAACGTAGCACTTGATATCAGTACCATAATGATTACGATGGAATGTCCTGCGATAGCCGAAATGGCTGGTTACCAAACGGCTGTCTGTTGGCATATGGAAACCGCGCAAGTCAATCTTGTATTCCTCTGGCATTTCGACACCGTAATGAGTGGTATATGCGTTGTTCCATTCCGGGTAAAGTGCAGATGCTGGCGGTTGTGCGTCCTCTTCGTGCTGAAGTAAACGAACAATAGACAGACTGTCAATTGCGCGCATCTTCTTGTCTACAGGAGCCATACTGGCCAACTTGTCCTGCGCTACACCTGGGGTGGCGGCACAAGCCATAAACATTAAGAAAATGAACTTTTTCATTATCATTGTTTTCATTTTTTTGCATTAGTTAGCTTCATCTACTGCATACAAGCGATCCATATTCAAGTTGCCCAAATCAAAGATTTCTTCAGGCTTAAAGAATCGGTTCAGCTCGACAGTAGCAGCCTCTGGTGAGTCAGAGGCGTGAACGATGTTCTGTTGGTTACTCATACAATAGTCACCGCGAATGGTTCCGGCATCAGCCTTACGTCCGTTGGTGTACCCTGTAATATAGCGAACTACTGCAATAGCATCAACGCCTTCAAGGCACATGGCTATGACAGGGGTTTTCATCATTGAGGCTTTCAAAGATGGGAAAAACGGCTTTTTTACCAAATGGGAATAGTGTTCTTCCAAAATGGCATCGTCAAGCTGCATCATTTTCATTCCGGCAATCCGAAGGCCTTTCTTCTCAAAACGATTAATAATTTCTCCAATCAGAGCTCTTTGTATCGTGCTTGGCTTCAACAAAACCAAAGTTCTTTCCAGCATGTGGTTCTTTTTAATTATCTTGTTCTAAAATGGACATTTTCCACTTTTCGGGTGCAAAGATACAAAGAATAATCGGAACCTCAAAGTCTTTTAACTCTTTTTACGATATCTGACTCCAATCCTCCTCTTTCTGATTCAATTCTTTCAGGCGATTCCATAGTATTTGATTTTCTGGTAAATTTTGATGGGGGTCGGCATCAAGCACACTGGCAGCCGTATCACGAGCCAACTGTACCAGTTGACCGTCGCGAGCCAAATTTGCCAATTTCAAGTCGAAAGCAACGCCACTTTGTTGTGTTCCTTCCAAGTCGCCCGGACCGCGAAGCTTTAAATCCTCTTCGGCTATTTCAAAGCCATCGTTTGTCTCTGTCATAATCTGGATACGCCTTCTGGTATCCTTTGCCAGTTCGTAACCGGTTACCAAGATGCAGTATGACTGCTCGGCTCCTCGGCCAACCCTTCCTCTGAGCTGATGAAGTTGGGACAGTCCAAACCGTTCGGCATTTTGGATAACCATAACAGAAGCGTTAGGTACATTCACGCCAACCTCAATTACTGTGGTTGCAACAAGAATCTGCGTTTTGCCATCAACAAACTTCAACATTTCTGCATCCTTATCGGCGGGTTTCATCTGTCCGTGAACCATGCTGAGTCGGTAATTGGGAAATACTTTTTGCAAATGAACAAATTCCTCTTCAACGTTCTTTAGCGCTAATTTCTCGCTCTCCTTCACCAAGGGGAAAACAAAATATACTTGATGCCCGGCCTCTATTTCCTGCTGAATTCCCCTGTAAAGAATTTCTGGCTTGTTGTCATACGTGTGTATTGTCTTAATCGGCTTTCGTCCAGGAGGCAACTCATCTATTACGGATACATCCAAATCTCCGTATAATGTCATAGCTAATGTACGGGGAATGGGGGTGGCAGTCATTACCAGCACATGAGGCGGAACCTGGCTTTTCTTCCATAGGCGGGCTCGCTGTGCCACGCCGAAGCGGTGCTGCTCGTCAATCACAGCAAGTCCAAGTCTTTGAAAATCCACATTATCTTCTATGATTGCATGTGTTCCCACCAGGATATGTACTGTTCCGCCTCTCAGACCGTCTAATATAGCCTGACGTCGTTTCCCCTTTACCGTTCCCGTAAGCAGTTCCACGCGCACATTCATATCGCCGAGGAAGGATCGGAAAGTTCCCAGATGCTGCTCGGCAAGGATCTCTGTTGGCGCCATGATGCAGGATTGATATCCATTGTCCAGTGCCAGCAGCATAGTCATCAGAGCTACCAAGGTCTTTCCGCTTCCCACATCGCCCTGAAGCAGTCTGTTCATCTGCCGTCCGCTGTTCATATCTACACGCATTTCTTTGATAACACGTTTCTGGGCCCCAGTTAATTGGAAAGGCAAATGATGATAAAAAAAAGTGTTGAATGTGTTGCCAACCTTCTCGAAACGATAGCCATGCCTTTTTGCCTGACGTTCGCGAGAATAACGAAGGATAGATAGCTGGATGTAAAACAGTTCCTCGAACTTCAGGCGCATGGTAGCATGGGAAAGATCTATCGCCGTTGAAGGATAATGAGCAAAACGCAGAGCACTGTCCAGCGGCATCAGGTGCAGCCTTTCTGTCAGGTAAGAGGGAAGTGTCTCAGGAAAAGGTTCCTGAAGTTTTGCGAAAAGTGTACTGGTAAAATGTTCCAGAGAGCGCGAGGTAAGTCCCGCTTTCTTCATTTTCTCCGTTGTACTATAGTAGGGCTGCATACTCATCTTGCTGAGGACGAGCGTATTAGCCGGGTCTATGTCGGGATGTGTTATGTTAATTCGCCCGTTAAATAAGTTGGGACGTCCGAAAACGATATAGTCCGTTCGCAGTTTATAGGTTTTCTTGATATAGCTGATGCCATTAAACCACACCAGATCCATTAGCATATAGCCATCCGTAAAATGTGCAATCAGATGTTTCTTTCTGCCTGCGCCAGCTTCTTCAAAACTCAGGATTTGTCCTTTTACCTGTACAAAAGGCATGTCCGCAGTAAGTTCGTTTATCATATAAAGTCTGCTGCGGTCGATGTGTTTATAGGGGAAATAATAGAGCAGGTCGTGCCATGAGTTGATGTTTAACTCCTGACTCAGCATTTTGGCTCTGGTTGGTCCTATGCCAGGTAAATAGGTCAGCTCAAGTTTTCTTAAATCTTGCATCTCTCAGAGCAATCCGTTAACGAAGCGAATATCTGCGGGTGTTGTTATCTTGATATTCTCGCGATTCCCTTCCACAAGACGTACGGTTATTCCCAATGCTTCCACAACAGAGGCATCGTCGGTAAAGGAAGGGGTGTATGGTTGGTGGTATGCCTCTTTGAGTAACGATATGCGAAAAGTCTGGGGCGTCTGGACCAGTTTGTATTCATCGCGTGGAACTGTAAGGCTTATCCCGTCCTTTCGTAGTTGCCGTACTGTTTCCACAATAGAGATGGCTGGTACCACAGCGTCGTGCTCCACAGCCTCGTCATAACATCGTCTGATTGTTTCTTCTGAAACAAATGGCCTCACACCGTCGTGAACGCCAACAATCCCTTCGGCATCGTCTGGTATCTGTTTCAGTCCATTACTTACGGAGTGGAATCGTGTTTCGCCGCCATCTGCTATTTGGAATGGAACGTAGAAGGCATATTCATGGCAAAGCTGTTGCCAATATTCCTGCTGGGATGCGGGCAATACCAGAATGATTCTGATATCAGGATATACTTGCAGAAATACCTCGATGGTGCGCATCAGCACAGGCTTCCCCCCAATAGGGAGAAACTGCTTGGGAATATCGCCGCCCATGCGGAGCCCCTTTCCTCCTGCCACAACGATGACGTAACGCTCCATAAATTAGCCCACCAGTTCTTGGTAAATCATACCCTGGCGCAATGCATTGCTTGCACCTGCTCCTTTGAAATAATCTACTATCGTATAGCCGAATTCAAAGGCTGCGGCGGGACCTTTTCCTGTGATGATATTATTGTCCTGTTCTACGATGGCAGCCGTATAAATGGCTCCTGCCAATTCGCTTTCTACGCCAGGATAACATGTAGCCTTCTTGCCTTTAAGAATACCTAAATGACCAAAAACAAGAGGAGCGGCACAAATGGCGGCTATAGGCTTTCCTGCTGCATAATGTGCTGTTATTGCTTTCGTTAGAGGGGTGCAGACATCCAGGTTGGTGCTGCCTGGCAGACCGCCGGGTAATACTATCATGTCAGCCTTGCTGAAATCAATATCAGCAAGTAGCTTGTCAGCCTTGATACCAACGGCATGAGCGCTTTCCACTATCTCTGCTCCTGTTGTGGAAACTGTTTCTACTGGCAGACCTGCTCTTCGCATGATATCCACGGGAGCCAAAGCCTCAATATCCTCGAATCCTGTAGCTAAAAATACGTAAATCATTCCTTATATTATATTAATGGGTTATCTTTTTGTGCAAAGTTAAGAAATTTTCTTATCTTTGCCAGATAAAAAGGAAGAAAAATGGAGAAAACCCTGAGATTTGCTCTCTTTGGCAATATCTATCAGCACAAGAAAGCTAATTCCGTGCAGAAATTGCTTACGGAACTGGAGGCGCGTAAGGCAATCATATTCATAGATGCCCCATTCTACGAATTCCTCACCCAAGATTTACAAATCAATGTTCCCTTCTCACAACTCATAAATGATAATGATTTTCAGGCAGATGTGGCTATCAGCATGGGCGGTGACGGAACATTCTTGGAAGTGGCCAGACGCGTGGGTGACAAGGAAATCCCTATTCTTGGAATCAATACCGGCCGGTTGGGTTTCCTTGCCGATTTCTCTCCAGAGGACATTCCTTATGCAATAGAACAGATTTATGCCTGTGGACTGCGTACGGAGGAGCGTAGTGTCTTGCAACTCTCGTACTCTCAGGGCGAGCCAGCCGACTATCCCTTTGCTTTGAATGAAGTTGCTGTGCTGAAACGTGATAACTCCTCTATGATTAGCATCCGCGTGGATATAGATGGCGAGTACCTGACAACATATCAGGCTGATGGTCTTATCGTAAATACGCCTACGGGAAGTACGGGATATGCTTTAAGTGTAGGAGGCCCAGTTATGCATCCCGGTAGTAAAACCATCGGGTTGGTTCCTGTTGCTCCGCACAGTCTGAATGTGCGGCCCTTTACCCTTTCAGACGATAAGGAGATTTCTTTAAAGGTCGAAAGCCGAAACCATAATTTTCTGGTTGCTGTTGATGGTCGAAGCGAGAAGTGTCAGGAAGGTGTCAGGCTTACAGTTCGCCGGGCTCCATATCAGATAAAAGTATTGAAGCGGAGCAATGGTTCTTATTTCCACACCTTGCGAGATAAAATGATGTGGGGAACAGATGTTCGTATTTAAGGGCTAAAGGAAATCTTCGTCACGTTTCCATAGCACAATGCTCCCTTCTCTTAGAGATGCCTGCACGTCTATGAGCCGTTGGTTGCTGCTGCCACAAAATAACAGGTCTTCATCGCGCAGCGACTGGACAAAGGGACCGTCCACCAGCACGTCCAGATACTTTAGTAGATTATAATACGCAGGTACTTTTATCAAATCCTCAAAAAGGAAACCTGTATAGCACCAAATGGTCTTGTCGGTTTCTGCTTTTATCCGTGCTGCCAACTCAGTAAATCCTGCAGCCTGATAAAACGGATCGCCGCCTGTAAAGGTAACATGAGCTATGGGGTCGGCGATAATCTCCTGCATGAGCGAATCGATAGTCCTGTCTTCCCCGGCTCCAAATGCCCACGATTGCGGATTGTGGCAGCCTTTGCAATGGTGCTTACAACCACTGCAGTAGATGGAAGTCCTGAAGCCGGGCCCATCTACTGTAGTGTCGTTTAGAATGCTTAAAACGTTGATTGTCATCTTTTAAGCAATGATATTTCAGTCATGTACCACACGGTCGTTGAGCTCAGCCAGCTTGGCTTTGTTCCAACGATCGGTTGTGCCTACCAGATAACCTGTGATACGCTGCAGACGGTCCACATTGTGACTGCCGCACTTTGGACAGGTGTCCATGTGCTTTTCGGCATTCTCATAACCGCAGTCCATACAACGGTTGCGTGTGTGGTTTACACTTCCATAGCCAATGTTGTATTTGTCCATCAGGTCAACAATGTTCATTACTACCTCTGGGTTATGTGTTGCGTCACCGTCTATTTCAACATAGAAGATATGTCCGCCACGTGTCAGGTCGTGGTAAGGAGCCTCGATCTGTGCTTTATGCAAAGCAGAGCAGTGGTAATAAACAGGTACATGGTTAGAGTTTGTGTAGTACTCCCTGTCTGTAATGCCTGGAATAACTCCGTATTTCTTGCGGTCGAATTTTGTGAATCTACCGCTCAGACCTTCTGCGGGAGTGGCCAGAACGCTATAGTTGTGCATGTACTTCTCGCTGAACTCGTTCACGCGGTCTCGCATATAGGTGATAATCCTCAAGCCTAATTGCTGGGCTTCATCGCTCTCTCCATGATGTTTTCCTACCAGTGCAACCAGACATTCTGCCAATCCGATGAAGCCGATACCCAGTGTTCCCTGATTAATAACCGGCGCAATGGTATCATTGGGACTCAGTTTTTCGCTGTCAATCCACAGACCTCTCATCAGCAGGGGGAATTGCTTTACGAAGGCTGTCTTCTGGAACTCGAAACGTTCGTGTAGCTGCTTGGCTGTGATTTCCAGCACATTGTCCAGCTTGGCAAAGAATGCATTGATGCGGTCTTCTTTATTCTTGATACCCATACATTCAATTGCCAGACGAACAATGTTGATGGTGGAGAAACTGAGGTTACCACGGCCGATACTGGTCTTGGGGCCGAAGCGGTTTTCGAATACACGTGTACGGCAACCCATAGTCGCGCATTCCCATTTGTAACGTTCCGGATCATCCTCGTGCCAATTCTCGTTGTAGTTGTATGTGGCATCCAAATTGATGAAGTTGGGGAAGAAACGTCGTGCCGTTACCTTGCAGGCATATTTGTAAAGGTCGTAGTTCCTGTCTGTGGGTAGGTAGCTGAGTCCCTTCTTCTTCTTCCAGATTTGGATGGGGAAGATAGCTGTCTCTCCGTTCCCAACACCCTCGTATGTACTGCGTAGCAGTTCGCGAATGATGCAACGTCCCTCGGCACTGGTATCTGTGCCATAGTTGATGCTGCTGAATACCACCTGGTTACCACCGCGGGAATGGATGGTGTTCATGTTGTGGATGAAAGCCTCCATTGCTTGATGAACTCTGCCGACAGTCTTGTTGATGGCATGCTGCTTGATGCGTTCGCGGCCTTCGAGACCAGACAGGGGAACGTTCAGGAAGTCATCAACAGGTGCGTTGTACAGCTCGCTGTAATCCTCTGCATTCAGATCTTCCAGCACCTTAACCTCCTCTATATAAGAACTGCGTACAAAAGGAGCCAGATAGTAGTCGAAGGCAGGAATGGCCTGACCGCCGTGCATTTCGTTCTGCACAGTCTCCATGCTGATACAGCCTAAGATACTGGCTGTTTCTATACGCTTGGCAGGACGGCTTTCTCCGTGTCCGGCCTGGAAGCCATGCTTCAGAATCTTATCCAAGGGGTGCTGGACACAAGTGAGCGACTTGGTAGGATAGTAATCCTTGTCGTGAATATGCAAGTAGTTGTTTTGTACAGCCTCACGTACGTCCTCGCTCAGCAGATAATCGTCAACAAAAGGCTTTGTTGTTTCGCTTGAGAATTTCATCATCATACCGGCTGGCGTGTCGGCATTCATGTTGGCGTTCTCGCGCGTTACATCGTTGTTCTTAATGTTGATAATTTCCAAGAAGATGTCGCGTGTCTTTGCCTTACGGGCAATGTTGCGGGCGTTGCGATATTTGATGTAAGCCTTGGCAACTTCCTTGCGCGATGACTTCATCAACTCGTTTTCTACCAGATCCTGAATTTCCTCTACCGTCATCTGTTCTTTTCCCTTCATGGAAATGCGGTCCGAGATGGAGGTTATCAGTGTTTCGTCCTCACCTTCTTCGGTGGTCAGCATCGCCTTTCGTATAGCTGCAGAAATCTTCTGCTCGTTGAAGCCTACTATTCGGCCGTCTCTTTTTACTACGGTTTGTATCATTTTTGTTTTTTCTTGTTAGTTTTGTGTTTCCGAAAATTGCTGTGCAAAATTACGAAAAAGGAATAATTCGTGCAAGAAAAATCAGAAAAAAGTTTCCCTTTTTGCAAAAGATTTTTTTTTCAAAAATAAAAAAGTTCTCCAAAACTTTTTATAACACGTTGATATTCAGTGTTTCAGTTTGTAGAATTGAAGAAAAAGTTTCCCAAAACGAAATTTGTGCTCGTTATGCTAATAGCTCTTTGGCGTATTGCGGTGTCGTTCTTGTACATTTACCCTAATACCTTATTTATATACATAGCCTCCCTCTAAAACCACTTCCGTTAATGGTGATTCCCCTTCGTGCCTATTATAATACTTTTTAGCTTTCGGGAGTTCTTTGACTCCCTTGGATAATGAGTAGTTTAATTCTCACTTAATCGTATCATTGACTATCGCCGAAGATACTGTCGTTCGACAATAAAAATATAATCCTATTTATTTTGTATTGTTCTCACTTAATCGTATCTTTGTCAGCGAAAAATGTATCATGAACTAAAACTGACAACAAAACAAGAAACATGAAAACAAGAAAGATTCTATGGATGCTCGTCGCCATCCTCGTGTGCGGTGTCGCAACGATGTTTACATCTTGCTCGAACAGTGATAACCCTGTCGATCCTGCCGAGAACCTCTCTGAGAAGATTGTGGGGAAGTGGATATTTGCCGAGCGGAACGGAGAACCTACGCCAACCAACAAGAAGAGGGTCTTCTACTTCGTATCTTCCACCAAGGCGTACGTCAGTATTTCGCGCGGGTCTAAAGTTGGGGAGGAAAGGAAATGGCTTGAGCATACAGAGGCCGAGGTGGCAATATCCGGCAACAAGGTGACGCTCACCATGCACTCCGATGAGCAAACGACGCTGAAGTACGAATTCATCATTACCACCATCGATGACACTGAGTTCATCGCTGCCCTCAAGGTTTCTGCAACGGTTGACGGCAAGGAGGAACGCAACACTGAAAGTGACGTCTGCCTTAAGCGGGTCACTACAGACTACCGCGAGGCCATCCTCGGCACATGGGAAGGCCACAGTACAAGCGAGGGATCGGTCTTCGACGATGTACAGGAGCACAGATGGGAGTATAAGGCCGACGGTACTTACGTTTATTATATCAAGGACGGTGATAATTGGGTGCCTGGTGACAACTCTCTGAACGAGTATTTCTTATTCGGCAACCTGCTCTGCACCCGCTGGGTGGACCATGGACAAGAAAACCGCGAGTGGTGGGAAATTTCGATTGCCGCCGACAGAATGAACTGGACCGCTTTGCGCCTGAATGACGACGGAACAACCTTCACTGCCACGTTCGAGATGAAGAAGGTGGAGTAAGTTTTTTTTCCATTTCATATCTTAGAAAAAGAAATAGTTAATGTCCATTGAATTGTAACTATCAAAAAAAATAATAGCCATGAAACAATTTGTTACATTTGTATTTTTATTTGTATTTTGTTTGGCAGGCAAGGCAGGCAAATTATTGTTGGTGGAAGGCAATGCTGATTGCTTAAAAAATGTGGATAAACTTATGGTTGAGTTAGACTGTTCTACGGCTACTTATCTGAAAACTCGGAATTTCTCGGACTACCTGAAGCTTGCCCGAAGAGTCCATAATTGGGAAGAAAGATCGTTAGATTACTTCTTCGAGTGGTTCAACGACGAAACAAAACAATTGGTGGCTGTACCGGTAAACAATACAGACCAATACAAATTGGTTATAGTTGTAAAAGATGTGCAAAAATCAGGTAGAATAACTGCCGACATAAAACTTATCGATACCAAAACAAATAAAACAGAGGCCGTTTTCTCCTTGGAAGGCACAGATGGAGATAAGAACGATAACATTACCCTGCGCGATCCAATGAAGGATGCTGGCGAAACAATAGGCAAGTATCTGAAAAAGAATGTTGAGCGGAAAAAATAAGATAGGCAAAGTAAAAAATATCAGCTGTCCGTAATGGGATGGCAAAGACCTGATACTTAACAGCTCCTGCGTTGTGAAACGTAGGGGCTTTATGTAATAAAAAACGCTTCATTTTTGATAGTATCAACAAAAAATTGTAACTTTGCCGCGATTAATGGATATACATTATTTATTTTATAGGATATGAATAAAAAACTTACGGCAAGCCTTGTAGTGGCTGCTATCATTGTGGCTGGTATTATCGGTTATCTCATTTACACCATGCAAAAGCAGCAAAAAGAGAATGCGCAGATGCTGGAATTGGCAGAAATGGATAAGCGCGAGATGGAAAACGAGTATGAGCAGTTTGCAATGCAGTACAACGAGATGAGGATGCAAATCAATAACGACTCGCTTGTTGCCCAGTTAGAGAAAGAACAGCAACGCACAGAGGAATTGCTGGAAGAGTTGCGTCGGGTTAAGAGCAACGATGCAGCAGAGATTATGCGACTGAAGAAAGAACTGGCTACCCTGCGAAAGGTACTTCAGGATTTTGTGCATCAGATTGATTCTCTGAACCGTCTGAACGAGGAACTGACACAAGAAAATTCTAATCTGAAAACTCAGAATCAGCAGGCGCAACAGCACATCAGCAACCTAAGCAGTCAGAACGAATCTCTAACTTCCAAGGTAGAGATTGCCAGTCAGTTGGATGCTACAGGCATTTGGGCTGAGGGGCGCAACAAGAAGGGAAAAACTGCCAAGAAGATTAAAGATGTTAAGAAGTTCGTCATCGGATTCAAGATTGCGCGAAATGTTACCACCTCCACCGGAATCAGGAGTATCTACTTACGTATTTCCACACCTACCGGTGATGTACTTTCGAAAGGCGGCACCTTCCAGTACGAGAACAGAAATCTGGAATACAGTATTCGTAAGGATATTGAATATACGGGTGAGGAACAGAGTATTCAGGTTTACTGGGATGTTGCGGAAACCCTGAGTGCCGGAACTTATAGAGTGGATATCTTTGCCGACGGTCACAATATAGGGACTTCTTCCTTCTCGTTCGAGAAATAGCATGGGAAAAGGCAAGTTGGCTAAGTTTGCCGAGATGGCAGCAAACCCGCTGGTTGTGGAATGTCCCACGGCAGCTGTTATGCAGGATGAGTTCCCGCTTAAAGGTCTTTGGGGAGAGCAGTTTTTCCACAATAGTAACCCTATTGTGTTAGAGCTTGGCTGTGGCAGGGGCGAATATACTGTAGGACTGGGAAAACTGTACCCCGATAAGAACTTCATCGGTGTGGATATCAAGGGAGCCCGTATGTGGACGGGAGCCAATGAGGCACTCCTGTCCGGCATGAAGAACGTAGGATTCCTGCGCACCAACATTGAATTTATACAAAAGTTCTTTGCCCCGTGTGAGATAAGCGAGATATGGCTCACATTCTCTGACCCTCAGATGAAGAAAGTTACCAAACGTCTCTCAAGCACCTATTTCCTGCAGCGCTACCGTCAGTTTATGCAAGACGGGGGACTCATTCACTTGAAGACCGATTCCAACTTTCTCTTTACCTATACCGAGGAAATGCTGAAGGCCAATAACCTGTTCACGGAGGTTTGTACAAGAAGTCTGTATCAGGAGGAGGGAGACGATACCAAAGAGGCTCGTTCCTTCCAGACCTACTACGAAAATATGTGGCGGGCACGTGGCATCGACATCAAATACCTGCGTTTCTGTCTTCCCTTGCAAGGAGATCTGGTAGAGCCCGATGTGGAAATTCCTTTGGACGAATACCGCAGTTACAGCCGCGAGAAGCGTTCCAGCCTGGAGGTAAGCAAATAAATAAAACAGAAAAAGAAAATGGAATTATATCCGAAACTTATACTGGATGCACTTTCCACTGTCCGCTACCCGGGAACGGGTAAGAATGTGGTAGAAATGAATATGGTGGAGGACGACATGCGTATTGCCGGCCTGCACGTCAGTTTCAGCCTTATCTTTGACAAGCCTACAGACCCCTTCATGAAGTCGGTTGTCAAGGCTTGCGAGGCTGCTATTCATGCTTATGCCTGCAAAGATGCCGAGGTAGAGATAAAGACCAAGAGCCTGCAAGCTCCCCGTCCCGATTTGCCCGACCTCCTGCCTGGCGTTAAGAACATCATAGCTGTCAGCAGTGGCAAGGGTGGGGTAGGCAAGAGTACCGTAGCCGTCAATTTGGCTGTCGCTTTGGCTCGTTTGGGCTATAGCGTAGGTTTGCTGGACTGTGATATATCCGGTCCCAGTGCTCCCAAAATGTTCCAGTTAGAGGATGCCCGTCCCTACAGTGAGAACATCGATGGCCGCGACCTTATCGTCCCTATAGAAAAATATGGGGTCAAGGTGCTAAGCATCGGGTTCTTTCTCGATCCCGACCAACCAACTCTTTGGCGAGGCAGTATGGCCTGCAATGCGCTGAAGCAGCTCATAGGCGATGCCAGTTGGGGTGACCTCGACTATTTCGTCCTCGACACGCCTCCCGGAACCAGTGATATACACCTTACCCTTGTTCAGACGCTCCCCATCACAGGGGCTGTTATTGTAAGCACACCTCAGCAGGTAGCATTGGCCGATGTTCGCAAGGGTATCAATATGTACCAGAACGAGAAGGTCAACGTACCCGTCTTGGGATTGGTTGAGAATATGGCTTGGTTCACGCCCGCCCAGCATCCCGAAGAGAAGTATTTCCTCTTCGGTAAAGAAGGCGTAAAGGAGTTGGCCGAAAAGATGAACTTTCCTCTATTGGGACAGATTCCCATCGTGCAGGACATCTGCGAGGCAGGAGATAACGGCACGCCAGCTGCCCTCGACCCTTCTGCCATTACCGGTCAGGCCTTCCTGCAGTTGGCAGCCAAGGTGGTTACACAGACAGATAAGCGCAACCAGGAACAACCTCCCACCACAATTGTAGGCATAAAAAAATAACCTATATGAAACATTTTGTCCTTTTACCCTTTTTCCTCTGTACATTCTTATTCGGTGTGCAGTTCCTAAGCATTCATGCCCAAGTAGATACCAGCCATCCCAGAAAGATGAAAAGTCCGTTAAAAGGGTACACGTTGGTGTGGTCCGACGAGTTCAACGCATCTGTTATCGATGAAGCCAAATGGACCTATCAGGAAGCCAAGGCCGGTTGGGTGAACCACGAGTTGCAGACCTATGTGGCCGGTCAGTCGCCGAAGGGCAACAAGGTGGCAGAATGCAGCAACGGGACCTTGAAGATTCATTGCTTCAGGGAGGGTGATATAATATACAGTGGTCGCATGTATGGTAACAGAAGTGTAGGTTTCAAGTACGGATATATCGAGGCCAGCATAAATTTGCCCCGCGGAAAAGGCACTTGGCCTGCCTGGTGGATGATGCCCGTAAGTAAAGACAGATGGCCCTCATGCGGCGAGATAGATATTATGGAGGAGGTAGGCGTGGATGCCAACAGAGTTTCCAGTAGCATCCATTGCCAGGCATACAACCACCCCAACAAAACGCAGAAGACACACGAGATGTTCTGCGAAGGAGCCGAAGACGGATTCCATGTATATGCCTTGGAGTGGACAGCAGACTATATTCGGACCTATGTTGACGGTAAGGAACAGCTATACTTCGAGAACGATGGAAAAAACGACAACGATACCTGGCCCTTCGACAAAGCCTTCTATCCCATCCTGAATATTGCCTGGGGAGGCGACTGGGGTGGTTACAAGGGAGTGGATGAGACGGCACTGCCCGTCACTATGGAAGTGGATTATGTAAGAGTATGGCAGAAGAAAAAAGAGTAAGGCGTTCAACCTTACTCTTTTCTTTGTTTTTCTTCTGTTTTTATTCAATTACAACTCTTGTCCAACCGTGAACATCCGGCTCTATGCCATATTGGATGTTGCGTAATTTGTTGTAAAGTCTGGTACTGATTGGACCCGGCTCACCATTCTTGCTGATGATGTAGCTCTTCTTGTTCTCCAGGTCATCGATACGTTCGATGGGACTGATAACGGCAGCCGTTCCACAAGCGCCAGCCTCTTCGAAAGTTGCCAGTTCCTCTTCGGGAATCTGGCGGCGTTCCACCTTCAGCCCCATGTCCATAGCCAGCTGCATCAGGCTCTTGTTGGTGATACTGGGCAGAATACTGGTACTCTTGGGAGTAACGTAGGTGTTATCCTTGATACCAAAGAAGTTGGCGGCCCCGCACTCATCGATGTACTTCTTCTCCTTGGCATCCAGGTAGAACTCACAGCTATAGCCCAGATCGTGTGCCATCTTGTTGGCTCTGAGGCTGGCGGCATAGTTGCCGCCCACCTTATATATACCTGTACCAAGTGGAGCACTACGGTCGTACTCACGGATAATCACATAAGGATTTGTAGCAAATCCCCCCTTGAAGTATGGACCTACGGGCGTAACAAAGATAAGGAACAGATACTCCGATGCGGGATGCACACCCACCTGGGCGCTGGTACCAATCAGCAGCGGACGTATATATAAGGTAGCACCGCTCTCGTATGGAGGGATGAAGCGCTCGTTTAGGCGTACTACCTTTTCTACCATCTCAATAAACTTCTCTGTGGGGAGCTCGGGCATCAGGATGCCGCGGCAAGTGCTCTGCAGACGGGCTGCATTCTCGTCGGCACGGAACACACGCACCTTACCGTCAGGGCAACGGTAAGCTTTCAGGCCTTCAAAAGCCTCCTGGCCATAATGCAGACAAGTAGCAGCCATGTGCAGGGGTATTGTCTCCTCACTGCTGGTTTCTATCTCGCCCCAAGCTCCATTGCGATAATAGCAACGTACATTATAATCTGTCTTCATGTAACCGAATGACAAATTACTCCAGTCAATTTCTTTCATCTTTACTTACCTTAAAAAAGTTTCTAAGTTGCAAAAATACGGAAAAACTTCCTAAAAGACGAACAATTTGCGGCACAAATTTTTCATCCTGTTGGATTTTGTCCTACATTTCTACTCTTCCAGCAGTTTTTGCACCTCCTCGTCGGCCTTAGTAAGCTTGTCTTTACAGAACTGCAGTAATTGCTGCGCCTCCTTCAGTTTCGCTGCCACCTGGTCGATGGCAATATCTCCGTTTTCCATTTCTCTGGCCAGCTTTTCCAACCGATTCATAGCAGCCTCGTATGTCAACTCCTTTTCTTCCATAATTATATTATTTCGGAGTACAAAGATAGCTGTTTTTCCTGTATCCGGAAATAAAAAGCCTCTCAATTGTACCATGTTTTGTCCAATAGTCTGTCGTTTTGCATAAAAAAGCTAAGGTGTAAGAGGTAGCAGGCCCTTGTCACCTACTCTTGACAATTTGAAGTTAAACTGCACTGAGGGATTGGAGGGTACACGGTATATCCCCATTTGCGAGCGACAGCTGACAAGACTGATGCTCTTCGCTCGAAGTTTGGCCAGTCCTTTTTTTCTGCCGGACTCCACCCCGTTTCTGCAATAGCGAAAACGCGGGGATAGAGCATCATCTCGGCATGCCAGGGATCCTGAACATGCTCTGTCCACAAGTTGCCCTGAACGCCCAAGACATGATGGACATCTGCCTTGGAAATGCCTTCTACTATCGGTTCGAAGGAATAGACCTTCTCCAATGGCACATGACGGCCCACAGGGCGGAACTGAGCAGGGTCTTGGTGGTAGTCCAGATAATAGTAATGTGTGGGCGTGAAAATCACATCATGTCCTTCTCTGACAGCCTGCAGACCGCCCTCAATGCCATGCCAGGACATTACTGTGGCATCCGGAGCCAGTCCTCCCTGCAGGATTTCGTCCCAGCCGATGATACGCTTGCCGTGCTCGTGGGCAAAACGCTCCATCCGCCTGATCATATAGCTCTGAAGCTCTTCCACTTTCTTCAGTCCCTCGGCCTTCATCCGTGCCTGACAGTCGGGGCAGAGCTTCCAGTTGTTTTTGCGGGCCTCGTCACCGCCAATATGGATGTACTGAGAGGGAAACATATCAAAAACCTCCAGCAGCACCTTTTCCAGAAACTCAAAGGTGCTTTCCTTTCCGGGGCAAAGCTCCCAAGGGTCTTTACCGCCATTGGGCAGGCTGCAAGCCAACTCGGGATAAGCTGCACGGGTCTCGTAGTTATGTCCAGGCATCTCTATTTCGGGAATCACCTCGATATGCCTCTCACCGGCAAACGAGAGAATCTCGGCAATATCCTGCTTGGTATAGTAACCGCCGTAGGCCTCGGGTGTTCCCTCTTCCACGAAAGGCCCGCCTATCTCGTTCTTTTCCCAATCCCAGAAATAGGCCTGAGGACGCCAGGCTGTAAATTGTGTAAGTCTTGGATAAGCATCTATCTGCAAACGCCAACCCGGATTGTCCACCAAATGGAAATGGAAGCGGTTCATCTTGAGTAGGGCCATCATCTCCAATTGCTTCATCACAAAGTTCTTGCCTTGGAAATGGCGACTCTCGTCCAGCATCACACCCCGATACCTCAGGCGCGGCCAGTCAAGGATGGTGCAGCAGGTTATCGAACTGTCTGAGGATGCCATCATCTTGAGCGTCTGACGGGCATAAAACACGCCTTCCTCATCGGCTGCCTCTATTTTCACGCCTTTCTTCCCAACCTCCAGCCAATAAGCTGACTTCAGTTGCCAATCGGTCAGTTTCTGACCTTCCAAATGGCGGAGGAGTACCTTTTCTGAAATGCGAACCTTCTGGTGCAAATCGGCTATCTTGTCCCGACAAACGCTTCCCGGGCGAGCGGAATACGCTACAGGATTCGGAATTAAATTTGTTGGTTGGGTCTGTGCCTGAGCGCACATCGCCCCATGGACAAGTGCAAGTGCTAAAAGAATCCTTATCATCGTTTTAATATTTTATGTATCAGATACACCTTCTACCTTTGACTTGAAGGTGCCGTCGGCGAGGCGGGTGATAATTTGGTCACCGGGATGCATATCCGAAGAGGAACGCAGGAGTCTGCCGTCTGCCGTATAAGTGAGGGAATAGCCTCGCTTGAGCTGAAGGGCAGGGTCGAGGGCGATGTAACGGGCTTGAAGATTCTCTAACTTGAGTTTTGCGTTCTGGAACATGAATCTGACTGACTGCATAAAGCGGCTCTGTAACATCTGTATTTGATGCTTCTCGGTGAGCAGGCGCTGACGCGGTGCCGAAGTGAGCTGAACGGTAAGTTGTTCTATCCGTCGCTGCTGACGTTCGCACAGTAGGGAAACGCCTTGCATAATGCTGTTCTGGATATCATCGAGACGGGCCAGTTGCTGTGCTCCATTATCTATAAGGAAGGCTGCTGCAGCAGTTGGGGTTTTAACACGGGTGTGGGCAACGAAATCGAGGACGGTCTCGTCGCGTTCATGTCCTATACCGACAATAACGGGTATGGGCATTTGGGCAACAGCGGCGGCAAGAGGATAGGAATCGAAGTCGGAAAGGTCGCCCGTGGCACCGCCGCCTCGAATAATAACAACGCAGTCCCAACAGTCGGCTTCGTCGGCTATGGCAGCCAGAGCGGTCATTATGCTGTCTTCGACATTAGTTCCCTGCATAACGGCGGGGAAAAGGTGATGGTGGAAGAAAAGGCCGTATTCGTTATGTTCTAACTGGTTGCAGAAATCGCCATAGCCGGCTGCACCTGCAGAAGATACCACGGCTATGTGCTTTAACAGTTGCGGCAGGGGTAGCTCCTTGTTGTCATTGATGATGCCGTCCTGTTGTAACCGGTTCAGGATTTCCTTACGGCGCTTGGCCATATCGCCCAATGTAAAGGAGCTGTCAACATCAAGGATATTCAGGGCATAGCCGTACTGTTCGTGAAAGGTTACCTTTACCAGCAATTTAACGTGAAGGCCACGACGGAGTGTCTCGCCAGTCTCTTTCTGGAAACGCAGGCTGATGATGTTGTAGTTGCGGGCCCAGCAGGTGATGCGAGCCCTTGCAACTATGTTGCGGCCGGCCTCGTCTTTCTGAATCATTTCACCATAGAAATGTCCGCCGAAGCCTACAGAGGCATCGGCGAACTCTCCTTCAACCCAATACTTCTCGTCCAAGGAGTTTTCCAGTACTGAGCGTACAATATGATTCAGTTCGAATAGTGTCAAGTACTTACTTTACAAGCACCTTACGTGTTGTACCGTCGTTCATGCGGATAACATTAATGCCGCGTTGGATTCTGGATGACTGCTGGCCGCTCAGGTTGTAAACCTGCTGTACCTTGCCGGCTCCCTGAAGTGCTGCGATGGCTGTCGCTGAATCCTTCTCTGGGGCTACCAAGTTGCCTTCGCTGCTAATTGTACCAAAGAGGCTCCAGGGTGCAGTTAAAGTGTAGGTTCCGACAGAAGAATTGGGAACGTAAAGTGTTGCAGTCTCTACAGGAGTATCAAAGAAAGCATCAGCTGTTGCTGTAGGGCATTTCTCGGCATTGCAGTAGAAGGCTTTCAGGTTGGGGCAACTGGCGAATGCACCATCTTCGATTTTTGTTACTTTTGAAGACAGTGTAACAGAAGCCAGATTCTCGCAAGCTGCAAAGCAATCTTCGTCGATAATTGTAATAGACTCGGGAACATTGATAGTTGTCAGGCCACTGCCCATGAAGGCAGCTGTACCGAGACTGCTTACACTGGCAGGAATATCCAGCGTTGACAGACCTGTACATTTCAAAAATGCATAGCTGCCAATTTCCTCTACACCGTTGGGGATAACTGTGTTCTTGCATCCTACAATCAACTTAAGGGCTTGTTTTCCTGTCTTGGCATCAACGGTATATGTTTCGATAATGGCATTGCAATTGTTACGTGAATCATACACGGGGTTGCCATCGGCAACAGCAATAGATGCCAAATTATTGCAATTCCAGAAGGTAGAATAAGAAATTGACTTTACTGTGCTGGGAAGATTCAGGGCTGTTAATCCTGTACAGTCCTCGAAAGTGGCACGACCAATCTGAACAACACCTTCGGGAATTGTTACAGATGTCAGTCCCGTACAATCCTGAAAAGCTGCATCACCAATATTCTTAACATTTGCGGGGATGCTTATAGTCTTCAAGCCAGTGCAGCCCTGGAAAAGATAACTCCCAATCTCGGTCAGTGCTTCGGGGAGGGTGACATTATCTAATGCAACGCAACTGGCAAAAGCAGAACCGCCAATCTTGGTGATACCGTTAAGATTAATTGAGGGTATGCGCTTGCAACCAAAGAACGTGTAAGGTTCGATAGTGGTTACACCTGCAGGAATGGTGAAAGATGTAAGGCCGCTGCAACCGAAGAAAGCAGAATAGCCGATGCTTGTTACTCCTGCGGGAAGAGTAAGTGTGCTAAGACCGGCACAGTTTCTGAAGGCATTGCTGCCGATTTCCTTTACACTCTCGGGAATGGTAATGGATGTGAGGCCCTTGCAATAATAGAAAGCCTTCTCGCCAATAGCAGTAACACTGTATGCTTTACCGTCAATGTTAACGGTTGCGGGAATAGCAACACTGCCCTCGTACAATTCTTCTCCGGCAGCTACAGCTACCTTGGCTGAGGCAGAAGCAGTATCCGTAACGGTGTAGTAGATACCATCGACTTCAAAGTCGTAAGCCTGCATGTTCAGGCTGCCAAATAAGGCAAGTAAACAAAAAACAAAGTAATTTCGTTTCATTTTAGTTTATTATTTTTAGTTTGTTATTACATTCAAAATGTAGCCTATTACGGCACAAAAATAGAAAATTATTCTTTTCAAACAAAGAAAAATCATTTTCTTTTTGTAATTCTCTTACTTAATTGTAATTTTACAACCGCAAAAAAA
>JAEEGL013664614.1_pt1 | contig 38403 bp, 52 predicted proteins | sample 9134231 | NCBI WGS metagenome assembly JAEEGL01 (sample SAMN16246548, study PRJNA631951) | gut metagenome | biome: gut microbiome; feature: rumen; material: fiber-attached | host: Bos | place: Iran: Karaj | collected 2018-10
CGACCTCCAGGGCCACAACCTGGCGCTCTAACCAACTGAGCTACACCCACCATGTAAATGGCGCGCCTGGAGGGACTCGAACCCCCAACCTACTGCTTAGAAGGCAGTTTCTCTATCCTGCTGAGCTACAGGCGCATTTTTCAGCAAGCGAGGGGGAATGGAGCGGGTGATGGGAATCGGACCCACGTACCCAGCTTGGAAGGCTGGTATTCTACCATTGAATTACACCCGCACGAGTTGCGGTCCCTCAAATCAGCTTGACAATATTACCACGATATAATATCATTTGTCAAGACGGTTTTGGATAATACGGTAATTTTTTTGAGGTCTTTATGTGGGAAAAGCTTGCTCAGATCGAGCTACAGTTCGATAAGATAAACGAGGCGCTTTCGGCGGCGGACGTATACTCCGATCCGGACGAGGCGGCCCGTCTTCTCAAGGAGCAGAAAAGCCTTGCCCCGGTGGTTGAAGCCTACCGAGCGGTCATGTCCCTCGAAAATCGCGCGGCCGAGGCCGAAAAGATGCTCGACGACGCCGATCCCGATATTAGGGAGATGGCTCAGGAGGAGATCCTGTCCTGCAGAGAAGAAAAAAAACGGCGCGAAAACGAGCTTAGGATACTGCTTCTTCCCAAGGATCAGGACGACGAAAAAAGCGTCATCCTCGAGATACGCGGCGGCGTAGGAGGGGAGGAGGCGGCGCTATTCGCGGCCGACCTTTTCAGGATGTATTCGATGTACGCCGCAAACCACGGCTATACCGTCGAGATCACCAACGTTAACGAGACCGAGCTTGCCGGGATCAAAGAGATAAGCTTTATCGTCGAGGGCAGGGGAGCGTGGTCCAGGCTCAAGTTTGAAGGAGGCGCGCACAGGGTGCAGCGCGTTCCCGAGACGGAGAACCAGGGGCGCCTCCATACCTCCGCCGTCACCGTGGCGGTGCTGCCGGCGGTCGAGGACGTGGAGGTCGAGATCAACCCCGCAGATATCCAGGTGGATACCTTCCGCTCTTCCGGCGCAGGAGGCCAGCACGTCAACAAGACCGAAAGCGCCATCAGGCTCACCCATATCCCGACGGGCATAGTGGTGGAGTGCCAGGACGAGCGGTCGCAGTATAAAAACAAGGACAAAGCCATGAAGGTCCTTAAGTCCAAGCTTTACAAGCTCGAGCGCGACAAACAGGCCCGGCAGCGCGAGGCCGCAAGAAGAGAGCAGGTTGGCAGCGGAGACCGCAGCGAACGTATTCGCACCTACAATTTCCCGCAGAACAGAGTGACCGACCATCGCATAGGTCTTACGATATATAAGTTAAATCAGTTCATGAACGGCGATCTCGATGAGATGATCGACGCCCTCGTTACCGCCGAGCAGGCGGAAAAACTCAAAAACGCGGAGATATGAAAGGCAGACGCATATGAACATAATCCATGATATAGATCCCAACAGGATAACGCCCGACGAGTTCTACGTGGTAGTCGAGATATCCGCGGGCAGCCGCAAAAAATACGAGATAGACAAAAAGACGGGTTTTCTGAAGCTCGACCGCATACTCCATACCTCCACGCAGTATCCGGCAAATTACGGCTTCATACCCAGGACTTACGCGAATGACAGAGATCCTCTGGACGCGCTGGTGCTGTGCACCGAGACGCTCGATCCGATGATAATGGTCAAATGCCGCGCCATCGGCGCGGTCAGGATGTGCGACGGGCAGTACACCGACGACAAAATAATCGCCGTTCCCGTGGGCGATCCCGTATGGAGCTATTACGACGACATATCCCAGCTCCCGCCCCATATGACCGACGAGATCGAACATTTCTTCCAGATATACAAGACCCTTGAGAACAAGAACGGCACCAAGGCCGACGAAGTAGTCGACAGGGAGGGAGCCAAGGAGCTTATCCGTCAGGCGATATACGAATACGAGATACACTTCTGCGGCAGGATTGATGACTGAAAAAAAGACGCTGTTGCTTGAGCCGACTGAAAAGAATATAAAAACTGCAGGCCGCATCCTTTCGGATGGCGGCCTTGTGGCTATTCCTACGGAAACGGTATACGGCCTTGCGGCGTCGGTCTGGAACGAGGACGCCGCGGCGCGCATTTTCGAGGCCAAGGGCAGGCCGGGAGACAACCCGCTGATAGTGCATATATGCGAGCTTGATCAGCTCGATCAGATCTGCTTTCCGAATTGGAACGCTTATAAGCTGGCAAAGGCCTTCTGGCCGGGCCCGCTGACCATGATACTTCCAAAAAAAGACAGCGTGTCTGCGCGGATAACCGCGGGCCTTTCGACCGTCGCGGTGCGCATGCCGTCTCATCCCGCGGCGCTTGCGGTCATAAAGGCGGCCGGCGTCCCGCTGGCAGCGCCCTCCGCCAATCTTTCGGGAAAGCCCTCTCCGACGTCTGCCGAGCACGTCATGCACGATCTTGACGGTAAGATCGACGCCGTGATAGACGGAGGCCGCTGTGAGGTCGGAGTCGAGTCCACCGTGGTGGACGTTACTGGAAGCGTGCCCACTGTGCTCAGACCGGGCGCTGTCACGAGGCAGATGATCGCCGAGGTGCTCGGCAGCGCGCAGACCGACAAAAGAGCTGACGCCGCGGTCACCGAAAAGGGGGCCGTGCCCTCTCCGGGGATGAAATACCGCCATTACGCACCCAACACTCCGGCAAGGCTTTTCTGCGGCTCTCCGAGCGCCGTCGCGGCCGAAATGGCAAAGAGCTTCACCGAAAAAAAGAGCGTCATAGTTTTTGAAGAGTATGTCAAAATGTTCCCCGGCGCGCTGTCTTTCGGAAAGAGCTGGGATCACGCCGCCCACGAGGAGCGCGTCTATGACCTTTTGAGAAAGGCGGACGGGCAGGGAAGCGAGGAGATACTTATCTCATGCCCCAGAGAGGCGGGAGCCGGGGCAGCCGCGGTCAACCGGCTCAAAAGGGCCTGCGGCCAGCGCGTGGTGAAGACCGGCGCTTTCGCAGTCATAGGCGTCACCGGCCCTTCGGGCTCGGGCAAGTCCACTCTTACCGCATACCTGCGCGCCGCGGGCTGCGCGGTGATGGACGCGGACAGGATATATGCGGAGCTGGTCGAAAACAGCGCAGAAATGAACGACGCGCTGAAAAAGGCGTTCCCCGCGGCCTATGCGAACGGCAGACTGGACAGACGCGTCCTCGCAGCCGAGATCTTTTCGGACAGGAAAAAGCGTCTGATGCTCAACGGTATGACCCATCCCTTCGTCGCCCGCGAGACCGAAAGGCGGCTCTCGGCGCTTTCCGGCCCGGCCGTACTGGACGTTCCGCTTTTGTTTGAAAGCGGCATGGATCGGCTGTGCACGTGCACCATCGGCGTTTACGCGTCCAGAAAGATCCTTGCCGAAAGGATAGCCGCCCGCGACGGGCTGACCGAAGAGCAGGCCGCTCTGAGGCTTTCCGCATCCCGCACCCGGAAATGGTATGCCGACCGCTGCGAGATAGTGATAGGGAACAACGGCACCGAACAGGATTTTTACAACAGGATAGAAGATATCGTAAAACAGGAAAAAATAATATAAAAAACACTTGACAAATGCCGCCCGATATTATAAATTAATTAAGCGCGCGGAATTCGCGCAGTGCGATGATGCTTGAGATTGCTCGCAAAGCGAGGTAACTTAAGCGGAGTATGTCCGACAATCGGGCGGCAGAAAGTCATTTATGGATGTGTCCCGCATGTTCCGGAACCGTGGCAAATTGCTCATAGGCCGGATGGAACCAACATTCATTGATGCCGGAGATTGTGTGCTTCGGTTTTTTTACGCAAAAAAATAGATACACACGGAACCGTGGCAGCTTTCAGCCAAAGACTCGTAGAGCACGAAAACACAATAAAACAGGAGGAAAGCACATGGCAGACATGCAGAAAATGCGCATAAGGCTGAAGGCGTATGATCATCAGCTCATCGATCAGGCGGCGGAAAAGATAGTCGAGACCGCAAAACGCACCGGCGTTGAGGTTTCCGGCCCCATCCCTCTGCCCACCGAAAAGCAGATAGTCACCATTCTTCGCGCTGTTCATAAATATAAAGACAGCCGCGAACAGTTTGAGCGCCGCACACACAAGCGCCTTATAGACATTCTCAAGCCCAGCCAGAAGACGGTCGAAGCTCTCACCAACCTTGAGCTGCCGGCGGGCGTCGAGATCGAGATCAAGCTCTGATCTTATTTATTAATGTAACTGCTCAGTCCGGTCCCGGCCGGACGGGTCAAGTTGGGGCAATACCTCAACCAATAACCTTATAGGAGGAAATCATGAACAAAGCGATCATCGGAAAAAAGGTCGGCATGACTCAGATCTTTGACGCCGAGGGAAAAGTGATCCCCGTGACCGTCATAGAAGCCGGCCCCTGCACAGTGGTGCAGAAAAAGACTCAGGAAAAGGACGGATATGAATCCATCCAGCTCGGTTTTACCGACGTTCCCCAGAAGAAACTCAACAAGCCCGAAAACGGCCACTTTGCCAAGGCCGGCGTTTCCCAGAAGAAATATCTGAAGGAATTCCGCCTGGAAGACTGCGCCAAGTATAACGTCGGCGATGTCCTGCTGGCCGACGTCTTCGCGGAAGGCGACAAGGTAGACGTCGTCGGAATAAGCAAGGGCAAAGGATATGCCGGCAACGTCAAGCGTTGGAACGCTCACGTTCAGTCCCACAGCCACGGCGTCGGCCCTGTCCACCGCTCGGTCGGTTCCATGGGCGCCAATACCGATCCTTCCCGCGTTATGCCCGGTAAGAAAATGCCCGGACATCTGGGTTCAGAGCAGGTCACGATCCAGAACCTCGACATCGTCAAGGTCGATCCCGAACTCAATCTGATCGCCATCCGCGGCGCAGTGCCCGGCCCCAAGGGCGGCATCGTGTTTATCAAGAACACGGTCAAGAACGCCTAAGGAGGAGGAATAATAATGGCTACTATCAAGATCCTTAATATGTCCGGCAAAGAAGTCGGCACCATGGAGCTCAACGACAGCGTTTTCGCCATCGAGCCCAGCGAAGCCTCCATGCACATGATGGTCTGCAACTATCTCAACAACCAGCGTCACGGCACCCAGTCCGCTCTTACCCGTGCGGAAGTCAGCGGCGGCGGCAAGAAGCCTTACCGTCAGAAGGGCACAGGCCGCGCCCGTCAGGGCTCTACCAGGGCTCCCCAGTGGACCCACGGCGGTATCGCGTTTGCTCCCAAGCCGCGCGATTACGGCTTCAGCGTAAACAAGAAGATCCGTTCTCTGGCCATGCGCAGCGCTCTGTCCACCGCGCTGTCCGAGGGCAAGATCACCGTTATCGACAATATCACCCTTCCCGAGATCAAGACCCGCTCCGCCGTTGAGTTCCTCAAGGCGATCGGCATCGACGGAAAGGCCCTGATAATCACTCCGGAGATCGAAAACAACGTGGTCCTATCCGCCCGCAACATCCCCGGCGTCAAGACCACCGTTTCCTCCGTGATCAACGTCTACGACATCCTCAACGCCGGCAACCTTATCATTGACAAGGCGGCGGTCGAGAAAATTCAGGAGGTGTACGCACAGTGAAATCTGCATACGATATCATCCTCAGACCCATTATCACTGAGCGCTCCATGGAAGCCGTCGAAAACAAGAAATACGTTTTCGAGGTCGCCCGCGGCGCAAACAAGATCGAGATCGGCAAGGCCGTTGAAGAGATCTTCGGCGTCAAGGTCATTTCGGTCAACACCATGAACGTACGCGGCAAGGAAAAGCGTCAGGGAGCTACTTCCGGCTTCACCTCCGCCCGCAAAAAGGCCATCGTCCGCCTGTCCGAAGATTCCAAGCCCATTGAGATCTTCGAAGGCATGGTATAAAGAAAGGTGAGTGAAGCAGAATGGCAATAAAGACCTTTAGGCCCACTACTCCTTCCCGCCGACACATGACTGTCACCGACTACCGCACTCTCAGCGGAGTCAAGCCGGAGAAGAGCCTGCTTGAGCCCCTCAAGAAGACGGCCGGCAGAAACAGCTACGGAAGGATAACCGTTCGTCATCACGGCGGCGGAAACAAGAGAAAATACCGCATCATCGATTTCAAGAGAGATAAGTTCGAAGTGCCCGGCACCGTTCTTTCTCTGGAGTACGATCCCAACCGTTCGGCTCACATAGCTCTGATCAGCTATGAGGACGGCGAGAAGCGTTACATCCTGGCTCCTGTCGGACTCAGCGTCGGAGACGTAATTTACTCCAGCGCGTCCGCCGATATCAAGCCCGGCAACTGCCTGCCTATCGAGAACATCCCTCTCGGTACCCTCATCCACAATATCGAGCTCAGCCCCGGCCGCGGCGCCCAGCTTGTAAGAGCTGCCGGAACCGCCGCTCAGCTGATGGCCAAGGAAGGCGCCCAGGCGCTCGTCCGTATGCCGTCGGGCGAACTCAGATATATAAAGCTCGGCTGCCGCGCCACCATCGGACAGATCGGCAACATCGATCATGAAAACGTCCAGATAGGCAAAGCCGGCCGTACCCGTCACATGGGCATCCGTCCCACCGTCCGCGGTTCGGTCATGAACCCTGTGGATCACCCCCACGGCGGCGGCGAAGGCAAATCGCCCGTCGGACGTCCCGGCCCTGTTACTCCGTGGGGCAAGCCCGCTCTCGGATATAAGACCCGCAACAATCACAGGACCGACAAGGACATCGTAAAACGTCGTAAGTAAGAAAGGAGACACATCTAATGGGCAGAAGCATCAAGAAGGGCCCCTTTGTGGCTCCCGAGCTCATCAAAAGGGTCAAAGAAATGAATGCCACCGGGGAAAAGAAAGTCCTCAAGACCTGGAGCCGCGCCTCCACCATTTTCCCTGATTTCGTAGGTCACACCATTGCGGTGCATGACGGCAGAAAACACGTTCCCGTATACGTAACCGAGGATATGGTCGGACACAAGCTGGGCGAGTTCGTCCCCACCCGTACCTTCCGCGGACACTCCGGGAACAAGTCCAAGTAAGGGAGGAAATGAATAATGGAAGCTAAAGCCAGTGCAACTTATATTCGTATTTCTCCCCGCAAAGTCCAGATCGTCTGCGATCTCATCCGCGGCAAGTCCGCGGCCCAGGCCGCCGCGATCCTGAACAATACTCCCAAAGCGGCCAGCGAGCCTCTGTTGAAGCTGCTCCGCAGCTGCATGGCGAACGCCGAAAACAATCACGAGATGGACCCCGAGAAGCTGTACGTTGAAAAGGTCTATGCCACCGCAGGCCCCATCCTCAAAAGGATCATGCCGCGCGCGCAGGGCAGAGCTTTCCGCATCAACAAGCGCACTTCTCACATAACCATGGTCCTCGGCGAGAAGGAATAAGGAGGCAAGTATGGGTCAAAAAGTCAATCCGCACGGACTCCGTGTAGGCGTTATTCAGGAATGGGATTCCCGTTGGTATGCCAGAAGCGAAAAGGTCGGCGACCTTATCGTTGAAGACTTCAACATCCGCAAATACCTGAAGAACAAGTATTATGAATCGGGTATACCCCGCATCGAGATCGAGCGCGACAACTCCAAAGTGCGCGTTATCATCCACTGCGCCCGCCCCGGCATGCTGGTCGGACGCGGCGGCAGCGAGGTCGAAAAGATCGAGCAGGCTCTTTCCAAGCTGATCGGCAAGCCCGTCAAAGTCAGCATCATCGAAGAGCGCAACTCCTCTCTGTCGGCTCAGCTCATCGCCGAAGATGTTGCTCTTCAGCTCGAAAAGCGCGTATCCTTCCGTCGTGCCATGAAGCAGGCCATGTCCCGCGCCATGAAGCTCGGTGCCAAGGGCATCAAGTGCAATTGCAACGGCCGTCTCGGCGGCGCCGAGATCGCCCGCTCCGAGCACTATCATGAGGGCACCATCCCTCTGCAGACCCTGCGCGCCGACATCGACTACGGTTTCGCCGAAGCCAAGACCACTTACGGCCGCATAGGCATCAAGGTCTGGCTGTATAAGGGCGAAGTCCTCCAGGGCGGCCCCAGGACCACTCAGGTGGAAGGCCCCAGACGCGACCGCAGGAACAGGGATGACCGCAGGAACGGTCAGAACGGCGAAAGACGCTTCAACAACAACCGCGAGGGCGGCCAGTTCAACAGGAACGGCAGAGACAACCGTCAGGGCGGCAACAGGAACTTCGGCGAACGCAAGCCGTTCACCCCGGGCTCCAGAGCTCCTCAGAACGGTCAGCGTCCCGCTTTCAACCCCAATCGCACCCCTCGCACAACCAAGCCGGAAGGAGGAGCAGATAATGTTAATGCCTAAAAGAGTGAAGTACCGCAGAGTACATCGCGGCCGTATGAAGGGCAAAGCGACTCGCGGAAACTTCGTATCAAACGGCGAATTCGGACTGGCTGCTGCCGAACCCGGCTGGATCACCAGCAATCAGATAGAGGCCGCCCGTATCGCCATGACCCGTTACACCAAACGCGGCGGTCAGGTATGGATAAAGATCTTCCCCGACAAGCCGGTTACCGAGAAGCCCGCCGAGACCCGCATGGGTTCCGGTAAAGGTTCCCCTGAGTATTGGGTGTCCGTCGTTAAGCCCGGCCGCGTTATGTTCGAAATAGGCGGCGTCGCGGCTGAAGAAGCCAAAGAGGCTCTGCGCCTCGCAGGCCACAAGCTCCCCGTCAAGACCAAGATCGTCGAGAGGGAAGAGGAAGGCACGGATGGTGAGCAAGAATGAAAATTACTGAAATCCGCGCTCTCAGCGATGAGCAGCTGCAGTCCAAGCTTGCGGAACTCAAGAAGGATTTCTTCAACCTGAGATTCCAGCATGCGACCAACCAGCTTGACAATCCTCAGAAGCTGAAAGCAGTCAAGCATGATATCGCCCGCGTAATGACGGTCATCCGCCAGCGCGAAATCGGCGCCAGGTCTTAAGGAGGTTTTGACTGATGGAAAGAAATTACAGAAAGTCCAGGGTCGGGACCGTTGTTTCCGATAAGATGGAAAAGACTATCGTCGTCGCGATAGAAGACAGAGTACAGCATCCTCTGTACAAGAAGACCATTAAAAGGACCTATAAGCTGAAGGCTCACGACGAAAACAACACGGCGGGCGTCGGCGACAGAGTTCGCGTCATGGAGACCAGACCTCTGTCCAAAGACAAGAGATGGCGCCTTGTTGAGATCATCGAGAAGGCCAAATAAGGAGGAGTTGCCATGGTACAACAGGAATCGTATCTTCGCGTTGCCGATAACACCGGCGCGAAAGAGTTGAAGGTTATCCGTGTCACCGGCGGCTCGGTCCGCAGATACGGCAACATAGGCGACGTCGTCGTAGCTTCCGTAAGAAAGGCCACCCCTGGCGGCCAGTGCAAAAAGGGCGAGGTCGTAAAGGCCGTTATCGTCCGCTCCCGCAAGGGCGTACGCCGCGCGGACGGATCCTACATCAGGTTCGACGAGAACGCCGCCGTCATTATCAAGGATGACAAGACCCCGCGCGGGACCCGTATATTTGGGCCCGTCGCCCGTGAGCTCAGAGAAAAGGATTACATGAAGATCCTGTCTCTTGCTCCGGAAGTCCTGTAAGGGAGGCATTTATGAACAATCTTCACGTTAAGACCGGAGACACTGTCGTAGTGCTTTCCGGCAAGGATAAGGGCAAGCAGGGTAAGGTCCTGTCCGCTATGCCTGCCGAAGGCAAGGTCATAGTAGAGGGAATCAACACCGCTTCCCGTCATCAGAAGGCCCGCAAGCAGGGCGAAACTTCCGGCATCATCCAGAAGAACATCCCCATCAGAGCTTGCAAGGTCATGCGCGTTTGCCCCAAGTGCAACAAGCCGACGAAGCCTGCTCACAAGATCGTTGACGGCAAGAAAGTCACGGTCTGCAAGCATTGCGGCGCTCAGATCTGAGGGAGGACAGTAATATGGCTGATAAGAAAAAGCAAGCGGCTCCCGCCGAGGTTTTCGAGGTGCCCGAAAATTACATCCCTCGTCTGAAGGAAAAATATATCAACGAAGTAGCTCCTGCTCTCAATAAGAAGTTTGCATATAAAAGCTCCATGCAGATCCCCCGCCTCGATAAGATAGTCATCAACGTCGGCGCGGGCGACGCCAAGGATAACCCCAAGGCCATGGACGCCATCATCTCGGACATCACCGCCATAGCCGGACAGAAGCCGGTCATCACCAAGGCCAAGAAGTCCGTCGCTAACTTCAAACTTCGTGAAGGAATGCCCGTCGGCGTCAAGGTAACGCTGCGCGGCAACAGGATGTGGGAGTTCCTGGATCGTTTGTTCAGCATCGCGCTGCCCCGTGTCCGCGACTTCCGCGGCATCAGCAGCAACGGTTTCGACGGCAGAGGCAACTTTGCTCTCGGCCTTAAGGAACAGCTGATCTTCCCCGAGATCGAGTACGACAAGATCGACAAGATCCGTGGAATGAACATCACATTTACCACCACAGCCGCCAACGACGAAGAGGCCAAAGAGCTGCTCACCCTGCTGGGCGCTCCCTTCGCCAATAACTGAGGGAGGAACGAAAAATGGCTAAAAAATCCATGATTCTCAAGCAGCAGGCCCCTGCAAAATTCTCTACCCGCCGCTACAACCGCTGCAAGATCTGCGGCCGCCCCCATGCCTACCTGAGAGATTACGGTATCTGCCGTATCTGCTTCAGAGAACTGGCATACAAGGGCCAGATCCCCGGCGTACGCAAGGCTTCCTGGTAAGCCAAAGAAAAGTGGAGAGCTTACTCTCTAACTTCTAAGGAGGAATAACAGTGCAAATCACAGATCCTATTGCCGATATGCTCACGCGTATCCGCAACGCCAGCAACGCTCATCACCCCACCGTTGATGTTCCGGCTTCCGGCGTTAAGAAGGCGATCGCCCAGATCCTGAAGGACGAAGGCTACATCAAGGACTTTGAAGTAGTTCCCGAAGGTGCTCAGGGCATGATCAAGATCACCCTCAAGTATCTGACCAACAAAGAGAAGGCCATAGCCGGCCTGAGAAGGGTCTCCAAGCCCGGCCTGCGCGTTTATGTCGGCGCCGACGAGCTGCCCTACGTTCTCAAGGGCCTGGGTATAGCCATTGTTTCCACGTCCAAGGGCATCATGACCGACAAGAAAGCCCGCGAGCTCCACGTCGGCGGCGAAGTCCTGGCGTTCGTGTGGTAAGGGAGGTAATGAGATGTCTCGTATAGGAAGAATGCCCATTACCGTTCCCGCCGGAGTCTCTGTCGAGATCGAGGGCCACAAGATCACCGTCAAGGGCCCGAAGGGCACTTTGACCCGTGAAATCAATCCCGCTATCACCGTTTCCAAAGACGACGCAGGCGTAGTACACGTCGAGCGCGCCAACGATCTTAAGGAAAACCGTTCTCTTCACGGCCTTACCCGCACCCTTATCAACAACATGGTAATCGGCGTTTCCACCGGATATACCAAAGAGCTTGAGATACAGGGCGTAGGTTATCGTGCTGCGAAGCAGGGCAACCAGCTGGTCATGAACCTCGGTTATTCTCATCAGGTGACCATGGATGAGGGCAACGGCATCACCATCGATGTTCCCACGCCCAACAAGATCGTTATCTCCGGCGCCGATAAACAGGCGGTCGGACAGTTCGCAGCCCAGGTCCGTGAGAAGAGACCTCCCGAACCTTATAAGGGCAAAGGTATCCGCTATGTTGGTGAGGTCGTGCGCCGCAAGGAAGGCAAGACCGGAGCTAAGAAGAAGTAAGGAGGTGCCCTGATGATCAAAAAATTCGATTCCAACGCTGCTCGTTTGAAGAGACACGCCAGAGTCAGAGGCAAGATCTCCGGCACAGCCGAATGCCCTCGCCTGTGTGTTTTCCGCAGCTCCAAGAACATTTACGCGCAGATCATTGACGACCTCGCAGGTAAGACTCTCTGCGCCGCTTCCTCCAATGAAAAGGACTTCGGCATGTACGGCGGAAACGTCGAAGCTGCCAAAGCAGTCGGCAAGCTGATCGCCGAGCGCGCCAAGAACGCCGGCATTGAAAACGTGGTCTTCGACCGCGGCGGATATATCTATCACGGCCGCGTCCAGGCTCTGGCTGAGAGCGCCCGCGAAAACGGGCTGAACTTCTAAGGAGGAAGAAAAATGACTGAAATCATTGACCCCAAAACCATTGAGTTGACCGAAAGGGTCGTCTCCCTCAACCGTGTATCCAAAACCGTAAAAGGCGGCCGTATCTACAAGTTCTCCGCCCTCGTCGTAGTGGGCGACGGCAACGGCATCGTAGGTTTCGGACTCGGAAAATCCTCTGAAGTTCCCGACGCTATCCGCAAGGGCATCGAAGACGCCAAAAAGAATCTGCATCGCATAGCTCTTGACGGCGAGACCATCCCTCACGAGGTGATCGGAAAATTCGGCGCGGCCCGTGTCCTTATGAAGCCCGCCGCTCCCGGTACCGGCGTTATCGCTGGCGGCGCAGTCCGTGCGGTAGTTGAAATGGCCGGCATCAAGAACATCCGTACCAAGAGCCTGCGTTCCAACAATTCTCAGAACGTAGTCACCGCGACCATGAACGGTCTGCTCTCTCTGAGCGACGCCCCCGCTGTTGCACAGCGCCGCGGCCTGGCTCAGGAAAGCCTGCGCTAAGGGGGAGAAACTATGATCAAAATCACACTTAAGAAGAGCCTGAACGGCCGCTTCCAGAAGCACATCGCCACCGCGAATTCCCTCGGTCTTCGCAAACCCGGCGACTCCACCGTTCAGCCCGACAACGAGCAGACTCGCGGCAAGATCGCTCAGATCTCTTATCTGATCGACGTTTGCGAGAGCAAATAAGGAGGATGCCATCATGACTTTGAGTGAATTGCATCCCGCTGCAGGCAGCACCCACGTTTCTAAGCGTAAAGGCAGAGGCATAGGCAGCGGAAACGGCAAGACCGGCGGCAGAGGTCACAAAGGACAGTGGGCCAGAAGCGGCGGCGGAGTACGTCCCGGCTTTGAAGGCGGCCAGATGCCCCTTACCAGGCGCCTGCCCAAGCGCGGCTTCAACAACTATCGTTTTGCTCAGCATTACGGTCAGATCAACGTGTCCAAGCTCAACGTCTTCGAAGACGGAGCAGAGGTCACCTTCGAGACTCTCGTAGAGAAGAAGCTCGTAGCCCGTCATCTGGACGGCGTCCGCATCCTCGGAGGCGGCGAACTTACCAAGAAGCTGAACGTCAAGGCCGCCGGCATCACTGCGAGCGCCCGCGAAAAGATCGAAGCTGCCGGAGGAAAGGCAGAGGTGATCTGATATGATCAGTACCATCAGGAACGCATGGAAAATTCCTGAACTTCGCAGGAAGCTTTTGTTCCTCATTTGGGCGATCGTCATCTATCGCTTCGGCGCGTCCATCTACGTACCTTACGTTGAGACCGCTCTGCTGGCTGAGCAGTTTGCCCAGTACAGCGGCAACCTTCTGGGTTACTTCAACACCCTGTCGGGCGGCGGTCTGTCCACGGCTTCGGTGTTTGCGCTTTCCGTGTATCCCTACATCAACGCCTCCATTATCATGCAGCTGCTGCAGATAGCCATTCCCGCTCTCGAGCGTCTGGCCAAGGAAGGCGGAGAAGAGGGACGCCGCAAGCTCAACAACTACACCCGTTATCTGTCCATCCTGTTGGCCGCGATCCTCGGATACAGCTACTATCTGCTGCTTTCCTCCTACAACGGCGTTCTCACCAGGACCGACTTCTGGTCCGCACTGGTAATCGTCGTTACTTTCGTGGCCGGCGCGATGTTCATCATGTGGCTGGGCGATCAGATAGGCAAGAAGGGTATCGGCAACGGTATCTCCATAATCCTTCTTATCGGTATAATCAGCCGCTTCCCGTCCATCCTTACCTCGGTGGTCAACGATCTCAAGACCGGAACCACCACCTGGTGGAAGGTAATCATTGGTTTCCTGCTCGTCATTGGCATCATAGCCTTCATAGTCTATATAACCAACGCCGAGCGCCGTATCCCCGTTCAGTATGCAAAGCGCGTTGTCGGCCGCAAGCTTTACGGCGGCCAGTCCACAGTGCTGCCGATGAAAGTGAATATGTCCGGCGTCATGCCCGTCATCTTCGCTTCGACCATCGTCACCATCCCCGCCACCATTGCGAACTTCCTGACTCCCAAAGAGGGTTCATTCTGGGCAGGATTCGTCAATGCATTCCAGCAGGGCGCGCCCGCATATATAATCTGCTACATCGTCCTGATCTTCATCTTTGCGTATTTCTACGCATCCATTCAATTCAACCCGATTGAAGTGGCGAACAACCTTAAGAAAAACGGCGGCTTCATTCCCGGCTTCCGTCCCGGCAAGCCCACCTCCGATTTTATCACCAAGGTCCTCAACAAGATCACGATGCTTGGAGCGATATTCCTGGCCATAGTGGCCGGCCTGCCCTTGATACTGAGCAACATCAAAGGCTTCGGCAACCTGTCCATCGGCGGAACTTCGGTAATAATCCTCGTAAGCGTCGCCCTTGAGACCGTGCGCGCCATTGAGAGCGAGATGCTTGTTCGTAACTACAAGGGATTTCTGGAGTAATAAAATGAACATAGTTTTATTAGGCCCGCCGGGTGCCGGCAAAGGCACCCAATCCGGAGCGATCTGCGAAAAGTTCGGACTTTTGCCCATATCGACCGGAAACCTGTTGAGAAAAGCGGTGCGCGAGCAGACAAAGCTTGGCCAGATCGCCGCAGAGAAGATCTCCAAAGGCGAGATGGTTTCCGACGATATAGTGATCGGACTTGTTTCCGAGTTCATCGCCGGACATCCCGATACGGGTTTCCTGTTTGACGGGTTCCCGAGGACCGCCGCGCAGGCGGAGGCGCTGTCAAAGCTGATCGAGATAGACACCGCTCTTTTGATAGACGTTGCCGACGAGATCATCCTCCAGCGCATGGGAGGCAGAAGGGTCTGCGAAGTCTGCGGAGATACTTATCATATTTCCGCAAATCCTCCGAAGGTCTGCGGAGTATGCGACAAATGCGGTGGAAAGCTCGTGATTCGCGAGGACGATAAGCCCGAAATAGTAAGGCATCGCCTCGAGGTCTATCACGAACAGACCCAGCCGATAATCGAGTATTACCGCGGATTCGGAAAACTGATATCCGTTCCCGGCGATAAAACGCCGGAGGAGGTATCTGCTCTGGTCAATGAGGCGCTTGAAAACGTATGATCATTGTCAAGAGCGAGCATGAGATAGAAATCATGCGAGAAGCGGGAAAGCTCGCCGCGATGGCGAGAGCCGTGACCGGCGCGAGCATTTCCCCGGGTATCACCACCAGAGAGCTCAACCACATTGCCGACAAATACATCAGGGAAGCGGGAGCGATCCCGTCCTTCCTTGGGTATGGCGGCTTCCCCGGATCGATATGCTGCAGTGTCAACGATGAAGTGATACACGGCATCCCCGGAGACAGGAAGATCAAAGAGGGAGATCTCGTCAAGATCGATGTGGGAACTATTTACAGAGGCTTTCAGGGAGACTGCGCCGCGACCTTTATCTGCGGCAAGCCCGATGAAAAGGCCCTCGCTCTGGTGAATGCGACCCGGCAGAGCTTCTATGAAGGTATCAAATTTGCCAAGCCTGGCAACAGGATCTCCGATATCTCGGCGGGCGTACAGCAGTACGCCGAGAGCTGCGGTTATTCGGTGGTCCGCGATTACGTCGGCCATGGCATCGGCAGAGAAATGCACGAAGACCCCGAGGTACCGAATTTCGTCAGCCCCGGTGCGAGAGGCCCCAGGCTTGTCGCAGGAATGACGATCGCGGTAGAACCCATGATAAACCTCGGCGGATATAAGGTTAACGTCATGAAAGACGGATGGACGGTCAAAACAGCAGATGGACTTTTGTCCGCCCATTATGAAAACACGATCGTTGTCACAGCCCACGGCCCGGAGATCCTCACTGCCTGTGAGCTTGATAAAGACAGTCCTTACCTGTAAAGAGCAAAGGGAGGTAGATCTTTTGCCTAAAGAAGACATGATCGAGGTCGAAGGTACCGTTATAGAGGCGCTGCCAAACGCGATGTTCAACGTTGAGCTTCCCGGCGGCCACGTGGTTTTGGCCCATATATCGGGAAAGCTTCGTATGAATTTCATCAAAATACTTCCCGGCGATAAGGTCACCGTACAGATCTCACCGTACGATCTTACGAGAGGCCGCATCACCTGGAGATCCAAACAATAAGACAAGCAATGGGAAGCCGCTTTTGCGGCGAAAGGAGTTTGCCCTATGAAAGTTAAACCGTCCGTAAAGCCCATATGCGAAAAGTGCAAAATAATTCGCAGAAAAGGCCGCGTAATGGTTATTTGCGAAAACCCGAAACACAAGCAGAGACAAGGATAAACGGAGGTGCTGAAATAATATGGCTCGTATAGCCGGTGTTGACCTTCCCCGCGAAAAACGTATAGAGATCGGTCTTACCTATATCTATGGAATCGGTCTTACAACTTCTAAGCTTATCCTTGCCAAGACCGGTATCAACCCCGATACCAGAGTCAAGGATCTGACTGAAGATGAAAATGCAAAGCTTCGTGAAGCGATCGAGCACGAATACAGAGTCGAAGGCGATCTGCGCCGCGAGGTCGGTCTCAATATCAAGAGATTGACCGAGATAGGCTGCTATCGCGGCCTTCGTCACAGAAAGGGCCTGCCCGTAAGGGGCCAGCGCACCAAGACGAACGCCCGCACCCGCAAGGGTCCCGCTAAGACCATTGCCAATAAGAAGAAGTAAGGGGGGACGAAGTAATGGCTAAAGTACAGGCTAAGAAAGGCGCGGTCAAGACCAAGCGCCGCGAAAAGAAGAACATTGAAAAGGGCGCCGTGCACATTCATTCGTCCTTCAACAACACTATCGTCACCATCAGCGATGTAAACGGAAACGTCATATCCTGGGCTTCTTCCGGCGGACTCGGATTCCGCGGATCCAGGAAGTCCACTCCCTTTGCCTCCCAGACTGCCGCCGAGACCGCCGCCAAGGCTGCCATGGAACACGGCTTGAAGTCGGTCGAGGTCTTTATCAAGGGACCCGGTTCCGGACGTGAGGCTGCTATCCGCGCGCTGCAGGCCGCCGGCCTGGAAGTCACTCTCATCAAAGACGTGACTCCCATCCCGCATAACGGCTGCCGTCCGCCGAAGCGCCGCCGCGTTTAATCGCAAAGGAGGAAAAAAGAAATGGCTAAGAATACACAGCCCGTTCTCAAGCGCTGCAGGACCTTGGGCATTTCTCCTGCCGTTATGGGATACAGCAAGAGCTCCAACAAGAATCCCGGCGGACAGAGAAGAGCCAAGAAATCCGAGTATGCGACCCAGCTGATGGAGAAGCAGAAAGTAAAGTTCATCTACGGAATACTTGAAAAGCAGTTCCGTTCCTACTATGAGAAAGCCGCGAAAATGCCCGGAAAAACGGGTGAAGAGTTGCTGTCTTTGATCGAGCGCCGCCTTGACAACGTTGCATTCCGTCTCGGATTTGCCAACACCCGCAGAGAGGCCAGACAGCTCGTCAACCACGGTCACTTCACCGTTAACGGCAAGCGCGTCAACATTCCCTCTTATCTCGTAAAAACCGGCGATGTCATTGCCGTTGCCCAGAAGAGCACTTCCAACGCGTTCTTCAAGCAGCTCAAGGAAGACAACGTCTTTACCGCCACTCCCAAGTGGCTTGACAGGGATAAGGACGCCCTGCAGGGCACAGTCATCGCTCTGCCCGCCAGGGACGATATCGACTACGACGTCGCTGAACACCTCATCGTCGAGTTGTACTCCAAGTAATCATTTGAGTATTTGGCGTTACATCTCAATTTAATAAGGAGGGTAATGAATGATAGCAATCGAAAAACCCAGCATTGAATGCGTTGAAGTGCTGCCCGACGGTTCATACGGAAAATTCGTTATAGAACCGCTTGAGCGCGGATACGGCACTACCCTCGGAAATTCTTTGCGGCGTGTTCTGCTTTCTTCTCTGCCCGGCACGGCTGCCACCTCGATAAAGATAGCAGGAATACAGCATGAGTTTTCTACCATCCCCGGCGTTAAAGAAGACGTCACCGAAATAGTTCTCAACGTCAAAGGGATCATTGCAAAGCTCCACTCTCAGGAGCCCAAGACCGTCGTTCTGGAATCGCACGGAGCCGGCGACTATACCGCCGGTGATATCGTGTGCGACGCCGATATCGAGATGCTCAATCCCGATAAGCATATAGTCACCGTCAACGGCGACGGCAGCTTTTCCATGGAGCTTACCTTTGATCACGGCCGCGGATACGTTCCCGCAGACCGCAACAAGCCCGAGCAGACCGTGATCGGACTGATCCCCGTAGACTCTATTTATACTCCGGTGCTCAAGGTCAATTATACGGTCGAGAACACCCGTGTCGGCAACATGACCGACTACGACAAGCTCACGCTTGAAGTTTTCACCGACAAGACCATAAACGCCAGAGACGCGGTGAGCTACGCTGCAAAAATTCTGACAGATTATCTCAGCATTTTCGTAAATCTTTCCGGCGATATCGCGACCCAGTCCATGGTCGTTGAGAAAAACGAGATCCCCCAGGACAAAGTCCTTGAGATGACGATCGAAGAGCTGGATCTTTCCGTCCGCTCCTTCAACTGTCTCAAGAGGGCGGGGATAAACACCGTCGGAGATCTTATGAATACTACCGAAGAGGATATGATGAAGGTCCGCAACTTGGGACGCAAGTCTCTTGAAGAAGTCATCAAGAAGCTGGCCGACCTCAACCTGTACCTTAACAAATTGAACGACTGACGGACATAGGCGGTTTTCCGCCTTTTGTCCGGAGCCCTATAAGGAGGTTATTTTAATGCCTGGAACCCGAAAACTCGGCAGACCTACCGATCACCGCCGCGCAATGCTTCGCGCGATGGTCACTTATCTGCTTGAGAACGGAAAAATAGAGACCACTGTGACAAGAGCGAAAGAGGTTCGCCCCATTGCCGAGAAAATGATCACTCTGGGAAAGCAAAACGACCTTGCTGCTAAGCGTCAGGCTATGGCTTTCATAACCAAGGAAGGCGTTGTGAAGAAGGTCTTTGATGAACTGGCTCCCAAGTATGCCAGCCGCAACGGCGGTTATACCCGCATCACCCGTATCGGACCCCGCCGCGGTGACGGCGCCGAGATGGCCATCATCGAGCTTATCTGAACCAATTAAGAAGGGATTGTTACGGAGGGTGACCCGTAACAATCCCTTTTGGCTTATTATTAAGATCAAGGGGCGAAAAATGAAAAAAGAACCTCTTATTCCGTCATATCTGGAAAACAATATCGCCAATCTGTATTTTTATCCGCACTTTACCGCGCCCGGAAAGTTCGTGTATTTCCGCGAGCAGATAAAGGACGGCAAAAAGATCGGCGGCTGGGTGGAAGTAGACGTGTTCGGCAAGAGCGAGTCTTCCGCAGAGTATCCCGAAGCGCCTGCGGCTGAGGAAAACGTCCCGTTTCCGGTTCCGTTCGACGCGAAGGCGATGGGAGCCGAGCGCTTCCTGTATTTCAACGAAAAGACCTCGACCGTTTACTTTACCGCAAAAGGCAGGCTGGTGCATACCGATCCTCATCACGAGTACGTTTTCAAAATGAAAACCGGCTCTGACGAGCCGGAGCTTTTGTCCAAGACCAAGGGACATCATCAGGCGTTTTTCTCGCCCGAGGGGGACTATTTCATCGACACGGTCTCTCAGGCTGACCAGCCGCCCGAGACGGCCGCGTTCGATCCCGACGGCAACCCTATAGTGAATATATGTGCCTGCGATGTGTCGCTCGTCGAGCAGAGGCTTACCTATCCTTTGGGCATGGGCGATCAGTGGAACGTCGAGACCATGATATTCCTTCCGAGAAATTTCGAGCCGAATTACACCCTTCCCGCATGCGTGGCGACGGGCGAGCTGCCGGTCTCGTTCGCCGATATGATAAGCTCCGAGAATTATTATCAGGCCATAGCGGACCGCGGCTGGCTGTGCGCCGTGTCCCCGAGAGGGGAAGAGGCCGCCCGAGAGCTTGCCGAAAAATTCCCGTTCATAAACAAAAAGCGGATCTTCGCTTTCGGCGAGGGCGAAACGCGCGGCATGATCGAGGAATTCGATAACGCTTTTTAATTAGAAAGAATAAAAGCCTCCGGACGCAACGTCCGGAGGCTTTTGATTTATGCCTGATTATTTTGAAAGAGTGTAAGACGGGTCTGCGGTCAGCACGCCGTCGCAGCCGAAGATGTTCCAGTCCGACGGCTTCATGCCGTTGAAGGTGATGAGCACTCCGTCGACGTCCGTGTTATCGCAAAGGGTATTTACTATGGAATAGATGTCGATAATGGCGGGCCTGACGCTTACGGGCAGGTCTATGTCGAGTGAGCAGATCTTGCCGGAGATAGTGATGGAGTTCACCGTGGCGTTTCCCGAGAGGGGAGGCTTGAGCTGCGAGCCGGACGGAGTCTGCATCAAAAGGTAGATCACCGAAGGCGCCGACAGCGCCTGAGTCTCTATCGATATGTTTACCACCTCTACGGTCAATTTTCGGCCATTGTCGACGTAATACAAAGTTACGGGAACTATGTCTACCGCGCCGACATCGTCGCGCAGAATGAAAGAATCCTCGGTGAAATGGGCGTCACCGAACGGTTCTATCATATCTCCGTCGCATTTTACCTTGACGAAGGTTATCTGCGGCAGCTGAAGCATCGTGAGACATACCGCGGAGACCGTGAGGACCTGATCGAAGCGTGGCATTACCATGAATCCGATCGAAAAATCTACCGTCAGCGTATCGCCTTCAAGAGAGCTTTTGACCGTTACGCTGTCCGGTATGGAGCTCGTGCTGCCGGAATTTTTGGGAGAACGCAGCAAGGCGAAAAGCTCGTCTATCGCGGCCTCGACGTTATCCGGCTCGTCGATATAGACCGTTTCGCTGCTGAGGGGCGAACGCGGGACGGAAAGGCCGGAGTCGTAAATATAATACGCTTTGATCCCGTAGGCGTTCTCATCTTCCGCCGCGGGATCGGTCTGTGAAGCGGAGCAGCCGGCAACCGCTGCAAGGATCAAGGCCATCAACAGGCATATAGTCTTTTTAACCATTTTTGCCCTCATCGTATCTCGGGAAGATCACTGTGAAGCGGGTCCCTTCGTCCGGGACGCTGAACACGTCGATATGCCCGCCCATCTGGACGACCCAGTCGTGTACTATCGAAAGGCCGAGCCCGCTTCCGCCCGAATCTCGCGAGCGCGCTTTGTCGACCCTGTAAAAGCGCTCGAATATGCGGTTGATCTCGTTTAGTGGTATGCCTATGCCGTTATCCTGAACGGTGAGCTGGATATTATCGTCCTGTTCCTTGAGATATACGTTCACGCTTCCGCCGGGCTTGTTGTATTTTACGGCGTTTTCCATAAGGTTGAATACGACGTGATAAAGGCCGTCCTCGGTGGCGAGGATGGGAAATTTGCCGTTCACGTGGGTTTCAATGGTCACGTCGTAAGAGTCTGCAAGGGTCTTGAGCAGCGCGGCGCTCTTTTTTACTGTTTCCGCCACGTCGCATTCTACGGGATCGGCGATCCTTCCGGAGTCCAGCCTGTTTATGGTGAGAAGACTTTCGGTGATGCGCGTGAGTCTGGTTATCTGGTCGTTTATGTCCTGAAGGAAATCACGGACGTCGTCCAGAGGCATGTTCTTGTTTTGTATTATCGAGTCGGAAAGCAGCTTGATCGCGGTGAGCGGCGTCTTGAGCTCGTGCGAGACGTCCGAGATCAGCTGCTGCCTGATGTTTTCTGTGGTCTGAAGTCTGTCGGACAGAAGGCAGAACTCTTCTGCTATCTCGGTGAGCTCGTCGTTGCCGCTTACGGTGACGCGGTGACCGTAGTTCCCTCCGCGCATTTCCCTTATCCCGCGCGTCAGAGCGGTGAGCCGCTTGTCGATGGAGCTTGTGAAGATGAGTATGAACAGTACGCTGAGCGTTCCCACGATAAGGGATGTTATCAATATGCTCGAGCGCGTTTCGCGCAGCAGCTCCGCAGGAGCGCTGTCGACGTCATATATATAGACCATGCCCGCGACCGAAGAGCTGACCATAATGGGGGACACGGCGCGGGAGATGAAGCTTTCTTCGGAATACTGACAAAGGAAAACGTCCTTGCCGCCTTTGGCCGAGGCTATTTCGGGCAGCACGGCAAATCTCCTTGAAGAGCTGATCCCCATGGAGTCGTAAATGACCATGCTGCTGTCGTCGGTGACGAGCATCCTTTCATAGGGCGAGATGTCCAGCACCTGGAGCACGGTAGCCACCGACGTAGGGGTGATTGAGGAAAAGCCGGAAAGCGCCGACGCGATCGTGCCGGCGGTGTTCAGCAGAGTGTCTTCTTTTGTTTCGATGAGCTGTCGCCGGACGATGAAAACGGGGAATACGTTGAGGAAGATCATCAATACCAGCACCAGCGCCGAGAAGCCGAGGACTATCTTGCCTCTGAGACTATTCGGAGATATCCTGCTTCGCTTCTTTGCAGAGTCTGATATAGTAACCTACCCCCCACTTGGTGAGTATGTATTCTGGGTTTGCGTCGTCCTTTTCAAGTTTTTCACGCAGTCTTCGGATATGGACGTCCACCGTGCGTATGTCGTCGGGGAAGTCAGAGCCCCATACGCTTTGCAGCAGAGCTTCACGGCTGAATACGCGGCCCTGGTTTTTCATAAGTATGACCAAAAGATCAAACTCTCTGGCCGTAAGATCGGCGGGGACTCCGTCCACGGTGACCGAGCGCTGGAGAAGATCCACCTTGATGGGGCCGCAGTTGAGCTCGTCCGCTTTTGACGAGTCGTTGCCGGCGCGGCGCAGAATTGCCCTGATCCTGGCCTTGAGCTCGAGGATGTCGAAGGGCTTCGTGATATAATCGTCCGCCCCGTATTCAAAACCGATCAGCTTGTCCGAGCCTTCTGCCTTCGCGGTAAGCATTATCACCGGAACGTTGGAACTCTCTCTTATTTTTCTGCATACCGAAAGGCCGTCGAGACCGGGGAGCATAAGGTCGAGTATGACCAGCTCATAGCGGTTCTGACGGAAAAGTGCCAGAGCAGTGATGCCGTCAAAAGCGCCGTCTACCTGATAGCCGTCGTTTTCAAGATTGAATTTTATTCCCTTTACAAGGGTCTTTTCGTCGTCAACGACAAGAATTCTCATGTATACCTCCCGTTCAAGAGCTTTTTTGCCTATCCCGTTGCATTAATGATTTTTATTTGATATCATTGTACTATATCGGGACAGAATATTCCAGTGTTTTTCGATTATTGTGCTTACGATCACCCCGGGGGGAAAATATGAAAAAAGCTCTTTCTTTGCTTTTATCTTTGTTAATAGTGTTATCGTCGTTGATCATGACGTCTTCGGCGGCCGTGGAGGGGCCCGAGATCGACTGCAAGGCCTATATCCTTTACAACGCGACCGACGACGTGGTGCTGTCCGAGTTCAACGCCGACGAACAGGTATATCCCGCCTCGATCACAAAAGTAATGACCGCCATCGTCGCGCTCGAGAGCGGCAAGCTTCCGGACACCGTCAAGGTCAGCTCCTCGGCGCTGGACGGATTGTTCGAGCGAGGGAGCAAGATATATCTGAAAGCGGGGGAAGAACTTTCCTCCGACGATATCCTGGCGTATCTTCTCCTGCCTTCGTCCAATGACGCCGCGAACGTTATAGCAGCCGCCGTGGGCGGGGATGTTTCGGCGTTTGTCGCTATGATGAACCAAAAGGCTAAGGAGCTAGGCATGACGGGCACCAGCTTCGCCAATCCTCACGGTCTTCACGACGAGGCGACTTATACCACGGCAAGAGACGTGCTTGCCATGTGCGTTTACGCGATGAAAAACGAACGCTTCGCTTCTATTGTAAAGATGAGCAGTTACAACGTCCCGGCCACAAACAAGCAGGAAGCGCACACGATATACAACACCAACAAGCTTATATCGGGTGATAACTCGCAGGAGTATTTGTATTCCGCGGCCCGGGGAATAAAAACGGGCACGACGACTCCCGCCGGCCTGTGCTTTGCCTCGTGCGCCGAAATAGACGGCAAGACCTATTTCGGCGTGATCATGGGAGCCAACGCCGAAAATCCCAACAGTCAGTTCGCGGGCATGATCCAGCTTTTCAAGTTCGCGCCAACCGCGTATACCGAGCAGAAGCTCGTCGATCACAGTACGCCTATCTGCGAGATACCCGTAAGGCTAGGCAAGGACAAGGACTCGGTCAACGCCACGCCGTCGAAAGACTATTACGCCTACCTTCCCAACAATTTCGATATAAAAGACGTTCAATACGTCTATGAAGTGAAAGAGACACTCAACGCGCCCGTAGAGCGGGGAGACGTCGTCGGAACCATTACTTTTTCTTATGAGGGGAGGGAGTACGTCACAATGGATCTTGTGGCCGATTCTGCCGTAGAGCAGTCTCTGGCCCTGTCTGTCATGGACAAGATCACCGACTTTTTTTCATCCGGCTTTTTTCGTCTTTTGGTGGCGGCTCTTCTGGCGCTCATTATCATCTTTGCTGTTTGGGCGGTACTGATAAACAGAAAGCGCCGCAGATCCCGCTACGGATCGAGAAGATACACCGGCAGCCGCAGAAGATAAAATTATCCTCCGGAGTTTTGCTCCGGAGGATGCTTTTTTATTTTGTTCCGAAGATGCGGTCGCCGGCATCGCCTAGACCGGGAAGGATGTAGCTGTGATCATTCAGACCGTCGTCCATGGCGGCTACGATTATTTCAACGTCGGGATGGGCCTTGCGGATGACTTCGATGCCCTCGGGCGCTGCGATGATGGCCATGAATCTGATCTTTGAAACGCCACGCTGCTTTATGAACTTGATGGCGGAAAGGGCGGAGACTCCGGTCGCGAGCATCGGATCGACCAGGAAAACGTCACGCTCTTCTATATCGGGGGGAAGCTTGCAGTAATACTCGACAGCCTGCAAGGTGATGGGATCGCGGTAAAGGCCTATATGTCCGACCTTGGCAGAAGGGATCAGTTTCAGGAAACCGTCCACCATTCCGAGACCGGCTCTGAGTATGGGGACGACAGCCAGCTTCTTTCCGCTGAGCACGCGGCATTTTGCGATCGCCAGCGGGGTTTCTACTTCTACTTCCTCGGTCTGAAGATCTCTTGTGGCTTCATAGCACATCAGCATGGCGATCTCAGACACGAGCTCTCTGAATTCCTTGGTGCCGGTGTTTTTGTTTCTGAGTATGGAAAGCTTGTGCTGGATAAGGGGGTGATTCATTACGGTTACGCCGTTCATACTTTTACCGTCCTTTACTTTTTATTTTCTATTTCACTGATCATATCTACTCGTTTTTGATGCCTTCCGCCTTCAAACGGGGTAGTTAGGAAGATATCGGCGATGAGACACGCAAGGCCGGGGCCGGTGACTCTTTCACCCATGCACAGAACGTTGGCGTTGTTGTGGGCCCTGGTGGCCTTGGCTGAGAAACAGTCGCCAACGGTGGCGGCTCTGATGCCTGCGACCTTGTTTGCGGCCATCGCGACGCCGATGCCGGTGCCGCAGCAGAGTATGCCGAATTCGCATTCTCCGTCCGCTACCGCTCTTGCCACTTTCTCGGCGAACGTGGGATAGTTGCAGGAGCTTTTGTCATAAGTTCCGACGTCGGTAAGCTCATAATCGTTTTTAAGATGTTCGATAAGCGCATTTTTCAGATCGAACCCGGCGTGGTCCGAGCCGACAGCTATACGGATCATACGGATACCTCTTTCTTTTTTATTCTTTCAGCCTGCGACGGCTTTAGATACACGGGAACAAGATCGTGGCATGAGCTCGCTCTATCCGGATCGCAGAGCACGGCCCTGGCGCATCCCTGCGCGCATTGCAGCGGCGCATCTGAAACAAAATCCAAAGCGCCGTCGCCGCACAAAAAGGCGCCTGAGAGATCAAGTTCTTTTTTCGGCATCACTTTATCCTCGCTGAGCCGTTTGAAACCGCCCTCGGAGGAAAAGAGCGCGCAGTAATATTCGCCTTCGCGGGCCCGTATGAGGGCCATGATCTTTTTGCAGCCCTCGGGCGCCATCCTGGCCGCGGATTCAAGAGAGGATATGCCGGCGCAGGGCTTGTCCAGCGAAAAAGCAAAGCCCTTGACCGCGGATATGCCGATCCTGATGCCCGTAAATGAACCCGGACCGCTTGACGCAGCAAAAACGTCTATGTCCTTCAGCTCGAGCCCGGCCTTTCGGAGCGTCTTGAGGCAAAGGGGCAGAAGCACCGTGCTGTGCTGCAGAGGAGCCGAGTCCTTGAGCTCGGTGACCTCGCCGTTTTTTATTACGCAAACCGAAGCCGTTTTGAACGAGGTGTCGAGAGACAGTATGTTCATCGTTCTATCGTTATCCTTCTGGTGTTTTCTCCCAACACCTCAAAGCTGATCCTTACCGCGTTTTCCGGAAGGGCCTGCTCGATGTTTTCACTCCATTCCACGGCGCACAGCGCGCCGGAAGCGAGATAATCCTCCCAGCCTATCTCATAAAGAGCATCGGCAGAGCCCAGACGGTACATGTCGAAATGGCACAGCATCCTGTCGCCTGGATACTGATTGACGATGGTATAAGTCGGGCTCACGGCGCTGCAAACGCAGTGCAGTCCTTTCGCGAGGCCTCTTACAAAGGAGGTTTTGCCTGCTCCGAGGCCGCCGAACATCGCTATGACAGTTGCGGCGCCGAAAGAGGGAGCCAGAACTTCGGCCAGCTTTTCGGTCTCTTCGACCGAATGGGTAATGACAGTCACGGCTTCCTCCTTTTACTCTGATCGCAGTTATTATAGCACTGACGGGCAGATATTGCAAAAACATTTTGCCCTTGAAGACAAAACGTGCTAAAATATCCCTACCGACTGAAAAGGAAAGTGAAATGGGCAATCTTTTATCCGGCCTCAAGGGCTATCTCAAAAGAATAGATCTGCCGCTTCTTCTGACAGGGCTGGCGGCGGCTCTTTACGGCCTTTTTATAATATACTCCGCCGGAAGCAGTCTGCCGTCGGCTTCTCCGCTCAAGCTGATCGTAGTCCAAGGGGCGGCCCTTGCGATAGGACTCCTCGGGTTCATAGTCATTACGCTGGTGGATATCGACAGACTGCAGCGGCTTTGGCTGATAGTAGCCGTCATCAACATCCTTTTCCAGCTGTCTTTGTTTTTCATCGGCGTTGAGGGAGACACCGGCAACCGCAGCTGGATTCGCTTCGGACCGATCGGAATACAGCCGGGCGAGCTCGGAAAGATACTTTTCATTTTCAGCTTCGGATGTCATCTTTCGGCGCTCAAGGATCAGATCAACAGACCTCTGTCGGTGCTTCAGATACTGATCCACGGCGGCGCGACCATCCTTGCCATGTATATCCCGTCGAGAGACCTCGGCGTTGCGATAACCTATCTTCTGATAATGCTGACCATGATGTTGTGCAGCCCGCTTTCGCCGTTGTGGACGGCAGGCTTTCTGGTGGGCAGCGCTGCGCTCGCGCCGGTGCTGTGGAACAAATTCCTTTCCGAGGGGCAAAAGCTCAGGATACTGGTCGTTTTCAATCCAGAGGTAAGCCCGAGATACGCCTATCAGGGGCAGCAGTCGCTGAAGGCGCTGCATAACGGGGGACTTTTGGGCATGGGGTACCGGAAAGGAGCCTTGACCCAGTCGATCTATCTTCCGGCGCGGCATACCGACTTCATTTTCGCTTCCTGCGGAGAAGAGCTCGGCTATATCGGATGCACGCTCATAATCCTGTTGCTGGCCGTTATCATAGCCCGAATATTCATGAGGGCGGCCAAAATGACCGATATGACCGGTTATCTGGTCGCGGTCGGCGTCGGAGCGATGTTTTTGTTCCAAAGCGTCATCAACATAGGCATGTGTCTGGGCGTGATGCCCGTCATAGGGCTCACACTCCCGTTTTTCAGCTACGGAGGCTCGTCGATAATGACGTGCATAATATCGCTGGGACTGGTTTCGGCCTTCTACTATACCGCCAAAAACGTCAGAAACCGTTCTCTTGCCGACAACGGAGGGTTATCGTGAAAAAAATACTTTCTCTGTTTGATGAAAAGCTTGTGAGGTTCATCATCGTCGGATTGATAAATACCCTTGTGGGCACGGCCATCATGTACGGCCTGTATAATATAGCGGGGTGCAGCTACTGGGTGTCGTCCGGCGCGAATTATTTCTTTACGAGCATACTGAGCTTTTTTCTCAACCGCAAGTTCACGTTCAGGTATAAAGAGATGTCTTGGAAGGTGGTTTTGCGCTTCGCCCTGAATATTGCCGTATGCTATTTCATAGCCTATCGCGTGGCAAAGCCGCTGACCCTTCTCATACTGCAGAATGCGAGCGAAAAAGTGCGCGACAACGTTGCGATGCTCGTGGGTATGATCCTTTTCACCGGGCTCAATTATCTCAGCCAGCGTCTGTTTGTTTTCCGCAAGCGCGACGAAGACGAGGTTTGACAGACGCTGCGATCGGGAATATAATAATATAGTTAACACCAAATAAAAACGGGGGGTGAAACATAATGGAACCGGGAAGTAGTCAAAAAGATCAGGTGCCCTTATGTTCAGCCCTCGCTGCAGTTTTATAAGGACTTTCTGACCCTTTTGACAAAACGTATCAACGACAAACAAAAGGGGGTAATCCATTTGGGGAGTTGCACAATCTATTTGATCTGATCGAGCAGAAAAAATATTCGGAAGTGCGCGACGCCATGAACGAAATAAACGAGGTGGATCTCGCCGAGCTTTTGTCCGAGAGCGACGATCCGCGCGTTTTCGTACTGTTCAGACTGATGTCTAAGGATAAGGCGGCGGAGGTTTTCGCCTATCTCGATCAGGATACCAAGCAGCGCATCATCGAATCCATAACCGACCGTGAGCTAAGCTATATCCTTGAAGAACTGTTTTTGGACGACGCAGTAGATATGATCGAGGAAATGCCGTCGTCGATGGTAAAACGCATACTTCAGATAGCCCGTCCCGAGACGCGCCGCCAGATAAACCAGCTTTTGAAATATCCGGAAAGCTCGGCCGGAAGCATAATGACGACCGAGTACATGGAGATCAACGGGCAAAAGACGGTGGCGGAAACACTGGGCGAGATAAGAAAGACCATTCTGGACAAAGAGCTGGTCACCGAGATGTTCGTCACCGACGAAAAACACCATCTGGAAGGCACCGTGTCTCTGCGTCAGATCCTTGCGGCCAAGGACGATGAAAAGACCATAGACCTTGCCGAAAAGGATCCCATCAGCGCAAAAACGCTGGACGACCAGGCGGACGTCGCCGAAAGCTTCAAAAAATACGACCTTCTGTCCATGCCCGTCACGGACAACGAGAACAGGCTGGTCGGTATGATCACCATCGACGACGTCGTCGACGTCATCGAAGAAGAGAACACCGAAGATATATACAAGATGGCCGCCATGGCGCCTATCGAAAAGAGCTATATGGACACCGGCGTATGGAGTCTGGTCAAAAAACGCATAGTCTGGCTGTCCATACTCATGATCTCCGCTACATTTACCGGCATGATCATAACCCGTTTCGAGAGCGCACTGGCGACGCAGGTGCTTCTGGCGTCGTTCATACCCATGCTGATGGATACCAGCGGCAACGCGGGAGCTCAGGCCTCGGTCGCCGTAATTCGAGCGATGGCCCTTAACGAGATGGACTTCAGCGACTTTTTCAAGGTCGTGTTCAAGGAGTTCAGAGTAAGCATCATATGCGGTCTCTGCATGGGCATTTTGAACTTTTTGAGAGTTTACATCTTTTATCACGATCTGACGGTAGCCATAGTGGTCGGAGCCACTCTGGTGTGCAGTATAATCTGCGCCAAGCTCGTGGGAGCAAGCCTGCCGATGCTGGCGCAGAAGCTCAAGCTCGACCCGGCGCTGATGGCGTCGCCCATGATAACCACCATAGTGGACGCCGTGTGCCTGCTGCTTTATTTCCGCATCGCCGTAAGCGTGCTTACTATCTAGGCGTCAGGGAGCAAACCTCGGTTTGCTCCTTTTTCTTTTTGTGATATAATAAACCGAAGAACGAAAAAAGGAGACTATCGTGGCGCAGCTCAGAATAAACGATCCCATCACGGCCGTAAAAGGCGTCGGCAAGGTCAAAGCCGAGGCCTTTGCCAGGCTGCGCATTAACACGGTGGCGGATCTTTTGAGACATTACCCCAGAGATTATGAGGACAGAACGAAAACGACGTCGGTCTTCATGGCGGCGGACGGGGAAAAGTGCTGCATCAGGGCCGTGCTCGGCCGCCTGGGCAAGCCCGCGAGGCTGCCCGGCGGAAGGCTGATCACGAGAGCTTCGGCCTATGACGACACCGGGACGATCGATATCGTGTTTTTCAACCGCAAGTGGCTGGAAAGCAGTCTGAAAATAGGCCAGAGCTACGTTTTCTACGGGCAGGTCTCTTTTTACAACGGAAGAAAAAGCCTGGTAAACCCCGAATTTGAAGCTCAGGTCGGCGGCTTTACCGGCAGGATCGTCCCGATATACCCACTGTGCGAGGGCTTGAGCCGAAACGACGTCATGAAAGCGGTGTCGCAGGCGATGCAGTGCGCCGGCGAATGCGAATCGGTCACACCTGACGAATACTCGTACAGGCACATGCTGGTTTCGATGCAGACGGCAGTCCGCGACATACATTTTCCCGCGGACATGCAGGCTGCGGCCGCGGCCCGGCGCAGACTGATATTCGACGAGCTCCTCACGTTCAGCACGGCGATAAACATGGTGGGGCAGACCTCGGAAAAACGCGGCATACGCATGAGCCCGCGCTCCGAGAGCGAATTTGAAAAGCTGCTCCCGTTTTCCTTTACCGGCGCCCAAAGGCGGGCGGTGAACGACGCGTTTTCGGACATGTGCTCGGGCAAACGCATGAACCGCCTCATACAGGGAGACGTGGGCTCTGGCAAAACGGCGGCCGCCATGGCGTGTTGCTGGCTTGCGGCTGAAAACGGTTATCAGTCCGCGGTGATGGCGCCGACGGAGATACTCGCGAGGCAGCATACGGAAAACTTCAAAAAGATACTCGAGCCTATGGGAATCAAATGTGAGCTGCTGGTTTCCAGCCTGCCCGCCGCAGAAAAAAACAGGGTGAAGAAGGCGGCGGCGTCCGGTGAGGCGTCGGTCGTGATAGGGACGCAGGCCCTTCTCCAAAGCGATCTTGTTTTTCAGAATGCGGGACTGTTTGTAGTCGATGAGCAGCACCGCTTCGGCGTAGCCCAGCGCGGCACGCTGAGCGACAAGGGCTTTAACCCGCATGTGCTGGTAATGTCCGCGACCCCGATACCGAGAACGCTCACGCTGATTATTTACGGCGAACTTGACGTCTCGGTCATCGACGAGCTGCCGCCGGGAAGACAGCAGATACTGACCTACCAGGCCGATCCTTCCATGGAGAGCAGGGTGTGGGATTTTGCGAGAAAACAGATAAACGACGGGGGACAGGTCTACGTTGTCTGCCCGCTGATCGAGGAGAGTGACGATCCCGACGGCAAGGCAGCGGCGACCGAGATGCGGGACATGCTTGCGCGCGACGTTTTCCCCGATCTTACTGTGGGCCTGCTCCATGGCAGGATGAAAACTGCGGAAAAAGAATCGGTGATGGCGGATTTCGCATCCGGGAAAACCGATATACTTGTCTGCACCACGGTCATCGAGGTCGGGGTGGACGTTCCCAACGCCACTTTGATGATAATACAGAACGCCGACATGTTCGGCCTTTCCCAGCTTCACCAGCTGAGAGGCAGAGTCGGCAGGGGCAGCCGCCAGTCCTATTGCGTGCTGAAAAACGCGGGCGGCGGCGAGATAGCCCGCAGAAGACTCAGAATAATCTGCAAAACGTCTGACGGCTTCAAAATCGCCGAAGAGGACCTGAAGCTCCGCGGCCCGGGCGACTTCATCGGAAGGCGTCAGCACGGTCTTCCTCAGTTCCGCATCGCCGATCTTACTCAGGACGTAGAGCTGATGCGCGACGCAGCTGCCGCGGCTTCGGAAATAACAAAAAAGGACCCCCTCCTGCAGCTGCCGCAGCATGCGGTGCTCAGGGAGAGGGCCGTAAAAATGCTGGAGAACGCCGAGGGGACGATGAACTGAGATTATTTCTTCAGCAGATCGCGGATCTCGGTAAGAAGCTCGATCTGAGGATCGGGTTCTTCCGGAGCGGGCTCTTCGGCCGGCTCTTCTTCCTTTTTCCTGCGCAGCTTCTGCACGGCGCGGACTACGGCGAAGATGCAAAGCGCGATGATGATGAAGTTGATGATGAACTGGATGAATTTGCCGTAATAGACGGCGGTTTCGGCGACGTCTTCGGTGGCTTCGGTGAGAACGATCTTAAGATCGGTGAAGTTGACGTTGCCGAGCAGCTTTGCGATAAGAGGCATGATGATATCGTTTACAAGGGATGTCACGATGTTTCCGAAGGCTCCGCCGAGAACAACGCCTATCGCCATGTCCATAACGTTTCCGCGGGAAATGAAATCTTTGAAGTCTTTGAATAATTTTTTCATCTGTTTCACTCCTTCAGTTTATTTACGCTAATTTTACACCTGCGAACATATTATTTCAATAGGATGATCAAAATGTTTTCTCTTATCTGCGCACCGTCTACGGCTTCGGGGCCTTCGGCGATAGCCGTGATCCGCGTCAGCGGTCAGGGCTGTGCCGAGGCGCTCGATCGCGTTTTCAAAGCCAAATGCGGCTTGAGCTGCGCCGACAGGACGCCGGCAAAGCTTTATTACGGCACCCTTTTTGACAAGACCTCGACGGCGGTGGATCTTTGCATGAGCGCGTTTTTCAAAGCGCCCGCGTCCTATACGGGCGAGGATATGGCGGAGATATATATCCACGGCTCCGAGGCCGTCATGGGCTGCGCGCTCGAGGCGCTCACCGAGGCGGGCTGCCGTATGGCCGAAGCCGGAGAATTCACGAAAAGAGCGTTTCTCAACGGAAAGATGGATCTCGTCGACGCGGAAGCCGCGGCCGATCTTATCGGCGCGCAGAGCGCGCGTGCGGCTCAAAACGCCGTTTCCATAATGAGCGGCATGGGCAGGGAACTCGACGGCATAAGGCAAGAACTTTTGGGGATATGCGCCCATTACTATGCGGTGTGCGATTATCCCGACGAGGAGATAGATCCGTTTTCATATTCGGAAACGGGGAAAAAGCTCAAGGAGCAGGGAGCGCGCCTCGGCAGGCTTGCCGAAAGCTACGAGCGCGGAAAGCTGGTCCAAAACGGCGTGCCTGTCGCGCTGATAGGAAAGCCCAACGCCGGCAAGAGCTCGCTCTTCAACCGGCTCGTCGGATTTGAAAGGGCGATAGTGACCGAGGAGGAGGGCACGACGCGCGACGTCATTGAGCAGCGGATAAACTGCGGCGGATGTATGATACGACTTTTGGACACAGCTGGCCTTCGTGACGCCGATGGCAAAGCCGAAAAGATAGGAGTGGAGCTCAGCATACAGGCGGCTCGTCAGGCGAGCGCGGTGATATGGGTGTTCGACGGCTCGGAGACCGATCCCCGCTACGAAAAGCGCGTGCTCGACGAGCTCGGCTCAAAACCGGTCCTTGCCGTTTTCAACAAGGACGATCTCAGTCCGGGATACGTCCCCGGGGGCGGCGTCAAATTCGAGCAGACGGCCAGGGTGAGCGCGCTCACCGGAGAGGGAATGGATAAAGTGCTGCAGTGGCTTTCGTCGCTCGTTCCGGATGCGTCCGAGGGCGCGGTCATAACGAGCGCGCGTCAGGCGGCTCTTTTGAAGCACGCGGCGCAGTGCCTTGATTTTGCGGCGGAGGCCGCGGCTCGCGGCATGACGGCGGACGCTTTTCTGTCCGACGTGCAGCTTGCGGCCGTTGATCTCGGACAGCTTTCGGGCAGAGACTCTTCGGTGGATATGGCGGCCGAGATATTCTCTCGGTTTTGTGTTGGCAAATGACCCTGACGCATATAAATCATCCGGCAGCTTGCCGGATGATTTTTTGCGGGGCGAGGGTATGAAGATCGAGCGGTTTTATAAAAAATACCTGTTTCCGGGCGTCGTATTCCAGTCGGTCGTAATGGCCGGAGGATACGGCACGGGAAGAGAGATCGCGGAATACTTTTTCCCGGGCGGATCGCTCGGAGGACTTTTGGGACTTCTCATAGCGGTGCCCGTGATTTGGGGGCTGGTGTGCGCGGGCGTTTTTGAGATCCAGCGACGCGAAAAGGTCTGGGACTATCACGGACTGTCGCGCGTTCTCTTGAAAGACGGCTGGAGGATATACGAGCTCGTTTATTTTTTGTTCCTGCTTTTGGTCCTTGCGGTTGCCCTTGCGGCCTGCGGCGAGCTTTCGGAGCGGACGCTCGGCCTGCCCGCGGCTGCAGGGTCGGCGGCGGCCGCTCTCGTGATGGGAGTCATGGCCGTCGCGGGGGAGCGGACGATAAGCCGCATTTTTTCCGGCTGGTCATTTTTCCTGGTGACCGTTTATTTGTGCTTCTTTATATCTTGCGGCGCGAGATTCGGCTTTCCCGTCCTTAGCGAGGTGCGCTCGGGATGGCTTTCGGGAGGATTGAGATACGCTTTTTACAATCTGGGCAGTCTGCCCGCCATACTGTTCGCCGCAAGAGGGTCGCAAACCACCCGCGACGCCGTGGCGTCCGGTGCGATATGCGGCATTTTGGGCGTGCTCCCGGCGCTTCTGCTTTATTACCCGCTGGCATGCTTTCTTCCCGATATACAGTCGGAGCTCCTCCCGGTGAGCATGGTGCTTAAAAAGCTCGCAAGTCCCTTACTTTCCGCCCTTATGAACGCCGCCCTTGTCGGAACGCTGTGCGAGACGGGGACCGGACTTATCTTTTCGGTGTGCCGCCGCTTTTCGCCCGAGCACAGCTTTCGCAGCGATCTTATATGCAGCTCCGGCCTTCTTCTGTGCGGCTTTGCGCTGTCCCTTTGCGGGATGGGGGAGCTGGTCGAAAAGGGTTATGGAGCGATGTCATGGGCTTTTATGGCGGTATTGACGGCGCCGCTCTGCGTTTATTGGCTCAAAACGGGTGTTTTACGCCGTTTTTCGCCGAAAAACGCTCAAAAGGGAGCTTGTACTGAAAACCAAAATGATATATAATCTTCCTATATTATGGCGTGTTGTGTACGTCAGTAAGAAAAAGGAGTTGAAAGCCCTATGGGCGACGGGAGTTTGCTTCCGTATTTATTGCTGTTAGCGTTGTTTTTTGCGGCGGCTTGTTTTTCGTCCGCTGAGACCGCTTATTCAACCGTGAACAAGGTAAAGATCAAAGCGAAGGCCGAAGCGGGGAACGATCGGGCCGTTAAAGCGGGCTATATAATCAACCATTTTGAAAAGGCGTTGTCCACCATCCTCGTGGGCACCAATATATCCACTATCGCCATTTCCACGATAGTCACCGCCATCGTTACGGGCTTGTGGGGGGCAAAGTGGGTCTCTCTCTCCACCGCGGTCGTTACAATCGTGGTGCTTTTGTTTGCCGAGATGATCCCAAAATCCTTCGCCAAAGCGAAAAACGAAGAGTTCTCGCTGGCGGCGGCTCCCGCGATGAAAGCGCTGATGACGCTGCTTACGCCTGTGACTTTCGTTTTTTCCAAGTTTGCCGATCTTATGTCGAGGATATTCGTCGGCAAAGAGGAGCCGACGGTCACCGAGGACGAGCTGTACGATATCATCGAGGACATAAAGGACAGCGGCTCCATCCCCGAGGGCAAGCTCATTTCGTCCGCCCTCGAGTTTTCGGACATAACCGCGGGCGATATCTTCACCTCGCGCGTCGACGTGGTCGCGATAGATCAGAACGCGAGCTGCGCCGAGATACTTGAAACCATCAAAAACTGCAACCATTCTCGCCTTCCCGTTTACGACGGGGATATAGACAATCTGATCGGCGTTTTGCAGATACGAAAATACCTCAAGGCGTATCTCAAGCAGGGCGACGCGGTCGATCTCAAGAGCCTTATCGATCCCATCCATTTCGTCCCCAGGAGCGTGGAGATACAGGATCTGCTCAACGACATGTCCCACCGCAAGACCAACATCGCCGCGGTGACCGATGATTACGGCGGAACTCTCGGCATAGTCACCGTCGAGGATATCCTTGAAGAGCTGGTCGGAGAGATATTCGACGAGGACGACGTCATAGGCGAGGACTTTGCCGTCGTGGATGAGCGCACCTTCGACGTCGCCGGCGATATGGGCGTGATCAACGCTTTCGACATGATCGGCTACGAGGATTACGACTCCGACGAAACGGGACACGGCTCTCTCAGCTCGTGGGCCACGGAGCAGTTCGGACGCATACCCAGACAGGGCGCCTCGTTCGTCTACCGCGGCGTGAACGTCTGTGCGCTCAAGGTGAGCAGGCAAAGGATAGTCAAGCTTCGTCTGACTCTGCTTCCCGAAGCTGAAAGGGAGGAGGCGGAGCATGAATAATTACTGGCCTTATATAGGCATCTTCTTTTTGCTGCTCCTGTCTGCGTTCTTCTCCGGCTCTGAGACCGCCTATAACTCGATAAACCGCCAGCGGCTCAGACGCGAGGCGGAGTCCGGGAAAACAGGCGCCAAGCTTGCGGAAAAGATATATGACAAATACGACGAGACCGGACTTACGACCATCCTGGTCGGAAACACCCTCGTAAATCTTTCTTCGTCCGCCATAGCCACCTTGATCGCCATGAAGATCTTTTCGGGCGGACGGGGCGTTGCTATCGCGACGTTGGTGATGACCGTTCTCATTATCCTTTTCGGCGAGATACTTCCCAAGGTCGTCGCCCGCCGCAATACCGACTTTTTCGTCATTCGCGGCTCGTGGTTCCTGACCCTTGTGGGATATATCCTCTATCCTTTCGTTTTCGTGTTTTCGAGCATAGTAAAGCTCTTTTCAAAGCTTTGGAAGAGCGGCGATGACGACGACGAATATACCGAAGAGGACCTCGTTTCCATAATAGAAACGGTCGAGGACGAGGGAGTCATAGACGAGGATCAGGGCGATCTTCTGCAGTCTGCCATAGAATTTGCCGACATAACCGTGCAGGAGATACTCACCCCGCGCGTGGATATGGTATATATCGATATCAGCGACGATGCGCAGGAGATATCCAAAGTGTTGTACGATTCTCCGTTTTCACGCGTTCCTGTGTGCGACGGCAGCCCGGACGAGGTCATCGGCATACTGAGCTTGAACCGTTATTTCAAAGCTGCGGCCGACGATGGCGGTCAGCCCGATATCCGCGGTCTCATGATAGAACCCACGTTCATGCACAAGTCGACAAAGCTCCCGCAGGCTTTGGCCGAGATGAGAAAGCGCAGCAGCCACATGGCGATCGTCACAGACGAATACGGCGGGACCATGGGCATAGTGACCATGGAGGACGTGCTCGAGCAGCTGGTGGGAGATATCTGGGACGAGACCGACGAGGTCGAGGAAGAGATCCGCGAGACTGAGCCCGGCACATATATCGTCAGCGGCGACATGAGCATCTACGACATGCTGGACGAACTGGAGCTTCCGGAAGAGCTTTACGAAGGAGACTACACCACGGTCGGCGGCTGGGCTATAGAAATGCTCAAGGGATACGCCAAGGCCGGAGACAGCTTTGAATTCGGACCGCTCTCGGTGACCGTAAAGGAAACGGACGAGCTCAGGGTGACCTGGCTGTGTGTAAAAAAACTGTCTCAGGACGAGGAAGACTGAAATTAAAAATGCGGCCCGCGTTGAAAAACGCGGGCACTTTTTTGTTGAATATTTTGACAGGTCAGTATATAATTGTTTCGATAATTATTTGTACTTATGTACGGATGTATTTAGGAGGTCAAGAATGTTAACTGCCGAGCAAAGAGAACTTATCCAAAAGGAACTTCCCGAGTATACCAAAGTGCAGTATTTCGACGCCGCCGGCGCCGTGATGCCGCCTCTGCGTGCTCGCCGCGCCATGGAGCACTATATCAGGGATTCCAGGAATGCGCGTCCCTATTTTATCGGCGCGCGCGAGCAGCTTGCCAAACTGATCAATTGCCCGTTTGAAAACGTTGTCATTTCTTCCAACACCGGAGCCGGAATAAGCACCTTTGTCGGCGCTTTCCCCTGGAAGTCCGGAGACGAAGTGCTCATGTGCGCCGACGAGTATCCCATCACATCTCTCGGATACAACCAGCTCGGCCGTCTGGGCGTTTCCATCAAGCGCTTCGACAAGGGCCAGGGCGGCGTTACGACTCAGAAGTATATCGACGCTTTCACGTCTAAGACCCGCGTAGTAGCCCTGTCCAGCGTTCAGTGGCAGGACGGCGCCAGAGTGGATCTTAAAAAACTGGTCCAGTACGCTCACGAGCACGGAGCTGTCGTCGTGGTGGACGCCATGCAGGCTATCGGCCGTCTTAACGTAGACGTCAC
>JAEEGL016919665.1_pt1 | contig 38403 bp, 34 predicted proteins | sample 9134231 | NCBI WGS metagenome assembly JAEEGL01 (sample SAMN16246548, study PRJNA631951) | gut metagenome | biome: gut microbiome; feature: rumen; material: fiber-attached | host: Bos | place: Iran: Karaj | collected 2018-10
ACGGCGCCGTGATGCGGATAGCGCTTCTGCACCAGCACGTGGCGGTAGAAGCGGCCCATTTCCTTGATGGCAAAGATACCGATGCCGCCGAAGGACTGGGTAGCCACGGGCAGGACTTCGCCTTCAGCCAGGTAAGCGCGGACTTCGCCTTCACTGTCGCACTGCAGACGATAGAAGGTGATGGGGCCGGCGGCGATATCGCCTTCCAGCGTGCCGCGGGTGAAGTCCGGTTCGCTTCCTTCGGGCTCCAGCAGGCGGTGCTGAATCAGCTGATATTTGATTGCGCGGCTGTCGCACATCTTGCAGCTGGGAGTGTTGCCGCAGTGGAAGCCCATGAACACTTCGTTGGCGCGGTAGGCGTACTTGCCGGAAATTGAAGCCTTGTACATGTCCGCGGGCACGGTGTTGTTGATGTCCAGCAGAGTTACGGGCTCGCCGGTGATGCAGGTGCCGATGTATTCGCTCAGAGCACCGTAGATATCCACTTCGCAGGCTACGGGAATGCCCATGGCGGTAAGGCGGCTGTTGACGTAGCAGGGCACGAAGCCAAACTCGGTCTGGAACGCGGGCCAGCACTTGTTGGCCATCACCACATACTTGGAGACGCCCTTGTTGGCTTCGATCCAGTCGAGCAGAGTCAGTTCATACTGCGCAAGGCGGGGGAGTATGCCGGGCATCTTGTTGCCTTCGCCCAGTTCATCTTCCATTTCCTTGATCTTCGCGGGGATGCGGGGATCATTCGCGTGCTCTTTGTAAGCCTTGAGCAGATCAAGTTCGCTGTTCTCCTGCACGTTCACGCCCAGCTTGAACAGAGGCGCGATGGGCGCGTTGCAGGCCAGGAAATCGAAGGGACGGGGACCGAAGGTGATGATTTTGAGATCCTGCAGGCCAAGCAGCGTCCTGGCGGTCGGGATCCAGTCGATTATCATATCGGCAACTTCCTTGGCGGTGCCGACGGGATACTCGGGAATGTAGGCTTTGATGCCGGAAAGCTTAAGGTTGTAGGAAGCGTTGAGCATTCCGCAGAACGCGTCGCCGCGCTCGGAAGACAGCACGCCGATGTTCTCTTCGGCAGCAGCCGCATACATGACAGGGCCGCCGAACATCTTGGCGATAGCGGTCTCGGGACCTTCGGGACCGAAGTTGCCCAGGAAAACCACAAGAGCGTTGATCTTGCTCTTTTTGATCTCTTCGTAGGCTTCAAGCACGTTCTGGTCGATGCCGCCCTCGATGATCGTCTTGATCTCAACAGCTTTTACGCCCTGAGCCTTGAGCGCTTTGATAAGCGCGCTGCGGCGGCGCTGAGCCAGGTCAATGGGAAAGCAGTCGCGGCTGACCGCGATAACGCCGAGCTTGACTTCCGGGATGTTGTACATGATAACCCTCCTTAAATGATGTCAGATTTCTTCTGTTGAATCGTAAAGCATTTCAAAGTCATACACCAGATATTTGTCGCCGCTCTTGATATAGTAAAGGCGCAGGGAGCTGGGGTATGTGTTGACTTTCTTGGTGTTGTTGTAGCGGCAGATATAGTCACCGGATACCTCTACTGTCAGCACGTCTCCGGACAGCACGGCGTAATTCTTTGTGATTATGTTCTGGAACTCCGTGCTCGAAGGCTTGGTGATCCATTTCTTTTCGTAATTGTTTATGTAATCCAGCGCCCTGGAACCCTTGACGATGAGATTCGTCAGGTTCTGCTTGTTGGTGGACTGGCTGGAGAACAGGCAATACGTTCTGAAGAAGTTGACCGCCATGGACTCGTACTGGGGTTTGAGCAGATCGTCGTTGTAGTTGAACTGGTAGGCGTATGTATCCTGACCGATCTCGTTAAGGATCACATCGCGCCCGTCAGAACCCAGCACCCTTATATCGGGAGTTCCCAGCGCACAGTTGAAACGGTAGGAAACGAGCCTGAACGCTTCCTGCCCGGAAGGAAGATGGCCTTCGAAGAACATCTTCTGCGGAGTGCCCACGATATACTCCTCGCCCAGGTCTTTCCCGTTCACGCTGATAACGGCGTTGGAAGGAACGATGTAATCGTACGTAACTGGGCGCAGAGTGTCGATATAGATGTTGCCCGGGGCGTAGATGTCGCAGCCGAACTTGTAACCGATCAGGGGAATGACCTCGAAAGTGTAGGTTTCTCCGGTCTTTTCCAAGGTGAATTCGCCGAACTTTTTGCCGTCCGCGGTGACGAGGTAGCGGATCTCGTGAGAGGATTCGGAGGAGATGCGGGTGTATTCTATCTCGGCGTCGCCCGCGAGTTCGCGGATATACTTGTCGTAATCCTCCCGGGTCTCCAGAAACTCCTCGTCTTTGTGAGCTTCGTACTCGTACAGCTCGTCAAAGCGCTTTTCGGTGAATATCTTGGCGGTCTCCTCAGCGACATACTTGTACTGAGCCGCTTCGTACTGGGTGAGTTTCTCGTCGAAATACTTATGTATTTCGATCATGCCGAATACGATAAGCACTATGATGGCGCACCAGAACAGCCAGAAACGCAGGTTCCTGAGCCTTAAGTGAGTGCGGGTATACTTTGTGTATTTACGCTTTTTAGCCATTGTTCAGCCTCTTATTTGAATACTAACCAGGATGTGGGCATCGCTCTTGACACGGAGATGGCCATGCCTTCGTTAATCTTCCTGTCGCCGTAATACATAATGGTGGAGCTGCCTCCGTCCATGTTGCAGGCGTTTACGGCGCCGTAGTCGAGCATGACGTTGATGACGTCTTCGTAAGTTGCGCCCATGGAGTTGGACTGGCGGCCGTCTATGACCAGCAGCAGCACCGCGCCGTCGGCCCTTTGGCCAATGACGCTTCGGGGCTGCAGGCCTTTGTCGTTGGACACGGAGGACTTGCCGTTGACTATCAGCGCGGGGCCGAACGCGCAGGCATCCCTGAGCTCGAGCTTTTTAACGTCCGCGTCGGATATCTTGCCCACGTGGAGTATGTCGTTTTCGTCAAAACCGGCTACGATGGGGTAGTTGCCGGAGGCGTGGTGCATTATCTTTCCTGCGGCGACCACGAGACCTTCTGCCATGCCGCCTTTGCCGGTGCCGTTGGCGTCGTAAAACGCACCCGCGTTCATGCATGCGACCGCGCCGTTGTCACGCATCATCTCGTCTACGCGTTTGCCGGCTTTGTCCATGGAAAACTGGGGGGCGCAGGTGCCCAAACGTACTTTGGAAGGATCGCGCACTATCATGATGTAGCCGTGATAGGTCGCGCCTTTTACTTCGACGAGCCGTATGCCGTTTTCGTCGAACACTTCCTCTTCTTCGCCGGGAGCGGTGTAATCCTTGGGCGCCCGTGCGGCGACGGTGACAAGAGAGGTGTCCGTGACCTGATCGACGCTAAGCACGTTGCCCCTTTCAAGCGCGGGAGCAACATCTTCCCAAAGATAAAGATACGGCACGAATTTCATCGCGCTGGTCTGATGGAAAAGCTGGGTGAGCATGTCGCTGGCAGACGGGGAAGGACCTTTGAAAAACTGTCCCAGCACCATGACGAGCACCGCGACGATGGCGAGGATCAGGGTGAGGATCATCATCAGTATGTGCCTGAATGTGCCCCAATGCCATTTGCGGCGAATGCGGGAACGGGCTTTGCGCTCCTGTTCCTTTTCCTGCTGGGCGGGTGAAAGAGACTTTTTCGACATTTATTCTCCTTATAAAACCACACAAAATCTCACATTAATTATTATATCATTTTGAGGATAATTTTCAAGCCTTTCGGCTAAATTAACGCATTTCGGATCACGGGACTTTTATTATCGCAAAGTCTGTGATATAATGAAACAAAAAACGGGAGAAGAACGATATGAACAGATATCCGAAATCGGTACATACTCTTGAAGGCGCCACCGTATACATGGCCGACGCGGGCGACAGAGACGTGCTCGTGTGCGAAGGCAAAGCTTATTTCGGCGGACAGGACGGCGTCAACACTTTTGAGCTTGACCACGAGACCGCATGCACCCTCCGCAAGCTGTTTCCGTTTACCGCGCCCAAGAGGGTGCTGGGAGAACAGCGCAGTTTCGGCCTGGGCGACAGGCTCGGCATCGCGACTCCGGGCCACATAAGGGTCATAAGTAAGTATGACGTGATGCCCGTGTTCGCCCAGCAGTCCATCCGCGAACTGGACCTGACGAGCCGTAGGTACGAGGACGTGCTGGACGCGGTCACTTTTGCCGTGTTCCGTGAGGACTTCACCCGCGGTTTCGGCGCCGACGGCGATCATCTCAAACGCCCCGAAGATATCGAGTACGCGCTGAAGCTGGGCTTCACCATGCTGACGCTGGATCTGTCCGAGCATATCCATCACGACGCGGACGGCAAGTACAGCCAGGATGTGGACGATATCTATTTGGGGAAAACCTTCGACGTGGAAGGCCACAAGATCTCCTTCACCAGGGACGAGCTTGCCAGGGTAAAGGGCATATACGGCGAAGCGATCGATTTCGCGATGGAAATGTTTGAGAGATTCCTTAAGGACGGCACCTGCGATCTTGAGATATCCATAGACGAGACCGACACGCCCACCGCGCCGTCCGAGCACTTCTTCGTTGCCAGCGAGCTTAAGCGCAGGGGCGCGGACGTAAAGACCATCGCGCCCAGGTTCATCGGCGAGTTCCAGAAAGGCATCGATTATATCGGCGATCCCGCACAGTTCGACGCCGAAATGGACGTGCACGCGGCGATCGCCCGCCATTTCGGGCACAAGGTGAGCGTACACTCCGGTTCCGACAAGTTCAGCGTGTTCGCTTCCGTGGGCAGCAGGACTTGCCAGAAATATCACGTGAAGACCGCGGGCACCAACTGGCTGGAGGCCATGCGTATAGTCGCGCAGGCCGATCCCGAGCTTTACAGGAGCATCCACGCCTTTGCTCTCAAGCATTTCGAGGAAGCGAAAAAGTACTATCACGTCACCACCGACCTGTCGGCGATAAAGCCACTTGACCAGGTTAAGGACTGCGAACTTCCCGAGTATTTTGCCGACAACAACGCCCGCCAGCTCATACACATCACCTACGGCCTGATCCTCAACGCGAAGGACGCGGACGGCAAGCCCCTGTATAAGGACCGTCTGTACAAGCTGTGGAGAGAGCATGAGGAAGAGTACGCTCAGGCGCTGGAAAAGCACATAGGCAAGCATCTGGAGCTGCTCGGGTGCCCCAAAGCATGAGCCAAAGACTTGACAGGGCGATCGCCCACAGGCGCGCGCTGCACCGGATACCGGAGCTGACGTTCGAGCTTAAGGAGACACAGGCGTACGTACTGGAAGCGCTTAGGCATACATCCGCGCAGGTGACGGAGCTCGCCCCTGCGGGGATCCTTGCGTATTTTGACGCGGGCAGCAGCCGGACCATAGCCCTGAGGGCGGACATGGACGCGCTGCCCATGACAGAAAACACTGGCCTGGAATTTGCGTCCTGCCATCCCGGGAAGATGCACGCCTGCGGTCACGACGCCCATATGGCGATGATGCTGACGGTCGCCGAGGAATTGAGCAAAAGAGAGCTGTCCAGGAACGTGCTGCTCATTTTCCAGCCTGCCGAGGAGACGGGCGGGGGAGCGCTGAGCGTCATTAAGTCGGGAGCGCTTGAAAAGTACAACGTAAGCAGCATATTCGCATGCCATGTGGAGCCATCTCTGGCTACGGGTGTGATCTCATCTAAGCACGGGCCGGTCATGGCCATGTCAAACGAAGTGCACCTTACGGTAAAAGGGAAAAGCAGCCATATAGCCCACCCGGAAAACGGCATTGACGCGCTGCGCGCAGGCGTGATGCTGTATGACAGGATATTTGAGGAGATAGAAAACAGATTCGCGGCCAGGCAGTTCCTGTTCAATTTCGGCAGTTTTCACAGCGGCACCGCAAACAACATAATTTCGAACGAGACCCGTTTTGCGGGAGCGCTCAGGAGCTATGACGAAAAGCTTTCGGGCGCAATAAAGCAGACGGTGATCGACATGTGCGCCGAGATCGCGTCAAAAACCGGCACCGAGATACAGGCGTACATACCGGAAGTATGTCTGCCGCTGCTGAACGACGAAGGCTGCTTTGAACGGCTCAAGCGCCTGGCGGACGGCATGCGTTTCCAGCTGCTGCCCAAGCCGTTCTATGTCTCGGAAGATTTTGCCTATTATCTTAAAAAAGTACCCGGATGCATGTTCTATCTGGGGATCGGAAGCGAGACCCCGCTACACTCGACGAATTTCTTCATAAATGAAGAAGCGCTCGAAAGCGGAGTGGAAATGTTCATGCGCCTGGCGCTGAACTGAAAATGCACAAAAAGACCCGCCTGATTTCAGGCGGGTCTTTTTGTTGTAACGCAGCAGATCAGGTGCTGATCTTGGACGGCGGTTTGCAGCTGGGGCAGGCTTTATAGCCTTTGCTCAGTGCGTATTCCAGCGTTACGCTGGTGCCGTCGGCAAAGCCCTGTCCGGTGCACTTGGCAGCCTTGTGATAGTAGGCGCCCGCTCCGGATCCGGTCCTGATGTACACTACGCTGCTTGCGGAAGCGGAATTGGAATTGGTGTTCGCGTTGGTGTTATTGGTATTGGTATTCGTGGTCGTCTTTTTGTCGAACAGGCTGCCTAACTGCTTGGCGCAGGTGGGGCAGGCGGTCTTTCCGGCGTTCTTAGCCTTGGTCACGGTCACGGTGAGCGCTTTGGTCATGCCGGAACAGTTGCTCTTGGTGTGGTAATACTTTCCGGTGGTGGTGGCAAATACGTTCACGTTGCCGGCCTTAAAGCAGGTGGGGCAGGCCTTTTTGCCCGCGTTTATGGCGGTCTGGATGGTGACCTTGGCCGCGCCCGTCATGCCTGAGCAGGTGGAGTTGGTGTGGCAGTATTTGCCTGCCTTGGTGGCGTATACGTAGGTGTTCGTATCTTTGGTGGTGGTTCCGGAGAGCTTCGTAGTGGTTGCGGTGGAAGTGGTTCCGGAAGAGGCACTGGAACCGGACAGGTTCCTGGCGTTGCAGCTGGGGCACGCCTTCTTGCCGGCCTTGATGGCGGTCTGAGCGGTGACGTAGCTGGCGCTCTTCATGCCGGAACAGGTGGCCTTGGTGTGGTAATACGTGCCGTCCTTACGGGCGAATACGTATATGCTGGCGGGCTTCACGCAGGTGGGACAGGCAGTCTTGCCGTATTTGACGGCGGTGGAAATGCCTATCTGGCTGGCACCCTTCATGCCGGAACAATTGTTCTTGGTATGAAAGTAGTTGCCGCCCTGGGTGGCGAACACCTGGGTCTCGTTGGGTACTTTGTTGATGTTGACCGTATCCTTGCCGCTTAAGCAGACGGGACATGCGGTCTTGCCCATGGCTTCCCATTCTGCCTTGGTCTTGGTGACGGCGTTGGTCATGCTCTGGCAGTTGGAATAACCGTGATACCACTTGCCGCCCGGGGTTCCGTAATAGCCTATGCACACGGGGCAGGCGGTCTTGCCCGCCTTAACGGCGTTGGCTTCGGTCACGGCTACGGCGCCGCTCATGCCCTGGCAGGTCTGGTTGCTGTGGTACCATTTGCCTCCGTTGGTGGCGTAGAAGGTGGTGCCGGGAGTTACGGTAGTGCCGGCATCGCCCGAGCTGAACTGGTCAACTCCGCCGGAGCACTGGGGGCAGGGATCCATGCCTCTTTGCTTTGCAAGATCGATGGTGACCTTGCTGGGGTTAAGTCCGCCCAGGTTCGGGCAGCTCTCGGTGGTGTGGTAATAAAGACCGGAATTCGCGATCCACACATAGGTGGCGGTGTTGGTCTCGGTGGTCTGCGCGGGAATAGAGGGGGCAGTTCCGGCGTTCTCGGTGCTTGTTTCGGGAGTGGGAGTGGCGGTGACGGTGGCAGCAGACGGAGTCTCGGAGGGAACGGGCGTCGCTATCACGTTCTGTGAGAAGTCGGGACCGTTGAAAGGATCGTTGTTTATGGGATCGTTGGATCCGCCGCCGCGGGGCCAGAATATGATGATCCACAGGATGATGAACAGCGTGCCTATAGCGGTGAGTATCCAGCACTTCTGCTTGTCGAACAGGCCTTTGTGCCACATATACCATATGACGAACAGCTGCAGCACTGGTAAAGCAAGCAGCACGTACAGCAGTATGGGATTGCTGTCGATGGTGCTCTTTACTTTGCCGAACCAGCCTTCGCTGCCGGCAGAGGGAGTTTCGTCATATTCTTCTCCCGCATCGCCTTCTTCGGGATACTCTTCGTAGTCGTCATATTCGTCGTACTGATCGTCGTCGTACTGTTCTTCGTTGCCTTCGTTGCGGATCTCGTTGAACAGATCTGGGTTGTAACCCAGATCCTCGCCGTCGTCTTCGTAGTCGTCAAGGTCGTCGTCATCGGCGTACTCGTCGTCGGCATAATCGTCGTCTTCAACGGTTTCGCCGTCCGCGGAGTCGTCGCCGTAATAGTCGTCAGCAGCTTCGTTTTCGCCGTTTTCGTCATAATACTCGTCTGAATTGTCGTCATCAGGGTATTCTTCGTCGGAATACGCTTCGTCATCGTATTCCTCTTCGCCGGCGGAGTCATCCTCTATATATTCGGAATCTTCGTCTTCGGGATAGAATTCCTCGTTTTCGTCCGTATTTTCAGGGACGAACTCATCGTCAAAGCTGCTCTCCTCGTCAAAATCTTCTTCAGATTTGCTTTTGAAGGGGTTGCGCTTTGCGATGCTGTCCTTTAGGGAGTTAAAATCAAATTTTGCCATAGTCCTTCTCCTTACACCCACGGTATAAACCTACTGCGTGTACTAATACAGACGTATGATACATCAAAATGTTTCATAAGTCAATATTTTTGACAAACTTTTTTCATAAAAGCGAAACAGAATATGACAAAAAAAGAAAAGGACAGGCGTCAGTCGCAGCGCTGTCCTTTCCGGATACAAATGCGTTTGACCCGCCTGGAAAGGCGGCTCAGGGCTTCGTTTCGGTTCATGCCTGCGAACGCGGCATATGTGTTGATGTTTATGCCGTCGCCAAGCAGTGTAACCGCGCTCCCGACGTGCGCGGAAGGGATATCGGTCACGTCCACCATGAGCTGATCCATGCAGACGAGCCCCAGGATGCCGGCGGGCATGCCGTCTATAAGCACGTATCCGGTATTGTTGAGCCGGGGATAACCGTCTGCGTAGCCAACGGGCAAAGTGGCGATGACGCTGTCCCTTTTAAGCGGATGCTCATCGTCATAACCCACGCATTCTCCTGCGGGTACGTGATGGAGGGAAGCTATCCGCGACAGGAACCTTACGGGCGGCAGGTCTTCCTCGGGATGGGGATAACGGTACGGGCATACGCCGTACAGCCAGGCGCCTGCGCGCACGGCGTCAAAGTGCCAGGCAGGGTAGTGCACCATGCCGATGGAGTCGCACACATGCCTGATATAGCCGCTCACGCCGCCGGTTTTCAGAAAGTCGTCGGCTTCAAGAAAAGCGGCGACCTGTTTTTCGTCTGTTTCGGTGCACCTGAGGGCGAGATGCGTATACAGCCCCACAATACGGACCATGGGGTGTTTGGCGAAATCCAGCATGGCGGGATAATCCGCTTTCTCAAAACCCAGGCGGTGCAGACCGGTGTCGAGTTTGATATGGGCGCGCACGGGCACGGACAGCTTGTTGGCGCAGTCCGCAAGCAGTTTGGCGCTTTCGGAAGAATGGCAGGTAAGCTCGATGCCCTTCGGGATCAGCTCGAGCGCTTCGTCAATGGAAACGTCGCCCAAAACAAAAATGGATACGGGGAGGCCGAGCTCGTACAGCTCAAGCGCTTCCTGCGCGCAGGCGACCGCAAAACGCCGGGCGCCCAGGCTGTACAGATGCCGGCATACGCGTTTTGCGCCCAGACCGTAGGCGTTTGCTTTCAGCACGCATATGACGTCGCTTTCGCCCACTTTCGCCTTGGCGGAAAGATAGTTGCCGCCCAGCGCGTCAAGGTCAATCTCGGCTACGCAGCGGTATAAGGAATAATCGTTATCACACATGGTTTTTGGGGTCGGCGGCGTCCGCGAAGGCGTTGCCGATTATGTAGAACGATATGGTGATTATGCTCAGTATGAGCGTGGGGAATATTAGCTGATACCTGAGCGAAGCGCTGGTGACGTACTGCCTGCCCTCGTTTATGAGGTTGCCCAGGGAAGGCGTCTCTTTGGACAGGCCGATGCCTATGTAAGTGATGAACACTTCGGAGCCTATCGCGCCCGGGATCGCCAGCGCCATGCGCAGCATGATGACGCTGACCAGATAGGGCAGCAGGTTCTTTAACATTATCCTGACGGGTGAAGTGCCCAGACAGCGGGAGGCCAGATTGTAATCCCTGTCGCGGATGATCACGATCTGGTTCCTGACGAACCTGGACATCCCCAGCCACCTGGTAAGGCTCATGGCAAATATCAGGGTGGATACGCCGGGCTTCATTATGTATGAGACCAGGATCAGTATTATCGTCGTGGGGATATTGTCCACGATGTTGTACAGCTCCGTGAGCACGTGGTCGAGCTGCCTGACATAGCCCCACAGTATGCCGATCATTATGCCGATGAACGCCTCGAACAGCGCCACCACAAAACCTATCCAAAGGCTGGTGCGGGTGCCGCTCCAAACCCGGGCCCACAGATCCTGACCGATATTGTTGGTGCCGAAAATGAACGGATGTGCGCTCGGGATCGTCCTGAGCTCCGTGCCCGCGGGGGCGAAAGCGCTGCCGTTTTCGTCAAAGCGTAGATCGGATGCTTCGCAGTACAGCCAGGAACCGTTGTTGGTCAGGTCCGCGTTGTCGGAATACACCTGGACCGTGAAACTTGACTTGGTCTCATAGGGAACGGCGTATGGGTCGTCGGGCAGTTTCAGCTTGGTCTGGAAATTGTTTTTCACATAGCCCTTTATGTCTTTGTATTCAATTTCGACCCAGTCTTCGAGATATGCGGTCATGGTAAAGCTCTCGCGTTTTTTTATAGTGGAAACAAGATTGCTGACGGCATACCAGTCTTCGTCCAGCTGTTTGTGATTCAGCAGGGTCTCCTGACTTAAAGAAGTGTAGACGGTCGTAAGGGAAGGAGACTGGTTCTGCAGCTGTATCCCGGTGACGGGATCGTTGTACACGCGGTTGGGGTCGTACTGTCCGGGCAGCAGCGGCTGGATGAAAGTGAACAGCAGTACCAGGCACAGGGTGAACAGCGCGACGAGGGCTGCCCTGTTCTGGAAAAACGCTTTTACGGTGCTGCCCCAGTAGGAATAGTTGCTGTAACCGGTCCTTTCGCCGGAAGTCGGGTCGTAGGGAGCAAACTCGAACAGGCGGTCATTGGAAATAGTCTGCTTGAAGGCGTTTTCGACGGCTTGTTCGGTTTTGCGCTTTTTATAGCTAAATATACCCATATCAGCGCACCCCCTGCCGTTTTTCGAGACTTATGCGGGGATCCAGCAGCGCCATGAGCAGATCGCCCAGAAGCAGACCGACGATGCCGACGCAGGAGAAGATCATTACCAGCGCCTGTACCATGGGATTGTCCTGACGCTGGATCACGTCGACCAGCAGGCCGCCCATGCCGGGGATCGAGTACAGGGATTCGATATAGATCGACCCGCACACGGTATAAAGAAGCGATGCCGGGATGTACTGTATCATGGGCACGAAAGAGTTCCTAAACACGTGCGACAGCATAAGCTTGAACGGACGGACGCCCTTGGAGCGCGCGAGCTTGACGTAATCCTTGTTTATCTCGTCCAGCATATAGCGCCTGAGCCACATTGCGTAACTTGCGATGGAGCCCAGGGACATGCTGATGACCGGCAGGATCCAGGTCCTGGGGTCGCCGCGCTTGAACAGCATGCCTATGTTCATCGCTTCGGTGCCGTAGAGCTGAATGAAGATATAATAGACCGCGGCGGGCACGGCGTTTATCAGCACTATGAGAATGGTTCCGAATTTGTCCCAGAACGCGCCTTTTTTAAGCGCCATGGCCGTGCCGAGGGGGATGCCCAGCAGCAGTCCCAGCGCCATGGAGGCGACGCCCAGATAAATAGATATGGGAGCTTTCTCGGCAATGATGAGCCCTATGTCGGTGCCGGCGGAATACCTGGAGGACTGGCCGAGGTCGCCGTGCAGGAGATTGCGGAGAAAGGCGAGCAGCTGAGTCGAAACCGGCTTGTCGAGCCCTAAGGAGTGGAGCTTGACCTGAATCTGGGAAGCGTCGAGTTTGTCATAGTTATCAAAATAGCCCTCTATCGGCATCTGCCTGAGCAGCACGAAAACCACGGATATTATGGCCAGAAGCGAAAACAGGCTCAGCAATACCCGCTTAAGCGAGTACAGCATGAGCCGCCGTTTCAAGACCAGATATATAAATCCCGCGAAAAGCAGGCAAAGGGCGATTTTGATAACCATGAAACTCCTTGAGAAAGCGGTTATGCGTATGCGGGGACGGCTTTTGCCGTCCCCGCATGCAGGGGAATAAGGCTATTTTGCGAGCGCGGCTCTTTCCTCGAGCCACAGATCGTAAGCGTCGTAATACTCGTCGGTGGACATGGGCTTATCCAGCAGGTGTTGGCCCTTGTAACGGCAGGACGCAAGTCCGGTGGCGCCGAACTGACCCTCGAAAGGATTCAGGCGGCTGGCGGTGTATCCGCCGGAGCTGGAGCCGTAGGGGATAACGATACCATGGTTGATCAGGTACGCTTCGGCCTTGGTGAAAGCTTCGTACCTGGCCAGCATGTCGCTGCCGGGCATGGCCTTTGCGGCGTTCAGCAGCACATAGTATTCAAGCTCGCCGTCCTCGTTCATAAGAGCCGGATCGGTGGCCTTGATGAAGAAGTTGTAATTGTTGGTCTCTTTGAAGGGCTCGGTCAGGTTCACGGGATCGTCGAAGTCGAGGCCCCAGTTGCAGCGCATGAATCCGTATTTGCGGGTGCGCCGGATGGCGGACAAGCAGCCGGTAGCCGGGCCGGGATAGTTGATGACCTCGATATAGTCCGCGCCCAGCACTTCTTCGAGCTGCTGCTTCACGACCACGCTCTCATCGGCCTGAGAAGAGGAAGAGGCGGGATAACTGTTGAGCACCTTGATGGGGAAGGTGGCGCCCAGGACGGTCAGTTCCTCGATCGCCTTGGCTTTATACTCGAGCGCCAGATCGAAATCGGGTTCGGTGATGATGCTGTCGAACGCTTCGAGCTCGGTATAATCCTTGCCGTCGATCACGCAGATGCCTTCGGGCATGATGGTGGACCAGAGCAGGTCTTCGGGGTTCTCGGGCTCGATGACCGTCTTGGCCTTAACGCGGTCGAGCGCGTAGGCGATGGACAGACGGAACGCCTCGTTGTTGACGGCGAGCTTCCAGTTGGCGGGCTCGTACTCTTCATCGAAGTTGGGGTCGAAGTTGAAGGCCCAGAAGTAGCTGTACTGACCGAACTGGCGGACGGGATGGATCATGTCCGCGGTCTCGGGGTCGGCGAGCCACTCGGCGGCGATCTTGGAATCGATATCGGCGGCGTCGATCTCGCCCTTCAGGTACATGGCAGGAGAGATGACGGCAGCCTGGCTGTTATAGGTCTGCTCGATGACGTCGATAAACACGTTGTCCTTGTCCCAGTAGCTTTCGTTCTTGGTATAAACGCGGCGTTCCTGGGGCTTTAACTCGCTGATGATGTAGGGACCGCAGTAGATCAGGTTGGTCTCGCTGGTGGCTACGCCGAAATCGTCGCCCTTTTCCTCAAGGAACTTGGAGTTGAGAGGCATGTAGCAGATGTAATCCAGCATGGTAAGGAAGTAGGGGCAGGGCTCGAAAGTGGTGTAGGCGATGGTGTATTCGTCCAGCGCCTTTATGCCCACTTCTTCGAAATCCACGGACTCGGGAGCGGCTTTGCCCTCCTCGGGAGCCTTGGTGGAATCGTTGTATTCGTCCGCACCCAGGATATAGTCGGTAAGTATCCAGGCGGTGGATGAAGCGTTCTCGGCGTTAAGGATGTACTTGGCCGCGGTGATGAAGTCGTAAGCGGTCACGTCGGCGTAGTACTCGCCGGTGCTGGTGACCCACTTGACGCCCTTGCGCAGGTTGAACGTCCAGGTGAGGCCGTCCTCGCTGGTGGTCCAGCTTTCGGCCAGGCAGGGCACTATGTTGCCGTAACGGTCATGCTCCACAAGTGTGTCGATCACGTTGGCGGAGACGGTGAAGTCGTTGGTCGTGGATGTGGTGAGATAGTTGAGAGTGCTGATCTCGCCGGAATACAGGGTTCTGTATACCACGGGCTCGCTTTCGGCGAAAGCGAAAACGATACCGCACAGGGCGATGCACAGGCAAAGCGCCAGGCTTAGCAGCTTCTTCATGCGATTTCCTCCTTAAACGGATATATGGTGATATTATAACATATAATGTCAAAAATGAATGAGTATATTGTGTTAAATATTATTTTTGAAATAAGTCCGCGAAATAACACTGATAAAATGAATATTTACACATGACAAAAATTCATATTTCCTTGCATTGCCTGTTTTTTGATATGACATAAGAGGATTGTTGAAATATCGTAACAAATGTGATATAATATACTTGGAAAAGATTACAAAGGAGACATTCGTTAAAATGAAGCTCGGTAACGTTATGGAGATCCTTTCCGCCAAGCCTTTGAGTGAGACTGTCGATCTGGAACTTGACGTCCAGTGCGCCTGCTCCAGTGACATGATGAGCGACGTGTTGGCGTTCCCCAAAGAGCATATGGTACTGCTTACGGGGCTTGTCAACGCGCAGGTTATGCGCACCTGCGACATGCTTGATATCAGGGCGGTAGTATTCACCCGGGGAAAACTGCCTTCTGCCGAAGCGATAGAGATGGCGAACGAGAACGGCATAAGCGTGCTCGGGACGGAGCTCACCCTGTTCGTCGCTAGCGGAAAGCTCTATGCCGGAGGCCTGGTCGGCGGTACAAAGGATAAGGCATGAGTATTTTAAAGGAAGAATTTGCCGTAACCAAAATGGATTTCGTCACTGCCGGCGAAGCCTCGGCCCAGATAAAGCGCATACTCAAAAAGCTGGGCGTGGATGCCGGTGTGGTCAGACGTCTGTCCATAGCGTGTTACGAAGCGGAGATAAACCTGGTGATCCACTCCGACGGAGGGACGCTCTCGCTGGAAGTCAATCCTGACGACGTGGTCCTGATATCGAAAGACGTGGGTCCGGGCATCCCCGATATAGACCTGGCAATGAGCGAAGGCTACTCCACTGCCAGTGACGACGTGAGGATGATGGGTTTCGGCGCGGGCATGGGGCTTGCAAATATGGCCAGAAACGCCGACAAATTCCGCATCGAGTCCAAGGTCGGCGAAGGTACGCTCATAGAGATGATATTCAATCTTAAACAGGAGGACTGACATGGCGACAAATCTCCATTCAGTGCGCCTAGACAAAGGCAAGTGCGTAGGATGCACGGGCTGCTTGAAGCGCTGTCCCACAGAGGCGATCCGCATAAGGAAAGGCAAGGCGACGATCATAGACGAGCTTTGCATAGACTGCGGCGAGTGCATCCGTGTGTGCAAGCAGCACGCCAAGATCGCGGTGACCGATCCGCTCAGCAGCATAAACCGCTTCAGGTACAAAATAGCGCTGCCCGCGCCCGCGCTGTACGGTCAGTTCAAGCGCATAGACGACATATCGTCCATCACCCGGGGCCTTATGCGCATGGGATTCAACGACGTTTTCGACGTGGCGGTGGGCGCCGACCTGGCGTCCAGAGCCATCATGGAAAAGCTTAAAAGCCCGTCCTGTCCCAAGCCGCTCATTTCCTCGGCCTGCCCCGCGGTGCTCAGGCTCATACAGGTCAGGTTCCCGGAACTGATAGACAACGTGGTGGACGTGAGAAGCCCCATGGAACTCGCCGCGACGAGAGCCAGAAACGAGTTCTGCAAGCGCACGGGCGCAAAACCTGAGGAAGTCGGCTGCTTTTTCATAACTCCCTGCGCCGCCAAAGCCACTGCGATAAGGAACCCGATCGGGCACGCCAAAAGCGCGGTGGACGGAGCGATCTCCATACTCGAGATATACGGGCTTCTGTCCAGCCAGTTAAGGCGGGTAAAAAACGACGAACAGGACGAGATCGAATCTCATCCCTGTACGGCGCTGGGCATAGGCTGGGCCAGGACCGGCGGCGAAGCTCTGGCGATTGAAGAGGAAGAAGCGCTGGCCGTGGACGGCATAGAGAACGTGAGCCGCGTGCTGGAACAGATAGAGAACGACCGGCTTCCGGAACTCAAGTATTTCGAGGGCCTCGCGTGCGAGGGCGGCTGCGTGGGCGGACCGATAGTGTTCGAGAACATGTACATCGCCCGCAACCGCATTCGCCAGCTGGTGGTCAACCTTCCCAAAGTCAAGGTATCCGACGCCGTGAGCCTTGAGGATGTAAGGGAACTGGGGGACGAGCTCTGCTTCGATGCTCCCATACACCAGATAGAAGCCATGAAGCTGGATACGGATTTCTCCGCCGCGGTCAAAAAGCTGGACAGGATCGAAGAGATCCGCAAAAAGCTGCCCGGGTTGGACTGCGGCTCCTGCGGTTCGCCTACCTGCCAGGCGCTGGCGGAAGATATCGTGGGCGGATACGCAAAGGAAATGGACTGCCTGTTCCTGCTTAAGGCGAGAGTCAGCGAAATGGCCAGGCAGATGGTGGAGATAAGCGAACTTACCAGAGAATAAGGAGAATCACAATGACTGTAAACGAGCTTGCGAAGCTGATAGACGCCCGGCTGCTTAACGGCGCGGCGGGGGAAAACGAGATCAAGTGCGGCTATGCCTGCGACCTGCTGTCCTGGGTAATGGCCCACGGTTCCGACGGTATGGCCTGGATCACCGTGCAGACGCACATGAACGTGATCGCGGTGGCGAGCCTGCACGAGATGAGCTGCGTGATAATACCAGAAGGCATCGCTGTGGAACAGGAAGTGCTGGATAAGGCCGCGGAGGAAGGCATAGCGGTCCTGGGCACCACACTGGACACGTACAGGATCTGCGGAAAAATGGCGGAGGCAGGCATAGGGGCGGCTTAAATGAAGTACGCGGTAGACCTGCATATGCATTCATGCCTGTCCCCCTGCGGGGATATGGACATGACTCCCAACAACATAGTCAACATGTGCAAGCTCAAAGGGCTTGACATGATCGCCGTCACGGATCACAACACGGCGAAACAGCTGCCCGTAATAAAAAAGGTGGCGGATTATGTGGGCGTGGCGCTTTTGCCTGGAATGGAAGTCACCACTAAGGAAGAAGTGCATATGCTGGCCTACTTCAGGACCGTCGATGAAGCGGTGGATTTTTCGGAGTACATATATCCGCATCTGCCGCCGATCAAAAACAAGCCCAAGCTGTTCGGTGTCCAGGCCTATATGGACGAAGACGACGAGATAATCGGGGAGGAAGAACGCCTGCTCATAACCGCGCTCGACCTGAGCATAGACGAACTGTTTGCGGAGATAACGAACAGGGGCGGCCTTGCGATACCGGCGCATATAAACCGGGGAGCCAACGGCCTGCTGCAGGCGCTGGGGTTCGTTCCGGCGGAGCTTCCGTTCAAGGCGCTGGAGGTCTCAAAAGGCCTTCCGCTTCCGCACAAGGGCCTGCCTGACCTTAAGCACCTGCATTCATCCGACGCGCATTATCTTGAAAACATATTCGAGCGCGAGGAGTTTATGGAGCTCCCGAAGCCCACGGCACAGGCGTTTTTCGATTATATCCAGGCATAGAGAGGTTTTTATGCAGCATAACGACAAAGCGTACGCGTATATGCTTCTCACGCTGCCGCTTACGGCGGGAGAGGAGAGCGTGGTGCCGCTTACTTCCAAAGAAGTGGCGAACATCGCGGGCAAATTGGACATAAACGACACAAGAGGCATCGGGCAGCTGATCGGGCTGGAGGAGATCCAGCTGATGAACCTGCTCTCCATAGGCAGCGAAGAAGCTTACCGCATAAGGCTGCTGCTGGACCGGAACATGCCCCTTGCCAAGCTGATAGAGGACTGTATATCCCGGGAGATCGACATCCTTACGCCTTTCGGAAAGGATTACCCCGCCAGGCTCGTACGCCTGATGGGCGTGTATAACTGCCCGGTGCTGTTCACGAAGGGAAACGTCGAGCTGCTTAAAGGATACAACATCGGCATAAACGGGATAGGCGGAATAAGGACGACTGAAGAAGTCAAGCAGGGGCTAAGACGATTTGCCGGAGAACTTGCCCGGAACGAATTCGGCCTGATAAGCCAGGACGTGCCCGGCGCGTGCAGATATGCCGTAAGGGAAATGCTTGCGATCGACGGACGGACCGTGCTTATCGCGCAGGCGGGCATCAGTGCCTGCGAGCAGGAAATGAACCGTGAAATGGCGGACAAGATGGAGCATAACCTTGTGATAGGACTTTGCCATCCCGACAGGAACGAAGACAGTAAAAACACCGCCCTCAGGACGCGCACGCTGTTCGCACTGTCCCAGGCAGCGTTCGTGCTGTCGACGGACGGCAGGCGCGGTGAGCAGGATGCGGCCCGTCAGAAGCTTTGCGACGACCTGTATGTTATGGAAAGCCCGGAATGCGAAGCCAACGATACGCTTTTAAACAAGGGCTTCAGACAGGTCCGTGATATGGGCGAGTTTTCGGTTCCCGCAGCTGCGCAAAGATGGCGCAGGTCGGATGAATACAATCAGCTCAGTTTTCTTTAGAACCGATTTTTGACACAGTACACTTAAAACGCTGGGTATCCCGGCGTTTTTTCTCGCTCAGAAACAGCCAGAGTGCGCCGATACCTCCGCATATGACTGCAAACAGCGCCTGTATGAGCTCGTTGCCACTGACGAGAAAGCCTATCGCAAGGCCGATGACGAGCGCCGCGAGCGGAACGCCGTAAGCCAGCACGGAGGCGAGGGCGAGCCGCCTGTCGGGCAGAGTGATGAGCACTTTGTCGCCTTCTTTGTAATTGCCTTCCGGCAGGGGATACGTCACGTTTTCGCTTCGCCCGAACTCGCAGGCACGGCAGGTAAGGCAGGCTTCCTGACGCGTGATCTGCGCCATGAGTCCTTTGGGCGTATTGACGACCGTCGCTTCTTTTGTCATGATCCAAGCACCTCTTTTATCCTATTATGCCACCAAAATGAATATAATTCAAGCCTGCCGGGCGGGGTTGTAAGTTTTGACGCAATATGGTATAATACATACTGCAAAATCATAAGGTCGGAGGAACATGCAAATGAAGCTTAACCTCGGTTCGCTTAACGACAAGACCTGGTGGCAGGAGAAAAACTACACTCTGCCGCAGTACGATATCGCGAAGGTGCGCGAAAACACCCTTGCAAGACCCGAGTGGGTGCATTTTGGCGCGGGCAATATTTTCAGGGCGTTTCTGGGCGCCGTAGACCAGCGCCTGCTCAATCAGGGACTGACGGACACCGGCATCTGCGTATTCGAGGGCTTCGATACGGAGATCATCGCCAAGGCATACCGTCCGTTCGACAACCTGTCCGTAGGCGTGACGCTGATCGGCACCGGCAGCGTCAGAAAAGAAGTCATCGCTTCCGTCGCGGAAAGCCTGACTGTCGCGGACAACGCCCGCATGGAAGAGATATTCACTTCTCCTTCCCTCAAAATGGCTTCCTTCACCATCACGGAAAAGGGATATGCGATCGCTTTCGCCAAAGCAGATTCCGAAGGCAAGCCCGAGGACGCGAAGGGGCTGATGGGCTACCTGACGCGCCTGCTGGTAAAGAGATACGAAGCGGGCAAGCTGCCGGTCGCGCTGGTCAGCATGGACAACTGTTCTCATAACGGCGAGAAGCTTCAAAACGCCGTGATGTTCGTGGCGAACGCGTGGAAAGCCAACGGCTACGTGGACGATGGCTTCATCGCATATCTTGAGCAAAAGGTCACATTCCCCTGGAGCATGATAGACAAGATCACCCCACGCCCGGACAGCAACGTCATGCGCCTGCTGGAAGAGGACGGCTTTGAGGACGCGGGCCTGATAATCACTTCGAGGAACACTTATACTTCCGCCTTCGTGAACGCGGAAGAAAAAGAATATCTCGTAATTGAGGACGCCTTCCCGAACGGGCGCGTGCCTCTTGACAAAGCGGGCATATACTTCGCCGACAGGGAGACCGTGGAAAAAGTGGAAAGGATGAAGGTAACCACCTGCCTAAATCCCCTGCACACCTGCCTGGCGGTGTTCGGCTGCCTGCTCAATTACGAGACTATCTGGAAGGAAATGAACGACGCCGACCTTAAGAGGCTGGTCTACCGCATAGGTTACAAGGAAGGGCTGCCCGTAGTCACCGATCCCGGCATCATGAAGCCCGAGACCTTCCTTGACGAAGTGCTCACCGCGCGCCTGCCCAACTGTTTCCTGCCCGATACCCCCCAGAGGATCGCCACCGACACCAGCCAGAAGCTGTCCATCAGGTTCGGCGAGACCATAAAGGAATACATCAAGCGCGGCATGGACCTGAACGTATTAAAAGGCATCACGCTCGTTGAAGCGGGCTGGCTCAGGTACCTTATGGGCATAGATGACGCCGGTAAGGAGATGGCCATATCTCCCGACCCGAGGCTCGAAGAGATGAAAACGAGGCTTTGCGGCGTATGCTTCGGCGACAATTCCAAGGCGGATGACGTGCTGCCCGGCATACTTTCCGACGAGAGCATCTTCGGCGTGGACCTTATGAAGATCGGCCTGGGCGACAAGATCATAGCGGCGTTCAAACGGATGAATTCCGGCGTAGGCCAGGTGCGCCAAGCCATTTCCGAGATCGAATAAAACATGCAGTGGAATTACGGCTTTGACTTTGGCGCCGACACCCTGCGGATGGTTTCCGTGGGGCGCAAAGGCGTATACTCGGAACCCCAGTACGCAGCGTTCAGGTCGGGAGAAGAGATACCTTTCGCCTGGGGCGATAAGGCGTACGAGCTGCTGGCGCGCCCCATGCCGGGCGTCAGAGTCGAAAGAGCCGTGTCCGAAGGGATACCGGAGGATACGGGTCTTGCCGCCGCCTGGATAAAGCGCATAGTCAGCGCCGGCGAAAAGCGGGTGCTGATCCGGCGCCATGCACTGGTGGCGGTAAGCCCCGCCCTGAACAGATACGCTGCGCAGGAACTGCTTACGGAAATGATCGCTCAGGGAATCGATACCGCAGGGCTTGTGGGTCTTGACGCCTGTGCGCTTTTGGGAGCGGGCGTCAACATCAGCCGAAGCGAAGGGCAGTTTTTGCTGGATATAGGCAGCTCGGCAGTGCACTTTTCCGCGTTTGCTTACGGGAAAAGGACGCTGTGTTTCCGTATGCCGTACGGCATCGGGAGCGCGGAAAAGGATATAATCGGCGAGATACGCCAGAAGGAAGGCGTGATCATTTCTGAAGGCGTGGCTAAAGTGCTCAAGCACGGCGCTTTCAGCCGTGAGCTCAGCAAAATGACGCTGCCCGCGTTCGATCCTACCATCATGCTGCCGCTCGAGAGACAGTTCGACCCGGCATATGCCCGGGACTGCGTAAACAGGATAATAGCGGATATCATCAGGTTCTGCCGGCAGTCCACCCAGGATCTTAGCCCGCAGCTTGCCGCGGACTATCTGAAAAACGGGATCGTGATCTCGGGCGGAGGCGCGAACATCGACGGCATGGCCGAGGGCATGAGCGCTGCGCTGGGCGTTCCCGCAGTATGCGCCGCAGAACCGGAAAACGCCGCTGCGAGGGGATTAAAACAGCTGCTCAGCGACGAGGACAAGGCTGCGAATCTGGTTTTCTGCGCGAAGGAAGCGGAAGAACAGCTGTGATCCGCAGTGTAAGAAAAGGCGCGTATACGCTCGAGTATACGCTCATCTGCGCCAAAAACCGCTCGTCTCTGCTTTTGCAGGCGCTCCCCGGGGGAAAAGCGCGCCTGTATGCGCCAAAAGGCTACAGCGTAAGACTGGCGGACCGCTTTGTGCTTGAACATCTGGACGAGCTTATTAAAGCGCAGAAAAAGCTGGAAGAAGCCGAAAACAGGGTCCCCGACACCGTACTGTTAAGGGGCGTAAGACTTCCGCTTTATCTGGAGCACGGCATAAAGGGCAGGGTACAGGCGGATGAAAACGGCATAACCGTGTTTTCGCCCGACCCGAACCCACAGCAGATCAAAACGCTGTTGAAGGCTTATCTATCAAGGCTCGCGCTGCAGGAAATAAAGGCGGCGCTCGACAAATGGTCGCCCGCTTTTCGTGAATCGTACGGAAGAGTCACCATAAGGGAGCAGCGCTCCCGGTGGGGTTCGTGTTCCGCAAAGCGGAATCTGAACTTCAACTGGAAACTCATACTCGCCCCGCCCGAATGCCTGGAATACGTTGTGATACACGAGCTTGCCCATTTGAAAGTCTTCAACCATTCCGAAGCGTTCTGGAAAGAAGTTAAAAGATGCATGCCAGATTACGACATCTGGCGCAAATGGCTTAAAAAGCACGGTCAGGAACTGACTGTTTAACGGAGGGAATACTTGGCGAGAATAATTGCTGTCGCGAACCAGAAAGGCGGCGTCGGAAAAACCACGACTGCCGTCAATCTCGCTGCCGCCCTGGCGGAAAAGTGCAAACGCGTGCTTTTGGTGGATCTGGATCCTCAGGGCAACGCCACGAGCGGGCTCGGAGTCGCGGTAAAGAACGGTTATGACCTGTACTCCGTCATGAGCGGCGAATGCAAGGCGAAAGACGCTGTCAGGCGTACAAGGTTTACCAATCTGAGCGTGCTGCCGTCCAGCGTGGATCTGTCCGGCTGCGAGATAGAACTTGTCATGCAGGAGCACAGGGAAGAAGTGCTCAAGCAGGCGCTGAATCAGGTCGGCACCGATTACGACTACGTTTTTATAGATTCTCCTCCATCGCTCGGGCTGCTCACCATTAACGCGCTCACCGCCGCAAACAGCGTTCTGATACCGATCCAGTGCGAGTATTACGCTTTGGAAGGCGTGGGACAGCTTATGAACACGCTTGCGCTGGTAAGAAAGCGGCTGAATCCCCCGCTGGACGTTGAGGGTGTCGTTTTGACCATGCTGGACGGGCGCACCAATCTGGGCCTGCAGGTGGTCAGCGAGGTCAAAAAGCATTTCAAGGGCAAGGTGTTCGCCACGGTTGTTCCGAGAAACGTAAGACTGAGCGAAGCGCCCAGCCACGGCGTGCCCATACAGGCATACGACCCCAACTGCGCCGGCGCGATCGCGTATTCGAGACTCGGAGACGAACTGATAAAGAGAAATGAGGGCTGATAAATGAGTAAACGCACGTCTGCGCACGGACTTGGCAGGGGACTTGACGCGCTGTTTTCCCAGATAGAGCAGGAAGACGAAGCACTCAGAAATGACGAGCCGAGCGGAGAAGAAGTCAAAGAACTCTCCCTTAACGACATTGACATAAACTCCGCCCAGCCCCGAAAGAGCTTTGACGAGGACGCACTCAAGGAACTGGCGGAGTCGATCGCATCTGTGGGCGTGATCCAGCCCATAATCGTCCATCCGAACGGTGACAGGTATACCATCGTCGTGGGCGAAAGGCGCTTCAGGGCGTCACGCCTGGCAGGCAAGACAACGATCCCTGCCATCGTGCGCTCCTGGGACGAAATGACGCGGCTCAAAAGCGCGTTGATCGAGAATATCCAGAGGCAGCAGCTGAACCCGATCGAGACCGCACAGGGGCTTAAGACCCTTATGGAGAAATGCGATCTCACTCAGGATGAGACCGCGGAAGCTGTGGGGAAAAGCCGCAGCCAGGTGACGAATACCCTAAGACTGCTCACTTTGGAGCCCGAAGTACAGCAGCTGCTGCTTGACGGCAGTCTTACCGCTGGTCATGCCCGCGCATTGGTCGGCCTGCCTGCGTCCACGCAGCTTACGCTTGCGCGGGAGGCTGTAAAGCAGGGCCTGAACGTGAGACAGTTGGAGAAAGCGGCGCAGCTTGGCATGCTGCCGTCCAAAGTCAAAAAGCCGCCCAAATCCCAGGAGATAAAGCGTATGGAAAAGATGGCGAGGGAAGCCTTCGGCGTTAAAGCACGCGTGGACGGCGATGAAAACCGGGGCCGGCTCGTGCTCACATATTCGTCAAGGGAAGACCTGGAAGGCATTTGGAACATACTCGAGGCGCTCAACCAGGGAGGCATGTAGTTTATGTACGAGATCAGGCGCATAGCTTCAAAAGAACCGTACACGTTTTCGGGCGTATTCGATCCGGCAAAGACGGACGAAGCCTGGAAAGATCTGGATATTGCCAAGATCAGCGAGTATCCCTGGTCCGATAAGTTCCCGGAAAAGTTTCCGTGCCGCGCTGCCTGCGGGTGGAACGAAGCGGGTCTTAACCTGCTTATGTACGCGTATGAAAGCCCGATCAGGGCGGAGGAGACTGAATTCGGCGGGATGCCCTGCATGGACAGCTGCGTGGAGTTCTTCTTTTCTCCGTTCCCGAACGAGACTCCCAAATACATCAACGTTGAGATCAATCCCCGAGGTGTCTGCCATGTGGGCGTGGGCGAAGACAGATACCACCGCAAGGTATACAAAGAAATGATCGACGGGTTCAGGGTCACGTGTTCGGAATACGACGGCAAGGTCTGGGCAATCGGCTGCCTGATCCCGTGGAGCCTTATAATGGAAAACTTCGGCAAGATCCCCGGTGCGGGAGACGTTATGAAAGGCAATTTCTACAAGTGCTCCGGACCGGATCTCCACGAGCATTACGGCTGCTGGAGCAGGGTGTTTACCCCGAAGCCCGATTATCACAGGCCCGAATACTTTGCGGAAATGGTGTTGAAATAGAGCGATATGGAAATAAAAGAGCTGTGCGGAGTGCTGGAAGCGATACTGTACGTGGCTGGCGAACCCGTAAATGCGGAGGCGCTGGCTCACGCGCTCAATCTTACGAGAGCGGAGCTTGAACCTGCGATAGACGAGCTCAGGGAGAGCTGCCTGCTGGACAAAAGGGGCATACGCCTTAACCGCCACGGGGGCGATATACAATTGTCTATCAATCCCGAATACGCGAAGTATGTGGAAATGTTCCTGCAGCCGGTAAAGAAACAGACGCTGTCTCAGGCAGTGCTGGAGACGCTGTCCATAATCGCGTACCGCCAGCCCATCACGAAGTCGGACATAGAAGCCGTCAGGGGCGTTAAGTGCGATTATTCGGTGCAGCTGCTTCTGACGCGCGGACTCATCCAGGAATGCGGACGCAAGGAAACGCTGGGCAGACCGATACTTTACGCCACCACAGACAAGTTTTTACGGCATTTCGGGCTGGAGGATCTTAATGACCTGCCCAGAGACGAAGAAACGCCGGCGGAAGGAGAGATAGGCGTATGAAGCAGCACATAGATACTATACCCGTTTGGGATGCGTTCAAGACCGACTGCGAATGCCCGCTGTGCGAGCTAAAGGAAATAAACGAAAACAACTACGTCATATCGTTTACCGGCGGCAGCGTCATGGAACCGGATGTCAGGCAGGAAGTCAACATGAAGGGTTTCTGCGCCAGGCATTTCAAGCTCATGATGGCGGGAGACAAGCGGCTGGGCGTGGCGCTCATGGCGCACACGTACCTTAAGCAGACTATGGCGCGGCTGGGCGAGACCCGTATGGCGGTGCAGAACATGCCGGCCAAATCCGGGCTGTTCGGAAGGAAAAAACCGCAGGGCGGCACCGATTATTCTGCTATAACGGACACGTGCATTCTGTGCGACAGGCTCAACAATTCGATGGAAAGGTATTTATATACCACCGTCTACCTGTGGAAAAAGGATCCTTCGTTCCAGAGCCAGATGAAAAACGGCAAGGGATTCTGCCTTAAGCACTATACCAGCCTTTTGAACGCTGCTCCCGAGCAGCTGAGCGGACAGGAGCTTGAAAGATTCACTTCACAGTTAAACGAAGTGGAAATGAAGAACCTTGCCCGTATAGAGCAGGAGATAGAGTGGTTCACGCTAAAGTTTGACCATAAAAACGCAGACAAGCCCTGGGGCAACAGCAAGGACGCGCTTCCGCGCACGGTACTTAAGCTAAGGGGCAAGGAATGACACCGTTTTTCGCAACGCCGAAAGGCGGGATAAGGTTTAGAAAGCGGCTTTACGTAAGACCCAAACTGCGCCTGACCGAAGCGAAAGCCCCCTTACGGATATTGTTCGTTTCTGACCTGCATTTGCGCCCTTCACACAGTGAAATGGCGCGAATTTGCTTTGAAGCGGCGGCTGACTCAAAACCGGATATCATCTGTCTCGGCGGCGATATGGCAGAGTACGACGAAGGCCTGAAGATCGCGCTGGAAGAACTGAGGCGCGCCTTTCCGAAACAGCCTGTGTTCGCCGTGCCCGGCAACAACGACGATCTGCGCCTTGACGGCGACAGGCAGGCGCAAGCCGAACTTTACGCCGAATACGGGTGCGAATATCTGCTGAACGAAGCAAGGTTCGTTGAAACGCCGAAACAGAGGGTCTGCATAGTCGGCACCGAAGACGGGTATTCTCACGAGCCGGACGTCTCCGGTCTGATAGACCGCGGCTGCTACAGCGTGCTGCTCACACACGCTCCCCACAGGACTCTGCTGGCTGAGCAGCCGGATCTTTTGCTCAGCGGGCACACCCATGGGGGGCAGATAAATGTGCTGGGGTTTACATGCTACGGTTTTCTGCGCTATGAGCCGCGGTTCGATTTTGCCTTGCTTGCAGGGACAAAGACCTTCGGCAGGACGCTTGCGGTGGTGTCAAGGGGCATCGGCTGGAGCAAATATCCCGTGCGCGTCGGGGCAGACCCCGAAATATATTTGATTTACTGAGGCGCGATCTATGCGGATGCGGGTAAAAAAGTGGGCCAAAGGCGAACTTGAAGCCAGCGATATTTTTATCGATGACCCAGAAAACCATATCGGCAGATGGAAAGAGCTGTTCGAAAGGCCCGAACAGCCTCTGTTTGTGGAGCTGGGCTGCGGAAAGGGCGTTTCCACCTGCCAGGCTGCGCTGAATCATCCCGAAATAAACTATCTGGGCATCGATATCAATTTAAGCGTGCTGGGCGTGGCAAGGCGTAACGCCCAGAATGCTTTTGCGGGAAAACGCAAAATCGACAATCTCAGATATACCCTGTACGAAATAGAAAACATCAGGCGGATTCTCGACCAAAACGATGACGCCGAACGCATCATAATCTCGTTTCCGAATCCCTGGACCAAGCGCCACAAACAGCAGAAACACAGGCTCACGCATCCGCTGCGCCTGAACGATTACAGGACGTTCCTTGCCGAAAACGGAGAGATCTGGTTCAAGACAGACGATGATGAACTGTTCCGCGCATCCACAAAGTATTTCCCTAAGGCCGGCTTTGTGATCACGGAGCAAACGGAAGATCTGCACGCCGGCTTTGAACATGAAAATTTTGTAAGTGAGCATGAGCGCATGTTCGTAGCCGAAGGGAAGAAGATTAAGGCCTTGATCGCCAGAAAGACAGCTATGGACAATTCCGAAAACTGCTCGAAGATCTCATTTAACCTTGGAATAGAGCCGGCCCAAATTCTTCTGCCGAATGATGATACTGATATGCGGAGATGGTCGGTCATCGCCTGCGACCAGTATACGTCAAACAGGGAATACTGGGACAGCGTAAAAAAGTATACCGAAGGCGTACCCAGCACGTACCATCTTATCCAGCCGGAGATAGACCTTGAAGGCGCTAAAGGCAGGGTAAGCGGCATTCACGCGGTCATGCGGCGGTATCTGTCGGACGGCACTGTGAACGCGAAGGTCGAAAACGGCTTTATCCTGTGCAGGCGCCGCATCCCTTCGGGCGACAGGTGGGGACTTATGGCAAAAGTCGACCTGGAGAAATACGATTTTGCTCCCGACACGCGCCTGCCCGTAAGAGCGAGCGAAAAAACGGTTCCGGAGCGTATCCCCGCAAGAACGCACATAAGAAGAGGCGCATCGCTCGAGTGCCCTCACGTCATGCTGCTTCTGAACGACGGCGAAGACAGTATAAAACGCCTTGCCAAATACGCAAAGCCCGAAAAGCTGCTGTACGACTTTGAACTCATGCAAAACGGCGGATCGATAACTGGCTATGCGCTTGACGAAACGGAATGCTTAAGAGCGGTCTCGGAACTGATGGACCGCATGTACGGCGAAAAAGACGGTTTCCTGTGCGCAGTGGGCGACGGCAACCATTCGCTGGCGGCGGCAAAAAGCTGCTGGGAAGAATTGAAACCAAAGCTGGGCGCGGATGAAAAACGCTGTCATCCGATGCGGTATGCGCTGGTTGAGATAGTCAGCCCGCATTCCGACGCGCTGGTTTTCCATCCGATCCACAGGATCGTTTTCGGCGGAGAGATGGCGGGAATGATCTCTGCTTTCGACGGGTGGCTCATGCAAAACGGCATGCGTCTGACGGAAGGAAACGAGATCGGATTCGTCAGCGAAGACTCGGAAAAGAGTTTTGTCATCGAAGGCAGCGGCTTTATCACCGTCAGCGTCATACAGAACTGGCTGGACGAGTACGTCAAAGCGCACGCCGAGTGCAGAGTCGATTATATCCACGACGAAAAGGAACTGCGCAGGCTGTCCGGAGGGAAAGGCGCGGTCGGCATAAAGATAGGAGTTCTGGACAAGTCAAAACTGTTTGACACCATAAAAGCGCAGGGCGTTCTTCCAAGGAAAGCTTTCTCCATGGGCACAGCCGACGAAAAGCGGTTTTATCTTGAAATGAGGCGGTTAAAATGACTGACAGTGCGTGTCTGAATGTTATCAGGCAAAATCCGCTGTTTATGGGCATGAGCGACGCCGAAGCCGAAAGCGAGCTTAAGAGCTACGACGCCAAAAGGCAGGATTACGCAAAAGGCGAGACTGTACTCAGTCTCGGCAGTCCCGTTACCCGTTTCGCGCTGCTCGTCAGCGGCAGCGTGCAGGTGATGACCGACGACATAAACGGGCACCACATGATCATGGCGACGATAGAGCCGGGTCAGAGCTTCGCGGAGTCGCTGTGCATACAGAACACCAAAGAATCGCCCGTGTATGCTCAGGCGCTGCAGCCCAGCACCATCCTGTGGATGAGCGCGCAGCGCCTGCGCTCGTCGCCATGCTTCAGATTCCTGGACATGCTGAGCCGGAAAACGCTGTCCATGAACGACAGGATACAGGTTTTGAGCAAGCTGACGCTGAGGGATAAGCTTTCCGCACTTTTCTCGCTGCTCAGCATCAGCCAGGGAGACGAGATCACGCTCCCGTTCGACAGGGAAAGCCTGGCTGCGTATCTTGGCGCCAACCGCACGGCAGTCAGCCGCGAGATGAGCAAAATGCGGGATGAAGGGCTTATAGATTTCAATAAAAACGTCGTCAGAATCTTAACACATAATGATTAAGATCCGTTGCAGAAGCAACGGATTTTATACGGCAACAGGACTATAATTATACCGACAAAAGGAGGATTAGGACATGGCTAACGTAGATTTTGCATGCAATCAGGAGATCTCCGCTGAGGAGAAGCAGGCTTACATAGACCGCGGCGTCGAAAAGTACGGCCGCGCGCTGGAGAAGGTGGAAGTCAAACTGGACGGAGAGTTCGCCGACATCCATTACTACACCGCGAAGCTCCCCTTTGAGCGCATCCGCCGCATTACCGGCTATCTGGTGGGCACGCTGGACCGCTTCAACAACGCGAAGCGCGCAGAGGAGAAGGACAGGGTCAAGCATTCCCTGTAAGCGGCGGCTTTGACTTAACACAAGACGTAATACCGTTTATTGAACCGAAATGTCAACTGGAGGCGGCTGAATGAAAAAGATTGTTTCTCTTGTGCTTTGCGCGCTGATGCTTTTGTCAGCTTTCGCCCTGGGCGAAACCGTAAAGGTCGCCGCGCTGAACGGCCCGACCGGCATGGGCATGGTAAAGCTCATGAATGACGAAGAAGGCAAGGATAAATATGAGTTCACTCTGGCAGGAGCGCCGGACATGATAACCCCTTCGCTTATAAAGGGCGAACTGGATATCGCGTGCGTTCCCGCTAACCTGGCCAGCGTGCTGTACAACCGCACCGGAGGCAAGATCGTGGTGCTGGCTGTAAACACTCTGGGCGTGCTTTATATCGTCGAAAGAGGCGAAACCGTTAACTCTTTTGAGGACCTGAAGGGCAGGACCATTTATTCCGCGGGCAAAGGCTCAACTCCCGAAGTGGCGCTGAACTACCTGCTTAAGATGAACGGGCTCAATCCGGAAACCGACGTGGATATCCAGTGGAAGAGCGAGCACGCAGAATGCCTTGTCGCCCTGACCCAGGACGACACCGCTTTGGCAATGCTGCCCCAGCCCTTCGTGACGGTGGCTCAGACCAAGAAAGATGACATCCGCATCGCCCTGGATCTTACCGAGGAGTGGGATAAACTGGGCAACGAAAGCGGAATGGTCACGGGCGTCGTGATCGCCAGAAAAGCGTTTACTGAAGAGAACCCCGATGCGGTCAAGGCTTTCCTTGAAGCGTACAGCCAGAGCGTCGATTATGTAAACCAGAACACCGAAGAGGCCGCGAAACTCATCGGCGGCTATGGCATCGTAGCCGAAAACGTGGCTGTAAAAGCGCTGCCTTACTGCAATATAGTATGCGTCCGCGGCGAAGACATGGTGACGCTGCTGGGCGGATATCTGAAAGTGCTGTTCGATGAAAATCCCGAGTATACCGGAGGAACGCTGCCGGGTGAAGATTTCTACTTTGTCGGGTAAGACCGTTCGCCGCCCGGGGCTCAAGCTCTGGGCGGTAGCCATATGGATAGGCATCTGGTTCGCCATAAGCAGCCTGCTGGGCGAGGAGATCATACTGGCTTCTCCCTGGCAGGTGGTTTTGCGTTTGTTTGAGCTGGTCAGGCAGGCGGATTACTGGAAACGCGTAGCTTATTCATGCTTGAGAGTGATGGGCGGTATGCTAGCGGGCATGCTGCTGGGCATCGTGCTGGGTACGTTTGCCCATTTTAAACGCTGGTTTAAGGATTTCCTGGGTCCGTTCATTGCGTTCATACGGGCGATCCCCGTGGTGAGCTTCATAATACTCGCGCTTTACATGCTCACCGGAGACGTGCTGAGCAGCTTTATAACTTTTATCATCTGCTTCCCGGTGTTCTATTCAAATACGGTGGCGGGTCTGGCGGCAGCCGACGAAAAGCTGATCGAAATGGCCCGGTTTTATAAACTCGGACTGTTCAGACGGCTGTATGCGATCTATCTGCCGGTGCTGCTGGGTCATTTGCTGAGCGCGTGCGAAGTGGCGGTGGGGCTGGCTTGGAAAAGCGGAGTCGCGGCAGAGTATATAGCTATACCGGCGGCTTCGATAGGTCGCAGGCTGTACGACGCGAAGATAAACCTGAGATCCGCGGATATGCTGGCGTGGACGGTGACGATAGTCCTTTTAAGCGCCCTGTTCAGCTGGGTAATACGCTTTATACTTAAGCGGGCGGTAGAGAAATGGGGTGCCGGGGAATGAAGGAGATAAGCGTAAAAAACATATGCAAATCCTTTGGCGACAGGCTCGTGCTGTCAAATTTCAGCTGCGCATTCCCGCTTGAAGAGACCACTTGTATCATGGGCGAAAGCGGCTGCGGCAAGACTACGCTGCTGAGGATAATAATGGGTCTGGAGACGCCGGATGCGGGCGAGGTCATGATCCCCGAAGGGCTCGAACTCTCGGCAGTGTTCCAGGAGGACAGGCTCATCAGCCATTTCAGCGCCATTGGCAACTGCAGGCTCGTAAGCTCAAAAAGCAAAGACGAACAGATCAGGAAGCTGCTTCTGGACTTCGGTTTGTCCGGCAGCATGGATATGCAGGTCAAAAAGCTTTCGGGCGGAATGGCGCGGCGGGTGGCGATAGCCAGGTGTCTGTATGCCGGAGGCGACGTTTATATAATGGACGAACCATTCAAAGGTCTGGACAGAGACACCAAACGTCAGGTGATGAACGTTATAAAGCGGCAAACCGACGGGAAAACGCTTATAATCGTCACACACGACGCGGAAGAAGCGGAGTTTATGGGCGGCGCGGTGCTCAAACTTAATCCAGCGGCGCTTGACATATAGAAGTTCGGCGCGTACACTAAACGCAACCAAAACAAGGGAGGGCATGTTATGGAACGTGAGATCGCGTGGAACAGTTACACCGAAGAGACGCTAAGCGAAGTTATGGCGCTGGCTGAAAGATATAAGGCGTACTTAAGCACCGGCAAGACCGAGCGCGAGTGCGTGACCGAAGCAGTCAAGCTTGCCAAGGCGAACGGCTACAGCTGCATGTATAAGGCGGTCGCGGAAGGCAAACCGCTTTCTGCCGGAGACAAGCTGTATCTGAATTATATGGGCAAGTGCATAGTCATTTTCATAATCGGCAAAGAACCGTTTGAAAAGGGCATGAACATAATCGGCGCCCATATCGATTCTCCCAGGCTTGACGTGAAGCAGAATCCCGTTTATGAGAGCGACGGGCTGGTCTACATGGACACCCACTACTACGGCGGTATAAAGAGCTTCCAGTGGGTAGCGCTGCCTCTGGCGCTGCACGGCGTGGTAGTCAAGAAGGACGGCACCACCGTTACGGTGAACGTGGGCGAAAGCGACGACGATCCCGTGTTCTGCATCAGCGACATACTGCCGCATCTTGGTCAGGATCAGGCCAAGCGCAGCGCCGGTGACGTTATAGACGGCGAGGCGCTGGACATCATGATCGGCCACCAGCCGCTTAAGGGCGAAGAAAAGGAAGCCGCGAAGGCCAACGTGCTTAAGCTGCTCAAGGATAAATATGATTTTGAGGAAGAAGACCTGCTGAGCGCTGAACTGGAAGTCGTGCCCGCCGGAAAAGCCAGGGACCTGGGCTTTGACAGGAGCATGATACTGGGATACGGTCACGATGACCGCGTGTGCGCCTATGCTCAGCTGGAGGCCATGTTCTCCATAGATACCGTGCCCGAGAAGACCGTATGCTGCATACTTACCGACAAGGAAGAGATCGGTTCCGTAGGCGCGACAGGCATGAGGGCCAGGTATTTTGAAAACGCCATCGCGGAACTCATGCATCTGAACGGTGAAGACGGCGACCTTAAGCTCAGAAGATGCTTAAGCGCATCGAGCATGCTGTCCTGCGACGTATCCGCGGGCTTCGATCCCGCATTCGCCGGGGCGTTTGAAAAAAAGAACGCCGCATTCCTGGGCCGTGGCGTGTGCTTCAATAAGTTCACCGGCTCCAGGGGCAAGGGCGGCTCCAACGACGCCAACGCTGAGTTCATGGCCAAGTGCCGCAAGATCATGGATGAGGGCGAAGTCAAGTTCCAGACTGCCGAGCTGGGCAAGGTAAACCAGGGCGGCGGCGGAACCATCGCCTACATCTGCGCGCTCTACGGCATGAACGTGATCGACTCCGGCATAGCGGTGCTGTCCATGCACGCGCCGTGGGAGGTCATTTCAAAGGCCGATCTGTACGAAGGATACAAAGCCTACAGGGAGTTTGCACTTAAAGCGTAACAATGAGGAAGACATTCACAGTAACCGGCATGAGCTGCGCCGCCTGTGCGGCGAGGGTGGAAAAAAGCGTAAAAGCGCTTGAAGGTGCCGAAAACGTCAACGTCAACCTGCTGACCGGCACGATGACGCTTGAAACCGAAAGGTTGAGCGACGAAGCCGTGATCTGCGCCGTAAAGGATGCGGGCTACGGAGCGTACGTAAAGGGAGGGGAAGCGAAACACGCTTCCCCTTCAAAAGCTGACGTGCGGCAAGAGGAGCTTAAACGCAAACGGACGGTGCTTATCTGGTCCGTCGCGCTGCTAATTCCTCTAATGTATGTAAGCATGGGGCATATGATAGGGCTGCCCATGCCTCGCGCTGTCAGCCACGACGGGAATCCCGCGAATTTCGCGCTGCTTCAGCTCGTGCTGTGCATACCCGTAGCGCTGATTAATTACGGATACTATGCAAGAGGCTTCCGCGCGCTGTTCAAAAAAGCGCCGAACATGGACTCGCTCATCGCGACGGGGTCTGCGTTCTCGCTTATATATGGCGTGTTTTCCCTGTTCCTCATGAACGAAGCCATAGTGCAAGAAGGCGTCATGGCGGCTATGCCGTACGCGCATAACCTGTATTTTGAGTCTTCCGTGATGATACTCGCGCTTGTGGATGTGGGAAAATACATGGAAGCGGTCTCGAAAAACAGGACAGGCGACGCACTTAAAAGGCTGAGCGAGCTTGCGCCTCAGACCGCCGTTGTTGAAAGAAACGATCAAACGGCAGAGATACCCGCTTCGGAACTGACGGTGGGCGACGTCGTGCAGGTCAAGCCGGGCGGGCGCGTGCCTGCGGACGGCGTGATAATCGAAGGCGGCGCGTCAATGGACGAAAGCATGCTCACGGGTGAAAGCATACCCGTATACAGGTCTGTGGGCGAAAACGTATCCACCGCGACGGTAGCCACGGACAGCTTTTTTCGCATGCGGGTAACGAAAACAGGCGACGACACTTCATTCAGCCGCATCGTAAGTATGGTTGATGAAGCGAGCGCGTCCAAACCGCCCATAAGCCGCCTTGCGGATAAGATAGCGGGCATATTTGTGCCCGTTGTGATGCTCATAAGCGCGGCGGTGCTTACGGCCTGGCTGTGCTTAGGGGCGTCTTTTGCGGATTCGCTCACAAAGGCTATATCGGTGCTGGTGGTGTCGTGCCCATGCGCGCTGGGGCTGGCAACGCCTGTTGCGGTAATGGTCGGCACGGGGCGCGGAGCCGAGAAGGGTATCCTTTTTCGAGACGGCGAAGCGCTGGAACTTGCCGGAAGGGCGAAGCTGCTGGTCGCAGACAAGACCGGAACGCTGACCCGGGGCGAACCGGCGGTGACGGGCATATATCCTTTCGGAGTAAGCGAAACCGAGCTGCTCAGGTATTGCGCGGCTGCGGAAAAGCAAAGCGAACATCCTTTGGCTAAAGCGATAGTTTCAAAAGCCGAAATCAGCGGTATCGCGCTTCCCGACGCGGAGCGTTTCGAGAATGTGCCCGGAAAAGGCATCAAGGCAGAAGCGGACGGAAAACGGGTGCTCGCAGGATCAAGGAAGCTCCTGACTGAAAACGGGGTGCAGATACCGGATATAGCGGACCTGCTCACGCGTCTTGCCAAGAACGGAGAAACGCCTCTTTTGTGCGCGCTTGATGAGCATTTCGCGGGCGTGATAAGCTGCGCGGACGAAGTCAAGAATAGCAGTGTTTCGGCTGTAAAGCAGCTTAAGACGATGGGTATAGACACGGTCATGCTTACCGGAGACAACGAGATCACCGCTAAAGCCATTGCCGGCAGACTAGGGATCTCAAATGTGGTTTCGGGCGTGCTTCCCGACGGAAAAGCGAAAGAAGTAGACAGGCTTAAGCAAAGCGGCGAAGTGGTGGTCATGCTGGGCGACGGCATAAACGACGCGCCTGCGCTTAAGACCGCGGATATAGGAATGGCTATAGGCGCGGGCACAGACGTGGCGATCGAAAGCGCTGACGTCATACTCATGAATTCAGACCCGATGGACGCCGCAAACGCTGTCGGTTTAAGCAGAGCGGTTATCAGAAACATTAAGCAGAACCTGTTCTGGGCGTTTTTCTACAATGTGATAATGATACCCATAGCGGCAGGCGCGTTAAGCGGCATCGGTATAAACTTAAGCCCCATGATCGCTTCGGCTGCGATGAGCCTGAGCAGCATTTTCGTGGTCACGAACGCGCTGAGGCTCAGGCGCTACAGCTTTATTCCGACGCAGGCTGCTGCCGATGAGGTTCCGAATGAAGTTCCGGATGAAGCTCCAAAAGAGATGATCGTTCAAAAGACTAAGGAGGGAAACTGTATGACTATCAAGATCGAAGGCATGATGTGCCAGCATTGCCAGGCCAGAGTCCAGAAAGCGCTGGACGCGATAAGCGGAGTGAGCGCCGTGGTCGACTTAAGCAGCGGAACAGCTACCGTGACCGCGCCGGAAATGGTGACCAAAGAGATGCTGAAAAAAGCGGTAGAGGACGCGGGATACGAAGTAACTTCGATAGAATAACAAATAAGGCCGATCCGAAAGGATCGGCCGTTTGCTTTGTATGCGGATCAGAACGCGAAATACTTTTTGAGCAGCTTGCCGACGCGTCCATACATCGTTTCCAGCGTTTTAAGCGCATCAGCCTTTTCTTCTTCGCTGCCGCAGAGGTATTGCTTAAGCAGCCTGCCTTCCTCGCTGCAGACTTCGTCATGTATCGGGAAGTAATTCTTAAGCAGGAAGCAACCGTAGCGCACATAGCGCATTTCGCCGACGAGCCGGAATTCCTTGCTTATCGTATCCACGGCGACGCTCCTGAACGCCCGTATGGAGTCCAGTATGGCCTTGCGCTCATTTGCGGGAGAAAATACTATGGTGGAGCAGATGAAGCCGTTTCGGTTGGTCACGTTTGAACTGTGACTGTCGGTGCTGCCCACGACGGGGTAACGGTAACCGCGTGCCTTATCCTCGTAATAACGCACGGTCTGGTAACCGTTCTGCTCGAAATAGTTTTCGCCGCCCAGCACTTCGAAGGCGTCAAAGAGCCGGTTGTTTACCAGGAAGTCCTGGAACAAGTCCGGATTGTGGAACGTGTCGTGTATCCAGGTGGGATGCGGCCAGATCGCAAGCCCGCCCGCTTTGCGGATCTCGTCAAATGCCCATTTGACTCCCGCAGCCGGCACCTTGTCCAGACCTTCGGGGATGTCGATGGAGTCCATCGTTTCCCTGATCGCGTTTTCGTACTGTTCCTGGTTCATTACGTCAGGGCAGTCGCCGTTCAGGGAACGTTCCGTGGGTTCCAGCGACGCGTCAGGAACGTCTGTCCTCTCGATCATGGCGTTGATTGAATACTCACCGCCCGCGTTGATCATATGCGGGTCGATAAACTGGTCAAACGCTTTGGGGAGGTGCACTTCCTCTCCGGGCAGCACGGTAAGCTCGGTGGGGAGCTTTTCATAGTAACGCAGCGCGCGCAGGGAAGGATAATACCTCCTGTGGTCTGTCATGACGATGAAATCGTAGCCCCAGCGGCGGTAATTCGCGCATACGGTCTCAGGCTCCTGATTGCCGTCAGAACAGCAGCTGTGCATGTGCAGGTCGCCGATAAAAGGATATGCGCCCACAAGGTCGCCTTCCACGCAGTAGACACTGAAGCGCTCCACTGCGTTGACGCCCCTGTGGTTGACATACTGGATATCGATAAAGTATTCCTGCTCTTTGGTGAACGTGTGGGTAAGGCTAAGCGTGCCGTCAGTGTTGCATTTCGCTTCCACGCTCACATACTCGGAAGTGGAAGGGAAATATTCGGGTTTGCCGCCCGTCATGGCTTTGACAACGGCAGTATAGCTTTGCCCGGGCTGGAACTGCCTGCGCGCGCCTAAAGGCCGCACAGTGATAAGCGTTTCTTTTCCTGCGGGAATGACTTTGGGATAAATGTCGTAATCATAAAGATTTGGACGGTCAAATGCAAATGCCATGGTACGACTCCTTTGACGATAGATGTACGATTATGTGCAGCGACACCGTATATTTTATACCACCGGGGGACGGCGGTCAATACTTCTGCTTTTGAAACACTCCAAAATAGAAAAAACAAAACGAAAGGGAGAGCGGGCGCTCTCCCTTCGCTTGTTCAAGCATGGCCTTAAGGCAATTACTTGTTGTGATACCACTCGTTGGCTTCGTCGGTGATGACCTGGCCGCCCATGGAATACCACTGAGCTACGAAATCGTCCCACTCATCCAGGGGCTTCTCGCCGCGGATGAACTGCACGTAAGTGCCCTGACGATAGCTCTCAAGTCCGGACCAGTACTGCGGGTTGGAGGCGGTGACGGTCTTGAGCTGATCGGTGTAGCCGGATACGTTGAACATGGGCATGGACTGCACCCAATTGTAACGGGCAGGATCAGCCTTCATCTTGAAGTAGGGATTCTGAAGGGTGTTGAACATGTTGGTGTGGGTGTTGTCGTCCGCGCGGGTGTAGCCAACCTCGGTCGTGAAGCCGAACAGGTCGTCATAGGTGTAAGCGGCGTCGTTGAGATCCCAGTTCCAGATGCGGGTCCAGGTCTCGTAGTCGCTGCCGATGGTGTCGACGATCTCGAAGATCTTGGCAAGCTTCTCGGGCTGGTCGGCGAGTTTGTAGCTGAAGCATACGGCTTCGGCGGTGGTCAGCGTCCACTGTACGCCGCCGCTCTTGCCGTCGGGTCCGACGGGGTTGTAGCCGATGAGCACGTCTTCATAGGGGAAGGTCAGGTTCCTCATGGTCTTGCCCAGCTGGAAGGATCCGCCTTCGCCGGTCTCATCATTCTTGGGGCCGTCGAAGTCAGGCTCGAGCTGATAGAACGCGCCGGAGGAGCTGAAGCCCAGGATGCCGGACTCGAAGGG
>JAEEGL013397969.1_pt1 | contig 38398 bp, 26 predicted proteins | sample 9134231 | NCBI WGS metagenome assembly JAEEGL01 (sample SAMN16246548, study PRJNA631951) | gut metagenome | biome: gut microbiome; feature: rumen; material: fiber-attached | host: Bos | place: Iran: Karaj | collected 2018-10
AAGTTGGGCGCGGTAGCGCATCAACGAACCTAACGATTCAACGATGCACGGGGGGGCTATGGCGCGTTGTCGTTGAAGCGCCGGTTGTTCTCTACAAGCTCGTCAAAAGACACCGGGCGGTAGCCATTCACCGGCGCCCCCGCGTTGAGCGCGCGATCAAGCGTCCGCATGAATTCGTAGGTCTTTCCGCGGCAGTTGTGGATGTGCCCATACACATGCCATGCGGTTCGCATGGAGTTGCGCCACTCGGCCATTGGATAGTGGCACATGACTATTGTCCTGCCGCCGTCCTCCATCTCCAGCATCGAGGACACGGAAGCGAACATCGCCAAGGCCTTTTCGTTCTGGAGCGTCCGCCAGTCATGGTTTCCGGTCACAAGGTGCTTTCGGCCCCTCAATTGCTCAAGATACCATTCGGGGGCATACCTTGAACGGTAGCAGAAGTCGCCGACGACATAGACGTCGTCGTTGTCGCCCACGGTCTCGTTCCACCGTTCGATCATGATGCGGTCCATCTCATCGACGTCGGCGAACGGCCGCTCGTCGAACTTGATGACATTCGCATGCCCGAAATGCAAGTCGCTGATATAGTAGATCATTTTCCGTAACGCCTATCTACTTATTGCTCCAGCGCAACTGGCAGGAGCCGACGGAGCGCCCCGGCGCAGAATGATGCGCGTAGCGTCCTTCGCGCATCAGAAGAGCGCCGGATTTCCATGACGACATCCTCTTCGCCCTTTGTCCACTGCCAGACATACCAGGTGTCATCGACGGGATCGGGCGGCGCGTATTTGCCATCGCCGATATACTTCCCCACCTCTTTGGTCCAGCGCTTCGTAGGCGGCCCCAGGCGGCGGATGGTGTCGTCAAGAACTTTGCGAATCATCCCAGGATTATCAGCCGACCAGCCGTCATCAAAAGACCAGTTCACATCAATCCATACGAGTCGGCCATTTTCAAAGGCTGCACTGATGTCGCCCCTGCCCTTGCGTTCGGGGAGCAAGGAACTGTAGCGCACAATGGGGGAGCCCTCATCATTGCTCTCGCCGTCGCGGTGGAGGAGCCCGGGCCTGGCGAGACAGGCGCGGAACCTCCCCATGCCGAGGCGAAGTCCATAATCGGGCGGCAGAAGCGCATCCAGCGCCGCCTCCGTGTCGCGGCCCGTAGCGGCAGCGGACTCCGCCTCGGTCAGCGGAGTGGCGAAAGGCGACTCCTTTGCGGGCGTCACATTCTGTTCGCCGTCCACGAAGAGGCTGTCCGGTCTGGGATGGCTTCTCCAGAGCGAGGCCGAGACAAGCCGTCCGTCCGCGAAATTAAGATGGGCGTAGTCCCAAGGCCAGTCGGCGTTGGAAGATGCCTCCGCGTCGAGAGAGGAATCCTTGCCCTTGGCGGACGGTGTAGGGATGGACACCATCAGCAAGTCGCGCCGTCCGTCTGGGCCTGCCGCGTATTCCTTCCGCGCCGCGAAGAAGCGCGTCTTGGCCTTTGGCAACGCCTTTTTGACCTCCTTCAGAGTCATGCCCATCTGCACCTTCCCGAACGGCTCCGGGAGACTGACAGCCCCGCCGCCCGCTTCCGCGCCATTCCCCGCCATCGCGGCGCCGGCCGCCGCGAAACACGCCATTGCGGCGCAAATTCCAAACACACTTGTCTTCATTTGCTTACTCCTTTGTCCTTTCCAGTTCCATAAGGTAACATCATATACTTTGAGCGGCATCGGCGTCAAATCTGACAAAAGTATCCATGTCGCACGGCCGCCATCCACCGCTTTGGCAAAAGTCCCTTGCTTTTTTGGAGTGCGTCATGTAGAATGTTAGGCACCTTTCACGAACCAAGGGATTAAAATGGACTATCCCCCGCGCCATTTGGAACACGACTTGAAGGAAGGCCTGCATAATGACTGACCCGCTCGCCGCCGCACGGCGCGCCCTTGCGGAAGGGGAGAACTTCCGCGCCTACGACCTCGCCGAGGCCGTCAAAGACGACCCCTCCGGGCCATCGCCTGAAAAACTGCACTTGATGGCGCTCGCGCTGGCGCGATCCGGCTCCGGGTTGCGCGCCCGGGAACTGGCCGCCATGCTGCCTGATGGCAACGACACGGAAATCATGGGCCTCAAAAGCAGGCTTTACAAAGACCTGGCTAGGGCGGCGCTCATGCCCGACGAGAGGCGGCGATGCTACGCCGCAGCCGCCGACATCAGCGAGCGGGTCTTCGCCACGAAAGGCAACTGGTACAACGGCATCAACGCCGCGTCATGCCGCTTCCTCGCCGGCAACCGAGACCAGGCGCGCGGCCTGGCACGTGAGAAAGTCCTGCCGCTCTGCGAAGCGGAGCGGAACCGCGACCTCTGGCTCGTTGCCACGTTCGGAGAATGCCACCTTCTTCTCGGGAACTACGGCGAAGCAGCCGCCTTCTACCGCGAAGCAGCCGCAATTGCCGACGCCGAACGCCGCTTTGGCGACATCGCCTCAACGCTTCGCCAACTGCGGCACATCGTGGAGGAAATCGGACCAGAGGCCAGCGGCGTGCTGGCCGGGCTGGACCTCCCATGCGTCGCCGTCTTTTCCGGTCACCTCATAGACGCGCCGGATCGCCCCACGCCGCGCTTCCCGCCAGAGGCCGAGGAGTCCGTAAGGCAGCGCCTGCGAAAGGTCGTGACAGAGCGACGCATAGCATTCGGCTACGCCTCGTGCGCCTGCGGCGGCGACATCCTCTTCCTCGAAGAAGTCCTCGCCGCGGGAGGCCGGGTTGTCGTGGCGCCGCCGCTGCCGCTTGAAAAGTCGATTGCCCGCAGCGTCGCGACCGCGCCAGGCGACTGGGTGGGGCGGCTCCGCGCCGTCCTGTCAAACCCGCGCACGACACTGCTAGAAGCCGAAAGCGACGAAATCGGGGAAGACGACGCCATCGTCTATACCTTCTGCAACCGACACCTCTTCGGGCTCGCCACGCTCAAGGCGAACGAACTCGGCTTCCCGCTCCGCGGCGTATGCGTTTGGGATGGCAAGACCGGCGCGACCCCCGGCGGCACCTCATCGGCCGTCCGGCGCTGGCAGATGTCGGAACTGCCAATTGACACAATCCCGCCGATTGAGCCATGACCTCCCCGGTTTCCACTCCCGCCCGCGCCATTCGCGCGCTGCTCTTCGCTGACATAAAGGGGTACTCGAAACTGTCCGAGCGCGACTGCCTTCTCTTCCGCCGCCACTTCCATGCGGGACTTGCCAGGGACATCCTCGCGCCCCGCTCAGGAGCCATTCTCTCGCAAGGCACGTGGGGTGACGCGATCCACATCGTGATGGACGGCCTTGCCGAAGCGGGGCGCCTCGCGCTTGACATCCGGGACTGGATGTCCGGACAGGACTGGACGGCGCTAGGGCTCCCCGCTGCGCCAACGCTTCGAATCGCCTTGCATGCTGGTGTCGTGACCCGCATCCCAGATCCAATTTCGGGCGGATTCGACTATGTTGGCCGCGGCACCTCCCGAGCGGCGCGCATCGAGCCAATCACCTGCGAAGGACAGGTCTATTGCAGCGGCGCCTACGCCGCGCTCCTCGCGCTGGTGAACCCGCCAGACCTCACGCTGGACTACGTCGGCCTCCGCACCTTACCCAAGGACGCAGGCACGATTCAGGTGTTCACTCTGGGGAGGAAATGACGCCCTCTATATCCTTGTAAGATAGCTTCCAGGTTCCTCGTGTCTTGGCCCATTATGCGCGACCATCGCCATCAGCGTGGCTCTGTCAAAGACCTCTTTAAAAAGCTTTTTATCCTTTTGAGAAGGCTTGGATATCTCCGTTCGTACTCCATCTGGTACAACCGAGTATTCACTTCCCTCGCACGTGGCACCAAATCGGTTCGCCCGCCTTCATGAATCGCGATGCTTAGCCACTCGCTTTCCTTTTTCAAATCAACGGACAAACCATGCCGCCCATTTCTATAGCAATCCGCCAGATATCCCATTACGTTGGGAGATGGGGATTTCTCCGCCTCTCCAATAAACAATCTATCGCATTTCTCGGCTTCCTCAAGATTTTGCTCCATTCTAAAGTTGTCGGCAAATGTTTGTAAACTTCCAAGGGGATAAATTCGCGCCAACACAACATCAACAATTTTGTCTGGAATTTCTTCTTCGATACAATAGTCAAGTTGAACTACTTGATTATGGCGCAAATGTAATTCAGACAAACAAGAATCCATAGCATTTGCAGAAGTTGCTATTGCAATGATTGTTGCACCCGCTGATTTTGCCATCGACACTTCTCTCGCCATATATTCCGTAGGCTTACCGTCCAACAGTAAGATGAAATATCCACTTTGCGAAGCCAAATGTATTGCCCGTTCAACTGGAACTTGAAACTCGCCTGAGACTAAATCCATATCGTCAGGCAATATTCGCAATTCATATTTCTCCAACCGTTTACAAACTTGTCTTGCGATCAAGAACATTGAACGCTTATATGCCAAGAAAACATTCGCCTTGAGAACATACTGTTCAACTTCTTTCTCCAATTCCGCAATCGGCTTTGCCAGGTCCAATCTCAAATAGGAACGTTTTGGATCTTTCCCCGTGATATACTCAATTTCCTTACGCACCCATTTTGAGGCTCTGGCATTTTCGCTGTCGCAAACTACGAATCGCGTCCTGGCGTCAATTTCCCTCTTGATTAGTTCAAATGTCTCTTCATCTGAATTTAAACATTTTAAGTAGAACATGAGAGGCCGACACTTTTTCTCCTCAAGATAGTTCCGAATCAGTCGAACTTTCTCAAAGTCCGCACTTGAATGAGACAGAAATATCCATATATCTTTCTCAACTGACATTATTCACAGCCTCGAAAATTACTGATCCTTCTGGAAAATGGTTTTTGCTAAAACCGTCTCCCGTACAATCCTCGCGACCTCCTTGTCGCGCCAGTAGGCGTTGTGGGCTGTGCGGGGCGTGGCTCGCCTGGGAAGCGAAAGCATAACATTGTTCGCCTCCGGGAAGCGCTCGGCGGGGAGGGGCTTGTAGAGCGGGACGCAGTCTTCATGGTAGTAGAGGTTGGTCCAGGGCATGCCGCCTATGCCATCCAGCCCGGTGCAATCGGATTTACCTAGGGCATCCCGCAGCCGGAGCGTCCATTCGAGCGGCGTACCGCACGAGATGAATGCCGCGACGGGCAGTTTCAAGCCTTCCCGGTGCGCTTCGGCAAGAACATCGTAGGCTATGACGCTGCCAAGGCTGTGCGCGACAATGACGACTCCACCGGGATGTCCCTCCGCCGCCGTGGCGATGCTCTCACGAAGATGCTCGCGGATGCGCCGCCCATGGCATGTGTCGAAGTAAAGACAGTAGTCGAGGCCGAAGTCAAGCATCTTGACGATAAACCCCGCCGCCATTTCCCGCGTCATTCCGTCAAGCATTTTTAGATATTTGCCGCCACTGCCGCCAAGTCCGAGGAATCGGACGAAGCCCTGGGCCTTTCGCGACTTCTCAAGCAGTCCGTCAAGGAGCGGGCCGTGCGCCATCTCGCGAATGACGGAGGCGAGTTGCGCATCCATTGCGTCGCTCAGACCTTCCCACACGCATTCCCGCCAAATGGCAGCAGCGTCAGCATCGGAGAGGTCCGGGAACACCAGTCGGCGCAACTTGTCGGAAAAACCTTTGCGTTCCGCCCCGGTCCCACCGCCAATGCCGTGGACGCAGAGGACGCCGCGCTGGAACGATGACGGATCATCCATGGACTTGCGCTTTGGCCAAAAGGCCCACTGCGCCTCCGCGTCACGCGGAACGGAAATAGGGGCGGTTTTCCTTTGAGCAGGGGCCTTTTTCATCCTTTGGATATTCGCCATCCGGCAGCGAGGATGAACTTGATCGTCGCGAGAGCCGTGTCGCGGTCATAGGCTTTTTCGGATTCCGGCAGCTCGCCGTAGGGAACGATGCAGGGATTCGTCTTCTTCGCATCGTCGCGGACTGGGCCGTATGTCCAGCCAGCGTCCATGCGACTGCGGGCCCATGTGTCATGGACGTTTTCCGCCAGCGCCTCGACAAGCGCGCCAAGTTCGGCTGGAAGTGTCACGGAAGAAAGGTCACGTGGTTGGGGATTGTAGTTTGCATTCATGTCAAGAGTCCTCATATGCGGCTTATGTCTGTGATGGCGCTTGCCAGTGTCGCATAAGCGGCAAAGCAGAGTGGCGTGGTTTCCCAAACGGGATTATTCATGTTTTGCTCCTTGCAAGTTGGTAATTTGATTAAATAGTTTGAGCGTCCATTGGCGGGAATCTGACAAAAAAAGAAGCTTTTTAGTGGTGGCCGCTGCCATAAGGTTCAAGAGGCACCGCAGGGAAGTCGGAGTGGAATATCACCTCAGACGATTGTGCAGCCGAAGATTTTGGGTGGCGCTCCTTCAAGCGTTTTACGGCCGTGCGGGCATAGAAGAGGGCTACCGGGTCCTGCAAAAGAAGCTTCGCCAAGGTTTTTTTGTCATTTATTTGACTGGTGGACAGAGCCTCCCGATCCAAGTCGGAAAAAACAGTTTCAGACCTATGGAGTTTTATCAGACGTTCGGTTTCCCCCGGCCAGAATCCCGCCATGGCTTCCGGATCGTCTGGACAATAGGCCAACGCCGTTCGTGCGGCTTCGTAAGAATAGGTCCAAGGCCCGGCCAGCAAAGGCGGAGTGTCGGGCCTCACGGCATTCGAGAGAAGGTTGGTTGAGACAAAGGATGCATGGCGGCTTTCTGGAGCGGCGGCTGCCTCCTCCAGGAACCTACGCCAAAGATGGTTGCCTTCAATTTCGTCCAACCATTCGGCAGCGGTGCGAGGATAGGCGTCTGCATCCGTCGTCCCTGCAAGCAAACCCGCCAGTTCAGCCGCGCCAGTCGGGTTGGAGGCATCTGGTGTCGCAGGGAGCCGAACGACCAGACATTTCTCCGCCGTTTCCACAGTCAGGAAAGCCAGATGATCCGCAAGCGGGAATATGGCACGGACAGGATCTGTCCCCAGTTGCGTCCGCAATCGGAGCAGTAGGCGTTCCTTCGGATCGATAACGGCGTAGTAGGCGCTTTCGGAATAGAATTGGGTTCCTGCGCCACCCGCGACAAGGAGCCTCAAGATCCCGTCGCTTTCGACAAATTGCATGGCCGTCACCAGAGCCGGCATTCGAAAGCGCTTGCTTCGTCCAATGCCGCCTGAAACATGGACAATAGGTCCTGCCCCGCCAGGCTCGACGCGGGCGGAGATGCGTCCAGCGTGGATTTCGGGGATCCCGTGTGCATCATTCGTCATGGGGATGGGATGGATTGACGTATCTTCCTCCCCGTCGACAGGAGCCCCAGTTGCGGCGTCGATGATATGTAATGCCGGGGCTTGGCCATATCTTTGCGTCTCAATGGCGATTCGAGTCGCGTCCTTGGAAACTCCCGCCGAGACGACCGCGCCGCTTGCGAATCCGCCTATCGGAATGGGCCTCCACTCCGTGCGGTTTCGCAAAAGGGCGCAGCGTAGCAGTTCCCCATCGCGGTCGCGGAACCGGATGAACACCGAAGATTCGTCTTCTGAAAAAGCGACTCCGCTGGCCTTCCATCCACTGCGGAAGGTCTCAAAAACCCGTTTCCCAGTTCCTGCATCAAGGATGGAAACGTCGCCGCCATTTCGAAGAAGAACCACCAGATTCCCGTCCCCGCTTGGACGCCAGTCCTGGATTCCGGAATCCGTTGGAGTTCGCCAACGCTCATGGCCGGTCAGTGGGTCGATGCCGACAATCGCGGAGACTGGAGAACTCTCTATCGCCAAGAGGATTCGCCCAGAAGGATCGACCTCTCCTCCGCCGACGAAAAAGACCGGCTCCTTCGATTGCCAAAGCCGTTCCCCTGTCACCATGTCGAACGCTTCGAGACGTTGTCCATCCTTGGGGGATCCGACTTGAAACCTTATGGGATAGTCGGGCGGAACGACGATACGCGAAATGGAGGAGGCTGGGGGAAGCCGGGGCGCAAAGAGGGCTTCGTATTCCGAAGTACAGGCCTGCCACTCGATGGGCACGATCCATGAACACCCGAGCAACTTTTCGCAGAACCACTCGCGGGCCTCGCGCAACACCATCGTTTCCCCATCCAGCAATGAGAGGGCGTCTGGCATTCCATTGAACGCCGAAGCGGCAGAACATTCCCCCGTTTCCCGGAGAGAGCCTTCCGCCTCGGCGAGGTTCCTGAACGCAACCGCCTGTGCAGCTCGGCCCATTGCCGACAGGCCCCACATGGTCAAGCCGACCGCAATGGCAAGCGCGATGCCTGCCGTGACAGCGATGCGGGCACGGGCCTTCGCTCGTTCCAATGCGAAGCGGTCTCGAAGTATGTTGCGCTCCACATCGAACACGTATGAGAGCAGCGTTATTACCGCAGCCTCCCACGCATCTCGTTTTCTCCTACGGGTTTCAATGGCGCTTTCCGACCTCATGTCGGGGAAGTTTGGCAAATCGGGGCGCTTGATGAAGGCTTCCGTTCTAATCGGTAGAGGAAGACAACTGTTTTCCGACAAATCCGGTTCCCCCTCGAATATCACGGGTATGATTGCGCGGTCGGCATTCGCGCCATGGTGTTGGCGGAATGTTTCAATCTCCCACTCCACCCAGTGAATTTCCTCTGACGACTGCTTCCGCCGCGCAGAGCGAGGCGAGCAAAGGACAATCAAGTAGCGCGAGTGGCGGAGAGCTTCGGAAAGCGATGCCTTAAACCCTTCGGGGCGCCCAGATAGGACAGACTTGTCAAGGAAAATCTCCCTGACATATTTCGGATCGCTTGGATGCAAGTCCGCGCGGATGTCTTCCCTTGGATAGCGGAAATGCTCCAGCGTCCGCTGAAGCCATGCGGCGGCGACACGGTCCTTTGAGTAACTGATGAATGCGAAATAGTGATGTTCCGAAGACGCATCCATTTCCCGAGGCGGATTCTGTTTGTCTGCAGTTGTCAATGTCGTGCCCATAGCTTGTCAAAGCCCAGGGAATTTATTGACCAACGCGCCGAGTTCCACGCCATGCCTCTTCATGTCCGAAAGAAGGTCGCGCATGATTGCGGCGGACTGCGCTTCGTAGGCGTCTGCGGCCGCTGCGCCGTGCGCCATCTCCCTTTGCCCGGCAATATATTCGTTCCATTTGCGAAGCGCCAGCGCGTCTTCCCCGCGCAAGAGGAGGATGGCGGGTTCGAACATCTCCAAAACGCCGATGGTCAATTCATCCCCGGCAGCCAATGTCTTGACCGATGCGAAAACATGGTCGGCCTGCGCACGGTTCCCCTGCCGAAGCGCCTCTTCTAGCATTGCAAGCCGGAGGTTTGTCTCAAGTTCCCTTGCGTGTGCGGCGGGCTTTGCCGCATGGGCAGCATCGGCCAACGACTCTAAAAACGCGAACTGAGCCGCCTCGGTGCCTGGGACGGTATCGGTAATGTCGTCAATGGCGGAGATTGTCGCAAGGACCGTCTCGTTCAAGATGGGGGTAAGCGGCCCTCTCCTCAGATTGGATGCCAGTTCGGCCCCCAGGTGCGCCAATTCGCTTGCGTATGCGTCCGCCCCATTCTTTGCGGCGGCGCGAACTGCAGCGACAATCGCAGCATCGGGTGTGGCATTCTCAATCGTTTCCAAGGTGGAGGACACGACAGCGCGCTCCTCGCGGACTCGCGTCTCGTCCTCCTCTAGTTTCCGCAATTGCTTTCTTGCCTCATTCGCGTAAACCGCCATCGTTTCCGCCGCGCCTTCTTCGGCTACATTGACAAGCCCCACGCGGGGCTGTCCGGCGGGAAGCGCCGCTTCATGGAGGCGGAACTGGCCGGAGCCGTCCATTCGCCAGAAGCGGTAGCGGCTGCCGATGCTTGTTTTCCAGTCTTCTACGCGGCGGACTGGCTGCCCGTCGCGGGCGACGACAATGTCTCCGGGCTTGAAAATTGCGTGGGATGTGGCCGGAGGCTCGTATGAGGAGATCATGACGCCCTCGACCGTCGGGGCGTCTGGGCCAAGACGGCATAACGCTTCAGCGGCGGAAATCGCTCCGGGAAGGAAGTCTCGCGAGTTCTTTCGACGCAAGAGTTCCAGTGACTTTGCGGCATCCTCTGGCATGTTGACTGAACGGAAACGAAGCATTTTGCCCCATAGCATATCTGGCGCATCAGACGCTGTCGGCTCAAACTTCTGTCTAAGGCGCGCCTTAGTTTCCTCTAGTTTCTTCTGTATTTCATCAAGTTTCTTCGCCGTCTCGGCGAGCTGCACAGCCTTTGCGGCGATGCGGGCCTTTTCCTCCTCGGTCATTTCGCGCTTTTCAGGCCCCTGGCCCAAAAGCGAAGCTGTCATCGTGGCAACAGCAATTGCGATGATTGCGAATGGCATAGTTTTCATGGTGTTAGTTCCTTTAGTTCCGCATCGTTGGTGGTAAAAAAGAAGAAACTTTATTACTGCTTCATTTCTTTTCTTGTCCGCACAAGATCTACTATGAGACGTGCCGTTCCATCCGCACCTTCCCGGCGGTAGGAGATAAAAACATCGTACTTGCGAGAGGGGTTCATGGGGTTAGCCTTGCTGGTCAGCATTCGCGTTGGCCACGGGGGCGAAACGCCAATTCGTAAGATACAAGGTGTCCGTCATAGAGAGCGTTGTGCGCTCGTCCTCCTTGTCAACCTTAGTCTCGTAGGGATGGCCAGCATCACGATTCGCCGCTTCGAAGCGTTTTGCCACATCTGGTAGTCTTCCATACGGGACAAGTGCGGCATGACGAAGGTGGTTTTTCCTGTCATTCTCACGAATAACTTGGTCATTCTTGTTTTCCTCTGTGGTAGATTTCCTTTCTCTTTTGATCAGCGTGTTTATCTCCTCGTCCGTGGGATACCATGGCGCGACGCCACGCATGATTAGGAACGCATTCCATCTCAAATGCTCCGCCTTGGCAAGGTTCCTAAGTTTTTCAGGATTCTCCTTCAGCAAGGCCACGGCCCGCGCCAAGTCCTGAAGTCTGACATTTGGCGACTTTTCAGCGAATCCCGTCTCCTGCATGACAACTTCGAACCCCATGAGACGGATCAAAGTCCGCAGGCCAGAAATCGCATCCCTAGTAGATTCCTTCCCAAAAAAGGACGTCTTTGCCCAAGGCCCATCGGGACAGCCTGCATCTTTGTACGCAGTATAAGGTAGCCCCTTGTTTTCTTTCTCGTACGACCAACTTCTAAACTTGGCCGCGGCATCGTCGCATCCAAATATTTTGTTAAGTTCGCCATACAATGCGCCAACTTCTCCATATATCACAATGCCGCCCGAAACTGCATCTTCAAACAGCGATTTACTATAGCGGAAATTTGCCTCGCGGCGAACCCCAACAAAGAAAACTGGATGCATATTTGCCTTGTCAAAAAGATCGACTCTTCGGTATTTCCCTTCGAGACGAAGCCCAAGCCGCAAGTTTTCCAAGTCATCTGGAAGAGCGATGACCACCCTGTTCCATGGAAGAATCTTTTTCCCCGCCCCCGTGGCTATTTCCGCATCAATCCATTTCTCGAAGTCTTCCGCACGGACATTGAATTTCTCGAAACGGAAACTGACGTGGAACGTTGGATCCTCTAAGTTCGGGTTGTCGATTATGTCTTTCACGCCCTTGGCCACACTTGGCCGTTCGTTCTCAATGGGGCCATTCCAGAAAGTCTTGAAGGTCGCATAGGCGTTTGCATCTTCGTCAACAATCGTCACTTCAACGGAAGCACCCGGCAAAACTGCGCCTTGAACCATTTCGCGCAAAAGCGCCTTGCCCTGTGCGCCAAAACCAATTAGGAGGATACGAAATTCATTCCTCCCTTCCCTGACTCTGCATAAAGATGAATCAATTTCAATTCCGGGGACCTTCCACATCGGATAATCGCGCACAAGCGATTTGGCAACCACCGATGGCTCGTGGACAAGGATTATTTCGGGCGAATTGGGTTGCGCTGCCTTCTTATCCGCCCACTGGAAAAGCACATCCTCCTCGGCATCGGCGTCAATCCGTATGAAAACCTTCCCATTTGCCCGCACCCGGTCATTGCCCACACCCTTCAGCAACTCATCTGCTGTCGCGACATTAGACTGTCCATCCGGCGAGAGCAAATGGTGGCGCGGAGCTTTCAAAAGCCACCTCACCACCTCACGCGAAAACCATTTCGAGTCGCGGAATTCCTGCGGAGGTAAATACACCCAGGGAACAAGCATGCTATCCAGAATGGACTCTCGCGCCGTAGGCTCCCGTTTTAGCGAAAATGGTCGATCTTCACGAAAAACGAATATAGGTAGCCTGCCATCTTTCTGTTCCGACTTCGCTGCGGCAATTGACTCCTCGCCGGAATCCCAGAAAACCACCAGACGCCCCTTCCAACACGGCAGAAGAACTCGGGAAAAAAGCCAAAGCAGATTCGATATGCGTCGCCCGAAAACAGAGCAGACAAAGGCTGCTCCGTAAGCATAACAAAGGGCATGGAAAAGATAGTAGAGGAACAAAGACCTCGAAAAGCCCAGAAGCCATTTCTTGAAACTATCTATTTTCTTTTCAGATTTGAACCAATTGGAAAGTCGTTTCCAAAATCCTTCCGACGGTTCCGCCGGCTTTGCGGAAACAATGATTTTGCCCTCGCAATCCTTGTCTCCAAAATCGGCTGTGACGCACAACGTTATGTTCGTCGAAAAATTCGGTCCCAAGGCATAGACTTGCAGGTTCGTGACATTTCCATCAATTGACACTTCCGACTCTTGGATTAGTCTATTGTCATCCTTTCCGTCAAAATCATCATATCCGCCACGTGACATGAAAAATGAACTCATGGCATTATCGATGACAGCAAGGGCGTGGGCGAACTGCGCCGCCGCGATGTCGGGTTTAGGTTTTGTGCGTCCAGGTTGACTATAAACAACAAGGCCTAGCAAAAAAAGAGCCACTGAAGCCGCGATTCCCCATTTTGCTCTGTGGAACGCCCACAAGAATGCCCCAAACGCACATGCTGTTACAATGATGAATAAGAGAATATTAATGATGCCCATGCCCTTTTTTCACCTCAAACAGCATAATATATCACAACTTCTCCCCGCACTGGGGGCAGAAGGTTGTAGATTTCCGGGAGCTGCGTCGGCGAAAGACGGACGCAATTGCCCATATAGAGTCCGTGGTAGAGAGACTCGTAGCCGAATTCCAGGACCTTGCGGGTGAGCAGTTCGAATCCAGGGACATTTTCCAGTTTCTCGCGTGCGGAAGCGTCTTCCGGGTGCTGGAAGAGTTCCGGGTCAAGCTTTGTGGCGCGCGACCACTGCCCTTCGGCGTCGCGAGAGGCGCCCGACTTCGGCTTTGCCGCTCTGGACTTTGCGGCTCGCGGCTTTGCCGGACGTGGTTTCACGGTCTTCTTTTCTGCGGAGTTGGTCTTTTTTGCGTTCATAAAAACAACCTTGTTCAGTTGAGCGAAGAGACTACCAGGGAGCCAAGAACCGTCAGGAAGACGTTCGAGACGACATACGGAATCGTGTATGCGGCGGTGAAGACGGATGAGCCAGTCTCCTCCTCAAGCGCGTTCAGCGCCGGAGTGCATGTGGCGCCGCCGCAAAGCCCGCCGAGAAGCGGAACCGGAGCCAGCCGGAGAACGAAGCGACCAAAGAGAAGCGTCGCGAAAAGCGGGACGGTGGCCACCATCGCCGCCATGGCGGCGATGGTGGCCACCGGGGCCGCAGGCACGGCGCCTTGCACATCCGCCACGCCCGCGCCGGCAGCCTGCGTGGCCGCCGTGCCGAGAGCGAGCGCGCCAATGAAGATGTTGAGGCCCAGCGAGCGCATAAGCGAAATCGCCGCGCCAGGGACATGGGCGATGTGCGGATAGCGGCGGTTGAGACAGCCGCAGAAAAGGCCGAGGAGAAGGGAGCATCCGCCCGTCCCCAGCGACACGCCGCCCAGAGAAATCACGCCAAGGAGCGCCGCGACGCCGATGGCAAGCGTGAACAAGACAAAATCAGATGGCGCACCGTCGTCGCGCCGGTAGCCATGCGCCCGGACGAAGCCCTCTACCGCGCGGGAGAGTCCGGCGATTTGCAGCACGTCGCCCGCATGGACACCGGCAAGGCGGCTGGCGGGTAGCGGGCGTCCGTCCCGCAGCGCGGCGCGGAGGAGCAGTCCGCGAGACGAGAGATCGTCCAGGACAGCCACGCCACTTTGTCCGCTGTCCGCCAGCACGACATCCGCGAGTTCAAGCTCCGCGGAAAGGTAACGGTCGTCCACCGATTCCTCCACGCGCTCAAGCGGCAGGTCCGCAAGGACGCGCCGGTCGCCGACGGCCACGAGGACATCGCCGGCTTCAATGCGCGTTTCCTGCGACAGTCCGGGCAATTCCTCCTCGCCTCGGTAGATGGCCGCGATTTCAAAGCGCCCTGGCGCGGCGGCCTCGGTGGCCTCGACTGTGCCGCCGTCCAGCGGCGTTCCCGGCCGAACGCGGTAGGCGCGCAACTGGACGGCCCGCGCCGAGAGGACGAATCCGACGACCCTGCCGTTGCCGCCGGTCTCATCGAGATGACTCTTAACTGCAGCATGCGCGGTTATGCCGATGATCCGTGGCGCAAGCGCCTGGACGAAGACAATCGCAGCGGCAAGTCCGATGACATACGCGAGTCCATAGGTGACCGTGGCCGACGGGTCGCCAGTGCTGGTGGGATCAAGAATGGTGCTTTGCGTGAGCGCGCCGGCGAGAAGGCCGCGCATAGTCGCAGGCGATGTCAGCCCAAACGCCCTTGCCGCCCCGATGGCGGTCACGCCGGCGAATGCGGCGTAGCAAAGTGATAACGCGCCCTGGCGCAGAAACGCTCCGGTGCCGTCCCGCCTTGCGGCATCGGCGAAGCCCGGCCCAGCTGAAAAACCAATCGCGAATGAGAAAAAGGCGAAGGCTAGAGAACTGACCTGCTTGGAAACCTGAAGTTGAAGCCCAAAGTGCCGAAATGCCAGACCGGCGGCGGCAGCGACAAGAAGCGTAGCCAGCGTCGCGTTTGCCGGAAGCTTCCAAACCCGCACCCTGCCAAGGTAAAAGCCGGCTGCAAGGCAAAGCAGCAGCACGGCGAGCGGCTGTCCCGCGAGAAAGCGCATGGTGGGGGAAATAATCATAAGGCGTGGTATTTGAGAATAGACTTGATTTCAAAAAGTGTCAAGTCGCGGTTCACCCCGCGCAGGAGGGCGCAGAGGGCCGCGACCGTCGGCGCCGCAAGACTGGTTCCTGAAAGTCGCGTCCAGCCGCCGCCCGGGCGGGCCGTCCTGACATTTTCGCCTAGGGCTGCAAATTCTATCTTCGATTTTTCAAGATAGCGGAGGACGAATGGGCTGGGGAACCAAGCCGCATCTACGCTAATGGCAGTTGGCAGTTCAGCCGGCATTCCCAAGTCGTCCGGCCGCGGGAAGTTGCGCTTCGACGCAACGACGATTTTTCCACGGACGTATGCCTCTTCCAGAAGGCACGATGTTTCCGCCCACCAGAGGTCCTTCGCGAAGGCCACGCTGACATTGATGACCTCTGCGCGGCTGTCAATCGCGGCGCGGAGTCCGGCGAGGACGATGTCGCCGCAGCCGCCACAATCCGCATCAAGGACGCAAATGTCGTCAATGCGGGCATTCGGCGCAATTGCGGCTATTACGCCAGCCACGCCCGTACCGTGTCCGCATGGATCGTTGTTGGAAGTTCTCTTCAGGCTACTTGGCACAATTGTCCCGTCTTCTTCCCTGCGCCATTTGACAGCGCTCGCAACGCGCCCGCGCAAAAGGGGATGCGTGGCATCCAGCCCCGTGTCCAGCACTGCGACGCGGACGGGATGCAGTGTCTCGCCAGACAGCGCATCAAGCGGCAGGTCCAGCAGGTCGCGAATTGTTCTTTTGCATTTGCTTCCCATTTCCAGCCACATCCGTCATTGGAGTGCGTCCAGCGCGGCTACAATCCTGCGCAGCGCCTCAATTCTGCATGGATGTTTCCGCGCAAAGCAATTTACTTCCCGCAAAAGCGATGCCGCGCCAACGCCGTTTTTCCGGCTCGCCGACTCTATCCCGTCTCCGTCGATCTGTCGTTGCGCCTCAATTATTCCTGCAGCGACATTCGCCAGCATCCCGTAAGTCTGCGCCTGAGATGGCGAAAAGGTCTTCCGGCGGACAAACGAGACTGCGGTGATGACACCCACCAGCCTGTCGCCGACAAGCACCGGCGCCGCCAAGACGGCGTGGGGGTTCCGGTCGCCACGCACACGGTGAAAGGGAATGCCCGCATCGTCCGCGTCCGCCGCCGTCTGCACATCATGCGTGAGTGCCGCCATGCCCGTAACCCCTTCCCCAACTGGAACGCATTTGCCAATCAGGCCTGACGACTCCGCACTTTCCGGCATGGTGCCATCGCGGTCAGCCACAATTGCAAAGCGAAGCGTCTTGCCGCCGGCCTCCGCGACAAGCATGGACCCCTCGTCCGCACCAAGAATACGGAGTCCCACCGCTATCGTCTGGCCAAGTGCGAATTTTACGGCATCCCCGTCGGCCATGCGCATCGTGTCCTTGTTTCCCACACCCATTGCGAAATCCCTTCCTTTTTACAAATTCATTGCATCTCCACAAGGCTGGCAAACACCGGCATACCTTTAATTGGCGCAAGTCCAGAGGGTTCAAAGGCAACTCCCCCATTCGCAATCGAGGCAATGAAGTCTTTCCATGGCAACAGCCCCCTGCCTTTGCGGATTGCCACTCGCACTCCGCAAATGCCGAACTCGCCATCACTCAGTGCGGGACGGTAAAGCCGAGTTTCCAATAGCGGCGCGTCAATGATCGGCTCCGTGCCAACAGGCGGCAGGACTATTTCTATGAGCCAGCGACTGTCCTCCTTGGTTCCAGGTGCGCTTTCAAAGGCAAGGCGTCCGGATTCGGCCGACATGCCGAGGGCGTCCTTGCGGTGCAGCCCCGCCGCAGCGCAGGCCTGCATACCGCCTGGCGACATCCGCATTGCAACTTGGGCGCGATGGTAGATTTGATCGATGGCGGCCGGCTTACGGCCAACAAGGGCCGCGACTTTCTTACTTGGCATACCAATTTCGCCACGAAGGAGGAACACGATTGCGCCTAGCGGCTTCTCGTTCCATAGCGATGCAAGGGCCGCATTGAGCGCCGTCGCAGTCTCATGGCTGGCAAGCACTTCGCCAGGCGAGGGCGTCCGGGTGTCGGGCGCAAGCGCCAATGCCGAGGAATCCGTCCCCGGCTTTTCCCTGTCCCTGACGACTTCGCGGATTGCACCTTGCGCCGCGTCTCGCAACTGCCACCATATCCATGAAGTGAAGGCGCAATCAAATCTGAAAGACTTCAGGCGCTTGCAGTCATCACGGGAAAGGAGATGGTAAAGGCGGCTGACAACGGCGTCTTCAGAAACGCCGTAGCGGGCGCACATTTCGCGCCATCCACCTGAGTTTGCGCGAAAATATGGCCTGGCAACGGACTCTACAATTAACTTCCACGCCTTCTCGTCCTTCGCGATCAGGCGCTCCACTAAAATGTGGTCGTCATCTTGTTTTCGTTTTGCTTCCACCATCGCCATCTTGTAAAAATATCCTACCAAACATGGTTATTGGCCGCAACTACTTGCGGCCAATAACCGTATTAGGGATTTCAAGCATTCGGACAAAAATCTTCCACCGCCGCTTGATTTTTGGCTGAAATGGCGTATAATTGGTCAGTCAAATGAAACACGAAACACTGATAATTTCCGGGCTCGGCAATCTCGCCGACCTATGTTCCGCAGCAGCTGCCGCATTGCGCCACTTCAAAGACGCACGCCTGCTTTTCTCCAGCATGGCCGCCCTGCCGGACATCCTCGCCGAAAACCGACCCAAAAAGGGCGGCGAGGTCCACCTTCTCGGCATCGGCCTCACAGGCGACCCGCCACGCCTGAAGGAATCCCTCGAAGCCTGCCGCACCGCAGGCACCCGGGTCTTCTGGCACAGCGTCATATATCCCTTCCCCGAAGACCTGAAGGACATTCTTGGCGGCCTCCTCGAAGACAAGTTCAGCCCTAATGCCACCAGCCTCGTCGAGGGCATCGCCGCCCGCTTCAACGTTGAGGCGGACGACCTGAAGGCGATGTCAAACGGAAAGCCGAAGGGCGCCGACGCGAAGGCCTGGCTCGACCGCATCGACGCCGTCGATTGGAACTTCTCAAACACTCGCGACTACTCCCACCTCGAACACCTCTCCCGGGACCTCGCAGGCAAGCTCCCCTCCTCCCAATGGGATCCGGCGATCCAGCGCCTCATTGCCGCATGCGCCCGCTGGGGCAACCGCGAGCTGGAAGTTGTCGGCCCTACGATGAAAGCCCTGCGCAAGGACATCGTGCGAGTCGCCAAGAGCGATGCCGCCCGCGTCCTAGTCACCGGAGAGAACGGCACCGGCAAGGAAACGGTCGCCATGATCATCCACGTCCAGTCCGGACGCACCGGGCCCTTCCTCTCATTCAACTGCGCCACCGTCTCCCGCGACATCCTCGAAAGCCGCCTTTTCGGCCACGCGAAGGGCTCCTTCACCGGCGCCAACGAGAATCGCCCCGGCCTCTTCCGCGAGGCCGACGGCGGAACGCTCTTCCTCGACGAAATAGGCGAACTCCCCCTTGACATGCAGGGGCTGCTCCTGCGCGTCCTCCAGGACGGCCGCGTCCAGGGCGTTGGCGAGACGAGAGAGGTAGCCGTCGATGTGCGCGTAGTTGCCGCGACAAACCGCGACCTCGCCGCCCTTGTCCGCAAGGGGCTCTTCCGCGAAGACCTCTACTTCCGCCTCGCCCTCGTCGAGTTGCACGTCCCGCCTCTGCGGGAGCGGACAGACGAACTGCCGACAATAGCGGCGAACTTCTGGAAGAAGAACGCGCCAGGCCGCAAGGCGCTTTCCAGTACCGACATCGCCGCGCTGGCCGCCTACGACTGGCCCGGCAACGTCCGCGAGCTGCACAACGTCCTCGAACGCGCGGCCCTGTTCCACAACAAGACCATTGCAAAACTCGTCGCCGAGGAAGCGGAGAAGTGCATTTCCCTGAAAAAGGAGTCCCCCGCGCCAGCCGCCCCTGTGGCGATTGCGGACAAGTCAACGCCCGCCGTCCCCGCCGCCGATGCGGTGGTTCCCGCCCCCTCCCCTGTAGATTCCGGCACGGAAAGCCTTGATGTCGCCATCCGCGCCCACATTTTAAAAGTCATCGCACGCCACCACGGCAATCGCACCGAGGCCGCCCGCGCCCTTGGCATCTCCCGCGGAACTCTGAGGGCACACTTAAGTAAAATGTGAAAATGTGAAATTGTGAAAACAACCAACAGCCAATGAATTAACATTTCCACATTTCCACATTTCCACACTTCGTCTATGGATTTCATCGACAAGATGCCGCAGATCGCGGTGATGTTGCCGCCGTCGATAAAGCTCTGCCGCGACATGCGGCAGGGAGTCCTGCGCTATGTCCGCACGCATGGCCCATGGTCTCTGCATCTCATCGATGACCGCAGCCGCCAGCAGCGGCTCTCCACTTCGCACGAACTCTACTCCGGCCTCATCGGCGAACCCGTTACCGACGATGAAGTCAAGATGGTGTCGTCGATCCGGGGCCCGATGGTCCTTGTCGATCCACAGGTCACAACCGTCAAGCCGTCCTACCGCCGTGTCCTGGAAAGGAGTTCCCTGATCCGCTGCGACTCCGCCGAGGTGGGGCGGTGCGCTGCGCGGCATTTCATAGACCTGGGCTTCCGCCACTTCGCATACGTTGGCGCCCCCGCCGGGAACACTTGGTCGAAAGAGAGGCTCACGGCCTACCGCGACGCCGTGCGCGAAGCCGGGTTCAAAGTTTCAGTCTTCCACATCCGCCGGGAAACGGGGCCAACGCTTTCCGATGAACTCGCCGAAATCGGCGACTGGCTGCTGTCGCTCCCCAAGCCGTGCGCGACATTCTGCGCATGGGACCTGCGGGCCCGCCAGGTAGTCGATGCCTGCCGGATGGCCGGCGTCAAGATTCCGGAGGAGGTCTCCGTCCTCGGCGTGGACGACGACGAGGAGTTGTGCCTCTCGTCCGTTCCGCCGATCTCAAGCGTGCGGCTCGATGCCGAGCGGGCCGGCTACGAGGCCGCGAGGCTTCTGGACGACATGCTGCGCGGCACCCGCGACCGCGGCGTCGTGGGCTACGGTCCGGTAGGCATCGCGATGCGTGATGCCACGGGGGCCGTCGGCGGCGCGGACGACCCGGTCGTCAAGGCTGCTGCGGAGTTCATCGGCATCAACGCCGCCCGCAGCCCATCCGTGGCGGACGTGGCGCGTCACGCCTGCGTCTCGGTGCGCGTTTTGGAGCGCCGGTTCGCGAAGAAGACCGGCATGACCGTGCAGAACGCCATAGAGCGCGCCAAAATCGAGCGCGTGAAGACGCTGCTCGCGGAGACGAACGAACAGGTCAAGGCCATCGCCTCCGCATGCGGGTTCTCCACTGTAAGCCACCTCACCGCGCGCTTTCGCCTGCTCGAACACATGACCATGTCCGAATACCGCATGCGCCATGGCCGCATGGGCTAACCTCCTGCTTTCTTCCAACGGGAATATGGTATAATCATTTCATTATGGCCAACAAATCTCTTTACATCAAGCCGCCACTGGTCAACAGGGTCTTTGACTGGAAGCGCCACAACCCAAAAACGCGCAAGGCGATCGACGCGTTCTTCGCCTCTGAAGAAGTCTGCGCCGTCAAGCGCCAGATCGTCGAGATTGGACGCCGCCTCTACAAGCGCGAATACGTCGATGGCAACGGCGGCAACCTCTCCGTGCGCGTGGCGCAGGACCTGGTGCTCTGCTCGCCCACCCTCTGCTCAAAGGGCTTCATGACCGAGGAGGACATCTGCCTCGTCGATATGAATGCAGGGCAGCTCTGCGGCTACAGGCCCGCGACCAGCGAGGTCAAGGTCCACATCGCAATGATGAAGGCCGCAGGCATGAACGCTTGCGTCCACGCCCATCCGCCCTGCTGCAACGCCTTCCTCTTCGCCGGACTAGTGCCTCCCAACGGCATCAACCCCGAAGCCGACATCTTCCTGGGCCAGATCCCGCTAGCCCCATACGCGACGCCGGGGTCGGTCGAGGTCGCCAAGTCCGTAGCCAAGGCGGCGAAGCAGTCGAACGTCGTCTTCATGGAGAACCACGGTGTCGTGGCCGGCGCGGCCGACATCGAGGAGGCGGAATGGTATCTTGAAAACGCCGACGCCTACTGCAAGATGCTCCTCATGGCCGGCCTCCACAAGGGCCGCGTGAACCAGGTGCCGGAAAAGTTCCTCGGCGCATTCCTCGACCTCCGCCGCGCCAACGGACTCTCCGTGCCGCCGAACCAGCCGCCCTACAACACCCGCGAATTCGCAGGCTACCGCATGGGCCTTGCCAAATGTGAAAATGTGAAAAAGTGAAAACAGCCAATGAATTAACATTTCCACATTTCCACACTTTCACATTTCCACATTTCCACATTTCCACACTTTCACCCTTCCAAACTTCTAAACTTTTCAACTTTTCAACTTCTCAACCTTTCAACTTCTCAACCTTTCAACCTTTCAACTTCTCAACTTTTCAACTTCTCAACCTTTCAACTTCTCAACTTCTCAACCTCCCATGTCCTACACTGAAGCACTGAAGAAATACTCTGGCATCGGCGTCGATGCCGAGGCTGCAATCAACGCTCTGGCCAAGGTGCCGGTCGCCCTCCACTGCTGGCAAGGCGACGACGTCGGCGGCTTCGACCGCAAGGACGCCTCCCTCTCAGGCGGCATCCAGACCACCGGCAACTACCCCGGCAAGGCACGCACCCCCGAGGAGCTGATGGCCGACATCGACAAGGTCCTTGCCCTCTGCCCCGGCACCAAGAAGATCAACATCCACGCATGCTACGCCATCTTCGAGCCAGGCGAGTGGGCAGACCGCGACGCCCTCGAGCCAAAGCACTTCGCGAAGTGGGTCGAGTTCTGCAAGGCGCGCGGCCTCGGCGCCGACTTCAACCCCACCTTCTTCGGCCACCCCAAGTGCGACCCGCTCACCCTCGCCTCGCCCAATGAGGACACCCGACGCTTCTGGGTCGAGCACGGCCGCCGCTGCATCCGCATCTCGCAGTATTTCGCCGAGCAGCTGGGCCAGCCCTGCGTAATGAACATCTGGACCGGCGACGGCTTCAAGGACATCCCCGCCGACCGCCTCGGTCCGCGCCTGCGCTACCGCAAGTCCTTCGACGAAATCATCGCCGAGCCCTTCGACAAGTCCAAGGTCTTCGTCACCGTCGAAGCCAAGCTCTTCGGCATCGGCGTGGAGTCCTATACCGTCGGCAGCAGCGAGTTCTGCCTGAAGTATGCCGCCGAGAACAGGGACAAGGGCGTCATCTCCCTCATGGACGCTGGCCACTACCACCCGACCGAGGTCATATCCGACAAGATCTCCTCGCTCCTGGCCTACGACGAGCGCATCGCGCTCCACGTCTCCCGCCCCGTCCGCTGGGATAGCGACCACGTCGTCATCTTCGACGACGAGACGAAGGAGATCGCCCGCGAGATCGTGCGCTGCAACGCCCTCGACCGCGTCTTCATCGCGCTCGACTACTTCGACGCCTCGATCAATCGAATCGCCGCCTGGACGACCGGCTTCCGCAACATGCAGAAGGCGCTGCTCTACGCGCTGCTGCAGCCCAACGCCGCGCTCAAGGCGATGCAGGACGCGCAGGACTTCACCCGCCTCCTCGTCACGCAGGAAGAGCTGAAGTTCTACCCCTTCGGTGAAGTATGGGCCGAATACTGCCGCCGCCAGGGCGCACCCCAGGACGGCGAATGGTTCGACGAGGTCGTAGCCTACGAGCGCGACGTCCTCTCACGCCGCGCCTAGCAATAAAAAAGCAACGCATTAGTGACTGCCGCCGCAACGCAACATTACCCTCTAGCAATGCGGTGGCCATTTGAAATGCTGGTCTTTCTCGTGTTCGCAGGAATGGCGCTGCCCGTCATCTGGCGAATGCGGGGGCTGTCCATATTGCGCTCCGCGCTTTCGCATGAACCGCTTTACATGCGCGTCGCCGCATTCGCCTTCTTCGCAGCGACCGTCATCTACGGCGGCGGGAAGGGCGAAATGAGAAGTGAAAATGGAGAATGGAAAAATGAGAATGGAGAATTGAAAAGTGAGAATGGAGAATTGAGAACCACCCCACAAATTTTCAATTTTCAATTTTCAATTCTCAATTCTTCAAGCTATGCTGTCTTATCCAACCTCTGCTTCACATCCATCGCCGCAACGCCGACCAATGTCGCGCTTGGAATCGGCTGGATAGCGCTTACGAACACCTCCGGGCAACTTGACATCTACGCAAAAACCAACCTGGTGGAGCGGCTTTGGCGGCACCTGGCCGAAATGGACGTTGACGCCGCAGACGGCGAGACCACGGCGGAGGTTCCGCTGGAATGGCTGGACAACCCGCCGCGCGCCTTCTTCAACCTCGGCGACCGCCTGGACACGGACGGCGACGGACTCCCCGACGCCTTCGAGCATCTTGCCATCGGCTCCAGCCCTGACCTCATCGACACAGACGGCGACGGGCTTGACGATTTCACCGAATATCTCGCCGGCCTCGACCCCTCCGCAGAGCCGCCTGAGTTTGTCGCCCAAAGCGACACGCTGGCCGCCCTTGAACTGATTCCAGCCTTCTACGCCGAGTTTCCCGCAACATTCACATGCTCGAATGTCTGGCAAAGGACAATCCACGTCGAACCGCTGACCGGTCTCCGGCAATACTTCCTCTCCGGCTCGCCTGAAGGCACGATGCCTCTGAATCTCTGCGGCATGGCGCTCGAATGGGACGATGGAACCGTGCAAGGAACTGTGCCGACGAACACGGCGGCCTTCCCGCTCCCGCTCGACGCATACCGGGACTGCGACCTGACCTTGACCCTGCGGCGCGACGGGGATGCCGTCCTGATGGATTCGCCGCTCTATCTCCTGGCCTCGGTCCCACGGACAACCGTCAATGCCGCGGCGACCGCAGTTGCAAACGGCGTCACCTACTACGCCACCGATTTCAGCGCGACGCGACACGTTGACATCGAGGTCGATTGCTCGGAGACCCCGGGGACGAACAGGACAGTCCGATCGGTATTCGACAGCCTCTCGGATTTCCTCATGCAATCCGACATCGAGGTCGGACTGCCGGATGAAGGTCTTGGCGAATCGCTCGACAGCGAGACCTGCGTTCTCCCGCTCACGGTCTCAAGCCTAGGCGTCCATCCCCTGCCATCGCCAGTGGAGGCGGTGCCTGTGCGGGCTGGAGCAAGGCCATTCCCAGAGACTCCGCCACGCACCGACGACTCCGGTCCGGGCCCCTCCGCGATACTGGCGATCGCGCCATTCATCGAGTGGAGCAGCAACCATGACGCCTCTTATGGCGGCGACGCCCTTGCCTTCGATCTCGCGACCGGCACATACTCCAACACCTGCGAATACCCGCTAAACAGCGGATGCATCTGGACGGAATGGTTCCGCAGCGCGTCGGGCGAATTCGAGTGCACATGCACCGCGAGCGTCAATCTGGGCGACGGCGACGTTCCGCCCGGAATAACCACGTCGATTGAGCAAACCGACTACGGCGCGACAGGCCGGGTCATGCTCGGCGGCACGGAAATCTGGAGCGGCGGTTCAAGCCATAGCCGCTACCAAAGTTGGAGCGGCGGCGAATCGGGCACGACATTGCTCTCGTCGCCCGATTCCGGCGAATGCGGAGACCCATGCGGTTCGTGCGAAGGCGGCAGCTGCGACGACCTCGAAAACCCAGACATCGGCTCCCTTCGCTTCCGCATCCCGCTAAGCGTTCCACTTGACGGGCATGTCGATGGATTCCTTTTCCTAAACGAGGATTTCACATTTTGGCCGACCCCAGGCTATTTCAACATCAAGACGCGCCATGACGCCGACGTGGAAATCGTCCGCAGGCACGGTTCCATAAGCATGGTCCGCTCAAACGGTGCGCGCGGACGCCAAATCAACATCGAGGGCATCAGCCGAGGCGTCAGGCTGACAGTGACGAATCTTTTTGAAGGCGTAGGCGGCAAACTCGACCACATCTGGGAAATCACACAGACGAACGGAATGATGCGCCTCCGCAAGATCTCCCGCGCCGGGAACCTGATGCAGGACGAGAGTTTCGCCCTTGGCGGCCCGGAAGGCGAGACAACGCGCATCGACAACATCTCCGGCCGCATCGAAACGGTCTCGCGCCAGGGCGCCTTCACCGAGGATCCGGAATCGGAAGTTTTCGAACGCCGCACCGTATCCGACGCTTCGGGCACAGTCTTCGAAGAGACTGAGACCTTGCTGCGGCGCTTCGGCGAAGGGCGCTCCGCAGTGGAGCGCGAGACCATGCGCCGCAGCATGACCCCGCTGGCCACGAACGAGACCTTCGCCATATACTGGCCAGACGGGAAGCCCATGTTCTCGTGGGGCGACGACCGCCCATGCCGCTACACGGCCTTCGACGGCCTGGGACGTGAAACGAACTCCATATCGTATTTCTGCGACAGGGATACGCTCGAAGATTTTGGCATTTATTCCGGCGAAGGGCATTCGTTCTTCCAGTCCTTCCCATTCGACGTTTTCCAAACCGTTACGTCATACGAGCCACTCACCGGAGACGACGCCGACCCACGCGACCGTGACGAACCGCGCCGCATTGACGAATATAGGACTGACGCGGACGGCGAACCGGTTCTTGTCGCCCGGACGTGGTTCGTCCACGCGAGGGGCTTGGAACAGGGTTGGCAGACGCACACAGCCACGGCCATCCGCGCCGCCTCGCAGAATGCCTCAATGGACGACCAGGCAAATGCCGTGTCGGTTTCAACGGACATCGACGCCGACGCGCCGGGAACCCCGCGCGTCCTGCGCGGGAAGTCAATCATGGAACAGGACGGGGACGGAGCCGTAACGCACCGTGTCTGGTCGCCATGTGCTTTCTCGCTTGAAAGCGGCATCCCCGCCTTTGCCTCCGGCGACACGCACTGGCTCTGCGTCTCCGCGGAAGAGTTCGGCGAAGAGACCAGGCCCGTCGCGCAAATCACCGTCATCGACGCCGATACCGGCAGCGAGGTCTATTCGGCGCGGCGCCATGTGGATTCCGGCATCGACTTCGGCTGGGAGGCGCATCTCTACGACTGCCGCGACAGGCGCGTCGCAACGCTCTACGCGGACGGCGCCTCATCGACGAACGCCTACTCGTGTTGCCGTCTTCTCTGGACGCAGGGCCGCGACGGCGCAAAGACGCTGCGCTCCGCCACGACGGGGAAGGACTCACTCTACTACGCCATGGAGGAAGTCTCGCTTGCGCAACTGCCGCATGACGACAATCCGGGAAGCCAGATATTGCCCTACGAGGTTCAAGGTCCCTCCGAGGCCAACAGCGCCTACCGCGTGACGCAGCGCTTCATGGACGCATTTGGGCGCGAGACAAACACTGTAGTCCGCACATGCAGGAATCCAGGCATCGCCACGAACGAGAACTGGACATGCGCCGGGTGGCGCGCGTCGTCCTCGGTGGCATACCCTTTTGGCACCTCCGACTACCGCGTCGCCACCGACCAGCGCGGGGGTGAGGTCACGGAAATCGTCAGCCGGCAACCAACAGCCGATTTGGCGCAGACCATCGCCTCAAACAAAACCACCACTGCAACGTCATACCGCAATGGCGACAGCGCGACCTTTGAGGAGTGGGCCGATGTGGCGACGACGCCCCCGTCGTCGTCCCGCTGGCGCGAGACTCGCCGCTTCGCCGAATACGACGCCGACGGCACCAGCGCCGAATACGTCGTCGTCACGTCCTCCGACGGCGACTGCACGACGAACTCCATCGTCTTCCACGACTTCCTCGGACGAACCGTCCGCGCCATTACCCCGTCTTCCGACACCACCTACGCATACGACGGCGCAACGGCGCGCCTGCTGTCGTCATCCGACGCCATCTCCGGCATTGCCACGACCAATCTCTACGACGACCTCGGCGAGCAGGTCGGGCAGATCGTCTCCGGCGTCGAAACCCGCACCGAGACAGGCTACGAGGTCGTCTCCAACATCCTCTGGCGCGTGACCGCACAAACCATCTTCACATCCAACTCCAACTCGAACTCCCTCACTCCCCCACTCACCAACTCATCCACTGTTGCCCGCGAGCGCCTGACCGGCCTTTCCGATCAACTGCGAAGCGAAAGACTCACATTCCACAATGGGGAGCCCGTCTCCCATTCCCAGTCGTCATTCGATGCCGAGACATTGATTCTCACGGAGGTGACGGAATCCGCCACTTCCGGCACGAACACCGTCAAGCGCAAATTCGGGCGTTTGATTGAGACCATTGACTCCACCGGCAGGACACGGCATTTCTTCGACCCCTACGGCCGGGCATTCTTCAAGACGCTCAACAATCGCAGGGTTGACGCCTACGGCCGCAACGATTGCGGGGACATCGAGGAATATGCCGTGTTCCGCGCCAAGGTCGATTGGCTGTCAGACCTCCACGCATACGACATCTTCGGCAACCGCATCGGAACCACAAACGCGCTTGGCGACACAACCTTCTTCGCCTACGACGCCGCAAACCGCCTTGTCGTAACTGGCGGCGCGGCCTATCCGGCCCTTTACGCCTACGACGCGCACGGCCGCCGCACGGGCCTCTCCACCACCCGCGATGGCGTTTCGTGGGACACGACCACGTGGGCCTACGCCCCTCGCACGGGCAATTGCGTTTCCAAGACCTACGCCGACGGCTCCACGGTCGCCTACACCTATACGCCGGACGGCAAGCCGCTGCGCACCACCTACCCCAGCGGGCGCTGGAAGGAAAACGTGTACGATGCGAACCGGAGGATTGCCGGCGTCGTTTCAAGCGACGGCGCGTTGGATGCCTCAATGACAAGAGATGCGTTCGGAAATGTCACATCGGAATCGAACGCGATTGCGTTTGTGGAATACTGCCTTGATGTTTACGGCAACGCGACAAACGAGGCACAGACTGTTGACGGCGTGACGACATCGTTTCTGCGCGATTTCGACGCCTACGGGCGCCTTGTGCGATTTGCCCGCGACTCCGGCGGGGAAATTTCCATCGTCTATGCGGCAGACGGACAGGTTGCAGTCTTGTCGAATGAGGTCGCGGTTGCGGACTATGCCTTTACGGACGACAGGCTTGATGCCGGGTACGCTCTTGCAATGCAGAACGGCGTGAATTTCTCTCGAAGCCTCTTCCGGCATGGCTATTTGAGAAGTTGCATTGTCGCAGTCTCCAACTCTTGCGGCAATGCCTCGCACGGATTGGAGTACTCCTACGATGCCCAGCAACGTCCTGTAGCCCGCAATTCAGACTCGTTCGGATACAACGCCCGCGGAGAGGTGACGGAGGCGACAATAGGCGGGCGGAGCGAAAGCCACTCCTACGACGACATCGGCAATTCAATACAGGCGGGCTATCCCGAAACGGCCTTCGCGTACACGTCTAACTCCCGCAACCAGTATTCATCTGTCGTCGCCGCTGCGGGAGGGACGCAACTTGTCGCGTCCGTCTCTTATGACTTCGATGGCAACATGATATGCCATGGCGACTGGACTTACGCCTACGATTCGGGCAGCCGCCTTGTTTCTGTGTCGTCCAACAACACGCTTGTCGCCGCGTTTGCATACGATGCGCAAGGTCGCCGCGTCAGGAAGGTCGCAACCGATGGAACGCACCGGTATTTCTACGACGGCTGGCTGCTTGTGTACGAACACATCACCCGCCCCGACGATACCATCAGCGAAATTGAATACGCCTGGGGCAAGGACATTTCCGGCACGCACGGTGGTGCGGCGGGAATAGGCGGGCTTCTTTACCTCACGGTCTCGAACTCCAACTCCCAACTCCAACTCTACATCCCCTTCTATGACGCCTTCGGCAATATTCTCGGATACCACGACGTGCAGGGCAATGTCGTCGCCTCCTACACATACGACGCCTTCGGCAATACCATCGCGCAATCCGGCTCAATGGCCGACTTCTTCCGGCACCGCTTCAGCACCAAATACTTCGATTCCGAGACCGGCCTCTACTACTACGGCTACCGATACTACAAGCCACCTCTCATGCGCTGGCTCAACTGCGACCCGATAGAAGAAGATGGCGGCGAAAACTTGTATGAGTTCTGCGGGAATAGCCCTCCTTGGCGCATAGATTCTCTTGGTAAGAATATTTATTTGTATCAGGGAAATAATTCGGGAAACTGGCTGAATGATTTGCTTCACCAATCTGTCGCCGTGGATGTCTGGAAAGAGAGGAACGGAAAGTTTGTCATTCAAGGCTCAACAAGTTTTACATTTGCCTTTGACGGAAATCTCATGCCCCTTGACATTGAGTTAGGAATTCCACAACTGCCGAAATTACCTGTAAAAGTATATCTACTGGAAGGTGTGATAGAGGAACGAACGCCTGTCGGGCATATAATCAAGACAAAGAAAACTGATTGCAAGCAAGACAGGGCTTGGTTGAAGAAGATGCGCAGTCGTGTTGGAAATACTGGAAAATATCTCATATTTGTCGAGAATTGTCGTACATTTTCGCAAATGGAATTTGATGCTGCTCCGGGAGAGATTGTCCGATGAAATTCGTTTTACTGACATTTGTTGCGATTGTTTCCTTTATGATGGGTTTTTGGCTATGGAACCCCATGGTCAGAAACCAACCGGACAAATATGCTTGCCTAACGGCGGAGCGTATAAATAGCTTGTCTTTTGCCATATTGAGGTTTTGCGACGCAAAAAAACGGATGCCATATTCCTTGGATGAACTGGTCGACTCTGGCTTCGCCGGGAAAGCGGATTGCCTGGACGCATGGCATAACGAGTTCATATTCGAGCGCGTTGACGATTGTTGTGTGAGAATTCTGTCATACTGCTTCGACACACCTTTTATCAGAGCCTATGGAAAACCTGATAACGAGGTAATGTCAACAATTTCAAAAACAATTCGAAAAGGAGTGGAAAATGCGCAAGTTCAATGAAAGCATATTCCCCTTTCTGGCAACAGCCGTGTTCTTTGGAACTATTGGCGCCCTCGTCGCGAGTTCTATTACCGTCGTGTCAAAAGAAGGAGAAACTCATTTGAAAATGCACAAATTGAAAAAGGCGGTCTTTGAGTATGAATGCACCACAGGGGAAATCCCCGATTCACTAAACACTCTCGTAGATTCCGACCTTGTGTCGAATCAAGATGTCAAAGACGCCTGGCGAAGGGCTTTCATCTACAAGATAGTGGATACGGAAACAATTCACCTGAAATCTGTTGGTGAATTTTCAAAATCTGACTTAAATGGCCAAGTGGAGTTCGATTATTCAATGACTGTAAAATTGCGGAGTGAAGAAAACCATGAGCAATGACAAGACGCTGGCGGCGGCAAAGAGCGCGAAGAACGACGAGTTCCACACGCAACAGACGACATCCAGAAACCGAAGGACGAGATATGAAATCATGGAATGAAATTCGCAGAGCGGCGACGGCGTTCTCGAAACGCTGGAAGAACGCATACGACGAGAAATCCCAGGCGCAGAGTTTCCTGAAAGAGTTCTTCGCCGTGTTCGGCGTGGACGCCGTAACGGTCGCCACGTTCGAGCACCGCGTCAAGTTCTCGGATGGTTCGCAGGGCTACATCGACTGCTTCTGGCAGGGCAAGATTCTCGTCGAGATGAAGTCACGCGGCAAAGACCTCGATGCCGCCTTTCAACAGGCGATGGAGTATGTGCGCTCGCTTCCCGACGCTTCGCAGACACCCCGCGCAATCGTCGTGAGCGACTTCGCCCGTGTCCGTTTCTACGACCTTTCCCGCGATAATGCACTCACCGAGTTTGCGCTCAAAGACCTACGCAAGTATGTGACGCTCTTCGGCTACATGATCGGCGCAGAGGAATGCGGCGGGATTCGCGAGCAAGACCCCGTGAACCGCAAGGCCGCCGAGAAGATGGCGCGCCTACACGACGCGATGAAGGCCGTTGGCTACTCCGGCCATCCGCTCGAGGTTTACCTTGTGCGACTTCTCTTCTGCCTGTTCGCGGAGGACACGGGCATCTTCAAGCCGAACCAGTTCTCGCAGTTTGTGGAACGAAAGACCGCGAACGACGGAAGCGACCTTGCTCCGCAGTTGGCCTTGCTCTTCGATACCCTCAATCGCGAAAACCGGCTTTCCAACCTCGACGAGACCGTTGCCGCGTTCCCGTATGTCAATGGCGGGCTTTTCGCGGAGAACTTGCCGTTTGCCGCGTTCTCCTCCGATATGCGCAAGGCTCTTCTCGACTGCGCCGCGCTCGACTGGTCGAAAATTTCGCCCGCCATTTTCGGCGCGATGTTCCAGGGCGTTATGGACGAGAAGACCCGCCACGACCTCGGTGCGCACTACACCAGCGAAAAGAACATCCTGAAACTCATCCGCCCGCTCTTTCTCGACGCCCTGCGGGGGGATTTCAACTCCATTGGCGCATTGAAGGGCAACGCCAAGATTGCACGGCTCAAGGTGTTCCACGAGAAGATTGCCGCGCTCACCTTCCTCGACCCCGCCTGTGGCTGCGGGAACTTTCTACTCGTCGCCTACCGCGAACTGCGACGACTCGAAATGGACGTGCTGGAGGAACTGCACAAGGACGATCCTGAGCTTGTCCTCGACATTTCCGAAATGTGCAAGGTCCATGTCTCGCAGTTCCACGGCATCGAAATTGAACCATTCCCCGCCGAAACAGCCAAGGTCGCGCTCTGGCTCATGGACCACCTCTGCAACATGGAGGTCGCCGACCGCTTCGGACAGTACTTTGCCCGCATCCCGATTAAGGACTCGCCGCACATCGTCTGCGCCAATGCGCTCACGACCGACTGGCCGCACACCGACTACATCATGGGCAACCCGCCATATCTGGGCTTCACATGGCAGAGCGACGGGCAGAAGGCCGACATGCAGTCGCTCTTTCCGGGAATCAGAAATCTCGATTTCGTCTGCGGCTGGTTCAAGAAGGCCGGAGACCTCATTCAGGGGACGGGCACCCGCTGCGCGTTCGTCGCGACGAACTCCATCACTCAGGGTGAGCAGGTGGCGTTGCTGTGGCCAAACCTGAACGTGGAAATCGACTTCGCCTACCGCCCCTTCAAGTGGCATAACGAGGCCAAGGGCATTGCCGCCGTCCACTGCGTCATAATCGGGTTTCACGCAACGGGAGGGCCGCGCCTCGTCGCGGCCTCGGATGGGACAAAGCCCGTCCCTCCCAAAACCATCTACAACCCTGACGGCACCGCCATCCCCGCCACGCACATCAACGGCTACCTTTTTGATGCCGTCGATGTGTATGCGACAAGTTCCGGCAAGCCCGTGGACGAAACTGCGCTTCGCATGACGAACGGAAACAAGCCCGTTGACGGCGGCGCACTCATCATAGAGGGGCGCGACTACGCGCAATTCATCGCGGCCGAGCCAAAGGCGGCGGACTACGTCAAGCGTCTGATTGGCTCGCGCGAACTCATCAACCGGCTTCCGCGTTACTGCCTTTGGCTGAAAGGCATTTCGCCCGTCGCCTTGCGCGACATGCCGCTCGTGATGGACTGCGTGGAGAAGTGCAAGGCCGCGAGACTCGCCAGCAAAGACCCGGCGGCGCGGAAACTCGCCGACACGCCGACGCTCTTCCGCGAAACGAACAATCCCAAGTCCGCCATTGTCATACCCGAAGTCTCCTCGGAGTCCCGCAAGTACGTGCCGATGGACTTCATCGACGACTCCGTCATCTGCACGAACAAGATACAGATGGTTCCCGGCGCCACCCTCTACCACTTCGGGGTCTTGACTTCCCAGATGCACATGGCGTGGATGCGGGCCGTCTGCGGGCGCATGAAATCGGATTACAGTTACTCCAAGGACGTCGTGTACAACAACTTCGTATGGCCGCGTCCATCAGATGAACTGAAGGAGAAAATCTCCTCTGCGGCGCAAGTAGTTCTCGATGTCCGAAAACAATACATGGACTCAGACGAACGCTGCTCGCTTGCCGCGCTATACGATCCGACGGCCATGCCGCCCGACTTGGTGAAGACCCATGCCCATCTCGACACGCTCGTTGACAAGGCGTATGGCCTTTCGCCATCTGCGACCGACGCTGAGCGCGTCGCTCTTCTCTTCAAGCTCTACGCCGAAAGAGTCCGGGAGGCCGAATGACCGTCTCGCGCAACGCCGACGCCTTTGGCTACAACGCCAGGGGCGAGGTCGTCTCCGCAACCATCGCGGGAGGGTCGCCGTCCCCGGCGACCGCAGCATACGCCTACGACGGCATTGGCAACCTCCTCTCCCACACATCCCCCTCCATCACGAATCAATACACCGCCAATTCCCTCAACCAATACACGACCATTTCGGGAGGGCCGACCTCCGTGTCGGTCGCCTACGACCTCGACGGCAATCTTCTGACCAATGGCGTGTTCTCCTACGCCTACGACGCCGCCAGTCGCCTGAAGACGGTTTCATCGAACGATGTCCTACTCGTCACCAATTTCTACGACGCAAAATCCCGCCGCGTAAAGAAGGCCTCGGCGGAAGCCACCACAACCTTCTTCTACGACGATTGGAATCTCATCGAAGAGCGCGTCGCCTACACGAACGGTGCAACATCGACCATCCACTATCATTGGGGCAAGAACCTTTCCGGCACAATGCAGAGCGCTGGCGGCGTCGGAGGGCTTCTATACGAGGAGCGCGATGGCGACATTTACGTGCCGCTCTACGACAACAACGGCAATATAACCCGCTACTGCTACGTGCAGGGCAATGTCGTCGCCTCCTACACATACGACGCCTTCGGCAATACCATCGCGCAATCCGGCTCAATGGCCGACTTCTTCCGGCACCGCTTCAGCACCAAATACTTCGATTCCGAAACCGGCCTCTACTACTACGGCTACCGATACTACAAGCCACCTCTCATGCGCTGGCTCAACTGCGACCCGATTGAGGAAGAGGGAGGGATAAACTTGTATGCGTTTTGCAGGAACAATGCCATCGTAAATTATGACAAGGATGGTTGCGCATATTTTGCGTATCGTCCCCTTAAAGCTTTCCGATGGTTCGGTATAATTGGAACAGACGAGGATGATTGGAACAACACGGTTATAGCGCATGAAAATCTCTTTTTTGAAGATGGGAAAGCACCTGATAATCTTGGGCATTTTAGTGATGGACTACACCCAGATAGAGATAAACGTGGGTACGATACGCCACACGCATCAGGATTCAATGATTGCATAATGCGTAAAGCAGTAACACGCATACGCCCTTTACCGTACAGTCTTCTTGGAGGGGAAGGGAGAATCAAATACAATTGCCAAGATTGGGCGGCAGAGGTGCGAATGATGTATTATGCATTACAAGACGGACGGACGTATTATCCAAAATCTACAACAACAATAGGAGAAAAGAGATGGGACTGATTGCATTTTTCTTACTTTCGACAGTGGCTCCGTTCTCTATTTCCATGAGGCTTTTCAGGCGGGGCCAATGCAGTCTATATTGCGTTCTGCTGGCTCCAGTCATCGGATTATCCTTGTCGGTTTTGCTATTAACCGCGCTTGCCATAATGAGCGGAGAAATGTAAATGCGCGACCATGAGAAGATCCGATGTGAATGCGGGCTGCCTGTTCCGAAAAAGGCAAGGTGAATCATGAAGGATTTCTGGTATATCATGCTGCTACTATTCCTTGTGCCGCCAGCCGTCGTTCTCGGAATAGATAGTTTGCTGACATTTATCATCAATTGGCGCTTTCAAAAACGAGTACCATATCCTTTTTCATGGATTGACATTTCCGTGCCCATTATTGTTCTTTCAATATGGTGTGGGCTGATGCGTATTCAACCCCACGGAAAAGGATTTGACAATCTTGGTGAGTTCACAATCCTAGGATTTGCTTGGAGCGGACTCGCAATCATGAGACAGGTGATGGCCTTTGGAACTGGAATTACGATGCATGTTCTTAATTTGATAGCCGTGGGGTTCATTGCCTTTTTGACAACTGGCCTGTTTTTCATGTACGGGTGATGAAAATGAAAACGTTTGCCATTTTTTTGCTGATTGGTGTCATTGCGTTGTTGGGATGTAAAAACAAGGATTCCACCTATGATAATTTGTTCAATTTTCATAATCCATTGATGGTTTTGAAGTGCCGCCGTTCTGTTAGCCCTGACAAAAGGGCCGTGCTGGATAAACAAGTGCTTCCCAAAAAAAATACATCGCTTTTAGAAAATTTGATGAAAACGGGACGCAAAGCAAGGCTGACTTATGTCTGTTGCGAGTATTATTTGCAAACCCCTGACGGGGAAACCGTAGGCATTCTCACGGATGATAAGACGCAGATCGTGCAAGGCTTCGACATCGGACGGCGGTTGGACGCTTTAGACATTCATTCAAGGGCCATGCACGAGGTTATCTTACTGGATGACGAAGAAAACCAAAGAAAAGCATACTCCTTACTACTCGGGTTATTTCAGAGCAATAACCGCGAATCGCCCTGACCACTTGCCTTTTTCTCCATTTTCACGTATCATATACGCACACTATACCGAGCGCGTCCTATTCGAGTTCAAGTACGACCGCAAGTTCAAAAACCCCGAAAACGTCGCCCGCGTTCTCGCTCAGACGATGTATTACGCCCGCCTCCTGAAATTCGGCGCGGGGCTTACGCGCTACCCGCTGCCGCCCGTCATCTGCGTCGTTGACAAGAACGAGGCGTTCTTCGCCGAGACGAAGGACTACGCGCGGTTCTACGCCGCGAAGGGCGACCGCTACGACTGGGACCGCGCGCCGTCCACGCCCTGCCCGAAGCTGGTTGAGGACGTGTTGAGGTTTTTGATTAGCCACAAAGAACACAAAGAGCACAAAGACTTTGCGAACTCTGCGTTCTTTGCGGCTGAAAAAACGGACGCGGCGACGGGTCTCCCATCCGAGTTCGTCGCGGACTGCGTGGTGTGGGCGGCGTTCTCCAACAAGAACAACTGCGCGGCGTTGAAGGATGTGGAGTACCAGGGCGACGTGTGGCAGATACCCAACCAGATGTATCCGTTCCTGTTGGAGGAAGTGCGCCAGTGGACATGCGCCCACGGCGACATCGCCGCGCAGATTGCCACCGCGAACGAAGACCGCTTTCTCGCGAAGTGGCTGGCTGTGAAAACTCTCTCTCCCGAAGCTCGCGCCGTGCTCGACGCGGCGCGGCGGCTCTACCGCGACTTTTACGCTAACCTCACGCATACGCCGTGGATGGACTGGAAGATCGAGACATGGGATGCCGGCTTCTATCAGATTCGAAATGCGATGAAATGCGTAGCGACGACGCCATCGTCGTCGCACGACGGCGAGGCGCCGTCGTTACATTCCGCCCATGACACCTTGCGCGCGAAGCTCCTGCCGCAAATCTACGCCCTCGGCTTCCTCAACCCCGACGTCGAGTATTTCGAGTGAACAGATGCAGGTCAGATGCCTGTGACCATGGTGTCACTGGTGGCGGCGGAGCGTTACGACCAGCGGGAAGTGGTCGGAGTAGCCGGTGTAATATGTCGGCGACTCGCCGTGCGTGTTGCGGCGCGTGGGATATGGCGCACCGTATTCGCCCATCCTCATCCTGTCCTCCACATAGATGCGATAGGTGGTGAAATCGACGGCCCACGGAGAGGCAGGATTCCCTTCCGGCAGCAATCCGCGCGACACGTTGATGGTGTCGAAGGAATGCCACTTTTTCGCTGAAAGGTAGAAGAAGGTCCCGCGCCCGTCCTCAGGCAGCAGCGCCGAAAGGCAGAATAGCGAGTCGCCGCCTTCCAGCACCTCGGTAATGTTCGTCCTGAACATCGCGCAGTCAAGCGGGACGCGATCGCCAATGCTGTCGTTGAAGTCGCCCGTCACCACAATGGCGGCGGCGGGGTCAGCCTCAAGGCGACGCAGGTATTCTTCGCGGACCTTGTCGGCCTGGACCTCCCTCTTCGCCGCCGAAATCTTCGAATTGCCGGTGCGCGACTTCCAATGGTTGCCAATCACTGTAAGCGTGGCGCCGTCTATTTTGAACTCCGCGCATGGCGAGGCATGCAGCCCGGATGCGGCGTTGAGCCACTTCACCTTCCCCGGCTTGATGCGGGATAGCATCGCGCAGTCCAGCGCCCTCGGGTCGCGCGAGTCCTTGTGGACGACGAACTCCATCGGCCACTGGAAGGACTCGGACAACACCTCCTGAAGGTCCTGTAGGACGCGGAGATTCTCGACCTCCTCAATGCAGAGGATGTCGGGCTTCATTGCGCTCACTATGTCGGCGATATTGGTTAGCTTGAGACGGTAGCGAGCCTCGGTCCAGCGCGCCCAGCCGCCGGGCGAGAAAGGATCGTCGCCGGAAGTGTCTGGGTCGTCCTCCGTGTCGTAGAAGTTTTCGGCATTCCACTGGGCGATCACGATTGCGTCGCGTGGCGGAGCGGTCGTGGGGGCCGCCGCGCTGGCCTCCTGCACTGCACATGGCAAAAGCGGAGGCAAAAGGCAGGCGAGCGCCAATGCCTCAATGAAGTTCGACAAACCTGACCGTCTAGTCATCATTGGTCTTAAGCAACGCAACGATTGCCGGGAGGACGGCGCCATCGCCCTCTTTCGCCGCAAGCCTCATTTTGAAGTTGTCGGCGGTGCCCAGCGAAGCGGCAAGATTGCCGGAGAGCGTCTCCATTCCGCCGATGCCGTCAATGAAGCCGATGAGCGAGCGCGTCGCGAGGCGCGTCAGGACGATGCCGCCGGCGGCCGGCGCGCTTTCGCGTCCAAAGGCGAGGCGATAGTCGAGGAGTCCGCCCCCCGAACGCGCGAGCGCCGAGACGCCGCGCCGCAATGCGCCGCGCCCGTCGCTCCATCCCAGCGCCCGCGCCTCCGCGAGGATGCCGAGCTGCCAGATGGTAAGCGCGTCGTTACCCTTGCCGGAGGGTGAGTAGTCCCATGAGGCGAAGGCGTTCTGCGAGGCTACGGAGAAGTCGAGCGCCCGCGCGATGGCGGGTGTCAGGCCCTTTCCAGCGCGGCGGGCGTCGTCGATAAGGGCGAAGGTGGCGAAGGCGTGGTTGTAGAGGGCGTGCGACCCCGGCGCGCCAAAGGAACCGTCCTCGTTCTGCATGGCTTCCAGCGCGGCGACTGCGGCGGAGATGTTTTTCGCGTGAAGGGCGGCGTCCTGACGCGAGAGCGCCAGGGATGCCAGCGCCGTGAGGGCGGGACGGAAGGCCGCGTCTGCGCCCGGCGCCATCCAGGTGCCGTCGGGCGCCTGGCGCGAGGCCAGCCAGGAGGCGGTGGAGGGGGAGGAAGGGGGGGAGGTG
>JAEEGL015383051.1_pt1 | contig 38394 bp, 24 predicted proteins | sample 9134231 | NCBI WGS metagenome assembly JAEEGL01 (sample SAMN16246548, study PRJNA631951) | gut metagenome | biome: gut microbiome; feature: rumen; material: fiber-attached | host: Bos | place: Iran: Karaj | collected 2018-10
GCCCACTTCATCGCGGTCTACAAACTTGCCGCCGAAGTCTCCGTAAATCTCATGGAGGTTTACGCGGTGGTTGCCGGCAAGGAGGGTTTTCACAAATTCAAGGTCTTTCCTGACCTCATCTATGTTGCGGGCACGTCCGGGATAGTTGCCGGTGGTCTGGATGCCGCCGGAAAGGGCTTCATTGCGCTCAAAGCCCACAACATCATCTGTCTGCCAGCAGTGCAGGGAAATCTGCTGCTTCTCCAGCTGCTCTATGGCCTTGTCTGCATCTACACCAAGGGCGGCATAGCGCTCTTTGGCTATCTCATAGGACTGAAGGATTTGTGCTTCTTTCATTATATGTGTTATTTAAGATTTCTCGACTTCGCTCGACATGACAAAAGGGGTATAAGTCTTCACTTTGAATGCATCGGTTATCATGCGGCGCATTTCCCAGCGGTCTTTCACGAGGCCCGCGGCCTTGGCCTGCATCATCACGTTGCCTATTGCGGTAGCCTCCGTAGGGCCAGCCACTACGGGAAGGCCGATTGCCGTTGCCGTCCACTGGTTCAGAAGGTCATTTGCGCTGCCGCCGCCTATGATATGGAGTTTCTCTATCTTGAACGGCGCAAAGCCCTGGAGATTCTGGAGAACCTCCTTGTAACGGTCTGCAAGGGAATGGTAGATGCAGGAAACAATCTGGGCATCACTCACGTCATTGCCGACCTGATCGGCAATCTCCCCCACCATATTCTCCGGGGCTGCAAAGCGAGGGTCATCGGGGTTGATTCGGCCGGGGAAAGAGGCCTCTGACTGAGCCATGGCAACCAGTTCCGGATAAGTGTAGTCCTTGCCCTGGGCCTTCCAAATCTTACGGCACTGCTCCAGCAGCCACATGCCGGTAATATTCTTTAGGAAACGCGTGGTCCCTTCAATTCCGCCCTCATTGGTATAGTTAAGACGGGCAGATTCCGCATTGATAATGGGCTCCGGCACTTCAATGCCCATAAGGCTCCATGTTCCACTGGAGAGATATGCAAAGTGCTCATCGGCCGCCGGAACCGCCGCTATGGCCGATGCAGTATCGTGCCCTGCCACGGCAATAACGGGAATGCCATTATACTCCCCTACCATAGTGCCAGGCTGGACTATGGGTAGCAGGAAATCTGTCCTAATACCCAGCTCTTCCAGCAGTTCTTTATTGAACTGGCGGGTAGACTGGTCCATCATGCCTGAGGTTGACGCATCCGTGTACTCGCAGACTTTGTTTCCGGTGAGCATATAGGACAGCAAATCCGGCATAAAGAGGATGCTGGAAGCATTCCTGAGCACCTCATCTCCGTTTTCCGTCTGCGCATACAGCTGGAAGATGGTGTTGAAGTTCATGATCTGGATGCCGGTGCGGGCATAAAGCTCCTTACGCGGAATCCTTTCAAACACTTTCTCCGGAACGCCAACGGTATAAGGATCCCGGTAGCAGCGCGGAAGATCCAGCAGGGAGCCATCGGCCCCGATGCAGCCAAAGTCCACGCCCCAGGTGTCTATGCCGATGGAATCAGGCCTGACGCCTTTGGCTTCAAGTTCATCCAGACAGGCCATGAAGTGCCGATACATGGCCCTGACATCCCAGTACAGGCGCCCGTCCCGTTCCACCATCTCCGAGGGGAAACGGTAAACCTCCTCCATACGGAAGGAGCCGCCCTCGAATGTAGCCAAAACCCCGCGGCCCGATGTGGCGCCGCAGTCAAAAGCAAGGAAACGGTTCATAACATCATTCCTCCATACGCCGATAATAAGGCAATCTTTCCAACGGGACATCCCTAAGATCCAGGACCTGAGGGCCATGGAGCACCTGTCCAAGATCGTCCTGCCACGTGCCATCCGGCAGATAAACAGTCTTGGAATCGTCCTGAGACAATACAGGAGCAACCAGATAACTGGGGCCCAGCATATACTGGCCATCCACATATTCATAGCCGCAGCCGGGGAATTCGTATTCCATACTGCGTAAGATAGGTTCTCCGGTGGCAGATGCATGGTGAACCTGCTCCATAATATAAGGCGCAAATTCCGTGTGAAGGATAGCAAACTGTCTACATATTTCACACTCCTCTGGAGTAAGTACGCGCCATGGGGCCGCACTGAACTGCATCATGGGCATCAGGGCCTGTAACTGGCAGGAACGGACAAACAGTTTGTGGTTGAATTCCTTACCAGGCTCATAACTGGCAGACAGACCGCCACCAATCATGTCACCAAAAGCATAGGGATAGCCGCACAGTCCTGCTACCAGAAGATTAGGAATAATGGTCTGGAGTTCTTCCCAGCCATGACCCACATCAAACAGGCGTAGCACCAGCGGATGGCCTCCGGTAGCAAAGCCCACCCGGTTCTCATTGTAGGGGAACACCTCTGCGGCCAGATTAAAGGCTTTGGAGAAGTCGGCTGGGACCATCCAATCTTGCGCAAAAAGAGCGTCCCTGAAATAGTTGGGATCTCCTCCGTCAAACTTGAATCCATCAATATGAAAGCGATCCGCAAAAGCAGTAAGCTCATCTGTGAACTTTTGACGGGTCTCAGGTTGAGTCAGATCCAGCGTCACACTGATGCCGTTCCACCAGTAAACTAGGGCAGGCTCCAACGGATTAGTACGGTTGCGCACCAACAGATTCTGGGCCGATGGTTTATAGCTCACATATTCCGGACGGCTATCGGCAGACAGGAAGTAGGAAGCCCATATCATGCTTTTATAACCATAGCCATGAATCTTATCAAAGAGTTTGATAGCGTCCGGGAAAGTATCCGGATTGAAGTCCCGGCAACCATGATAACGCTGCCACCCGCCGTCTATCATCACCACGCCGCAAGGGAAACCGCTGGCAGCAATGGCATCCACATACTCTTCCGCATTCTTTTGGTCTATGCCGAAGATGGCCGATTCTATCCAATTGTTGAACTGGGGCTTGGTGAACAATTCCTCCCCAGGTTCTCTGCCATCAAAGGGGAAATGGGTCTTGGATGCTGCCAGATAAGCGTCTCGGAGCGTTTCTCCGGCCTTTGTCACCTCCACCTTATCATTGGAATAGATTTTGACGACACCCTGTTTAACCTCAAAGGAGAAGGGGCGGTCGCTCCATATATATCGGCCCTTGCTGGAGACAAGGAAAGGCACAGTGAAGCCATGGGAGCCCCAGTCGGAAAGGTCATATGGAGCAGCATCCGGAAATAGTTTGGTGTCAACCATCTGTTCTTTCTTCTCAGACGCCAGCAAGCTGTTGCGAACGTCAAAGCTTTCAAATGGTTGTTCGTCACCCTTCATAACAACGGCGCCCCACCATTTTTCACCTGGCAGAGGTTTAACTACTGTAACGGCTGTCCTTCCACAAGCGGTTAAGCCCAACAGGACAAGAAGAGTAAAAACACGTTTCATTAGTTCCCAAATACGTTTTTAACAGCTTCAAGCCAAGAGAAACCCCATACTTCATCAGGAAGGAGGTAACTGCCTTCAACCCACTCGTTCCAGGCATTCACCATCACCATCTTGGGCTGGGTTGCAGCATGGGTATCGGCATAATCCTTAGCGATGCGCAGGTACTGCTCAAAGACATCCGGACTATGATTTATGTGAGTGATGTCATCTGCGCCTTTCCGCGGGAAACGTGGACTGTCATCCCAGCCGATGGAAACCGTAGGGAAGATAGGAATATCATAGAGTTCCGTTACCTTGTTGCGTATTTCCACGGCGTTAGCACACTGCTGTGCATAATCCGGAGTAAAGCCGCCCATGTTGTAGCATGCAATAGCACTGATTCCCAGGTTTTCAATATCGGCCTTCAGCTTTTCCGGATCCTCCTTGGCAAGGTCGGTTCCGTCACCGGGGGTGAGCTGCAGCCACAGGCCCGGGAAACCGGCCTTTTTCACTTCCTCACGGAAATAGGCCATCGCCTCTGCCGCTTCATCATCACAGGAGAAGCCCTGTTTGAAGATGTCGGCGTTGAACATAGCGAAGATGGGCTTACCGTCGATCTTGGCATAGTTGGGCAGGTGGAAGTACTGCGTAATCACACGGTTCACGATTTTCTTCCAGTCTTCCATTCCGACACGGGGATTGAACAGCAGGCTGTCTGCATCCGGACCATACTTGTGATAATTCCAATAACTGTACTTGACATCATGGTTGGCGTACATCAGGAAAAAGTCCATTTTCCTGTTGGACGGAGCCTTCAGGAAGCCATTGTCCAAAGCACTTTCCAGGTACGGGCCGTGATAGCCATCAGGTGCGTTGTACCAATACCAATCATACACGAAGGTGTTCACTCCGTATTTGAGAGCCGTCTGGATCCACTGCTCAACCACGACGGGGTCATCGTCCAGGCCGTAGCCCCAAAGGGGGCGCTTGGGCTGATAGTGCCCCTCAAAACGGGGATTCCCTTTCTTTATTACCTCCCACTCCCCTTCTCCATCGGCCCACAACCAACTGTGAGCCAGGGAATCGTCGTGGCAGGAAGGCCACACATAGGCACATACCCGGTATTCGGGTTTCCGGGCAGTACAGGCTGCCAGAAGAGCCAGGCAGCAAAAAGCTACTAAATACTTTTTCATTATTTGGTCTTTGTAAAGACAGGGATCCTGTCCAGTGGAACATCCAAGGTATAAGTCTTTCCGCCTTTGTACTTGCGGCCGGTTTCATCCTGCCAACGGCCTTTGGGCAACTTGACTGTACGCTGCGTTCCGGGTTCAAGCATAGGGGCGACAAGGTATTTGTCTCCCAGCATATACTGGTCATTGCAAGCCTCAAAGCCCTCTCCGGGGAACATATAGTCCATCGGACGAACGATGGGTTCTCCTGAAACAGAACCCTTCCTGGCCTGTTCCAGAAGGTAGGGGCCAAGTTCAGTATGCTTCCAGGCGGCCTTTCGGCAAATCTCCAGATTCTCGGGAGAAAGGATGCGCCAGGGCGCCACGCTGAACTGCATCATCGGCATCATCGCGTGAATCTGGCAGGAGCGGACGATGAGTTCCTGATCAAAGGAATCCGCGTCGACGTTAAAGAAGCTGGTCCATTCGCCGCCACCAATCATATCGGGGCATACATAGATATGTCCCTCCATGGAAGCGTTTATCATACCAGGTAGAAGCTGGGCCACAGCATCCCAGGCATATCTCTTGTCACACAGGCGCATCACGATTGTCTCTCCCGCCATCTTCCAGCTGGCACGCAGCTCATTATAAGGGAAACCGGCCCCAAAACGGCACCACAGCTCTGTCTGGGCCTGGCCATATGACTTTCCGTCATAAGCGCGAATAATGGAGGGAAGATAATTGGCCGCATCACCGGCGTCGAACTTGAAACCGTCAACTCCATATTTCTCCTGCATACCATATAACTGTCCCGCAAGCCAGTCCCTGGTGCCGGGATTGCTCATATCCAGCATCGCACTGTATCCGTTCCACCACGGGACTATTGCAGGACGGTCCTCAACCGGGTGCTTGGCAAAAAAACCTTTTCCGGCCAGATTTCTGTATTCAGGAGAGTCCGGAGACACGTAGGGACTTAACCAGAACATTACCTTGAAACCCATTGCGTGCAATTGGTCCATCATCCCCTTGGGATCCGGGAAGCGCTCCGGTTTGAACTCAAAATTGCCATAGTACTTCTGCCAGTTATCGTCCACCATAAATACGGAGTTTGCGGGGAAACCGTTGGCGACAATGGATTGGGCATACTTGAGGATATCCTCTTGATTCTGGTTATATGTAAGTTCTATCCAGGTATTGTACTGGGGGCTGGCGAAAAACTCCTCCGGGGGGATGGTCCCGGTCGGAGGGAAATGTGCCGCACTTGCGGCAAGATATGCTTCTCTAAGAGTCTTTCCGGCTTGAACCAGGTCTATGGGTGCCATTCCTTCGAATGTCATCACACCGTCTTTGGCCTTGAGCTTGAAGGGCTCTTCGCTCCAGATGTACCGCCCCGTGCTGGACACCATAAACGGCACTACATTGTTGCCATAGGAATTGGCCGTAAAGTCCATAAAGAAAGCCATATTCTCATCAAAGGGGAAGCCGTACTTTCCTTCAATGCCCCACCTGTCCGGATTGTCAATGGCGCCCCACCATTTCTCTCCGGGTTGCATCTGAACGGTAAGGTTATAGGATTGGGCATAGAGTATCCCGCCCAAATGCAGGGCAAGCAGGACAAATACCAAACGGAATAATTTCATAGCGTATCTATTTGCGTTTATAGTTATAGTCATATTCCCAGTTATCCGTACGGAACGGAAGCAGCGGAATGCCCCAGGCGCTGAAAAGCGTAGCCTGTGTCCAGTTATGGAAGCAATAACGCACGGCCACCGGAGCAGGAACATCGTCAGAGCTGACAGTAATCGTGTATTTGTTGGCCACCCCCGTAGCCGGATGGAACACTTTGTCCTCTCCGGCCAGTTCGAAACCACCTACGGGAACAAAACCGGGACAGAGTCCCATCCACTCCACATTTTCTACCGTCACAATGGCTTCACCGTCTTTGAATTCCACACTCTTATAACTGGGAGCATTGGGATTGATTCCTGTATAGCCATAATCGTTAACCAGCGCCAGCCAGGCCAGGCGTTTGCCCACCTCCAGTTTCTTTGACGGGTGAATGGAATCCTTCTCTCCAAGATCCAGCGTAGGGACAATTCCGCTATGCGGTATCAGAGCCAGGGTTTTTTGCTGGGCCTCATAGAAAAAACCGGAAGCGAACGAATCTGCTTTCCCGGCATAGGCATAGGGCGCAATCTGCACAAAATAGAACGGAGCGTCCGGGTTCCTGAAAAGATCGCGCAACATAGCTGCGTAGGCCGGCTGAAGACGGGTATACTGCTCGGGGCGCAGGCGGTTGTCCTCTCCCTGATACCAGAGAAAGCCCTTAACTGTGTACGGAAGAACAGGATTTATCATACCGTTGAAAAGGACGCTGGGAGTTTTGGGGTAGGCATCCTCCGGCACCACGTCGTCAAACTCGTGAGCAAAGTCCCTGTCAATCACTTCTTTACTCATCCATGTTTCAATGGTAGTGCCGCCCCAGTCAGCTGTAATAATACCAATAGGGACGTGCAACTCATCATAAAGTGAACGGGCAAAGAAATAGGCCGTAGCACTGAACCTGGCTGCATTATATTGGGTGTTCTCTTTCCATACGGCCTCGGTTTCCGTAAGAGGAGCCGGGGACTGTTTGTTGGGGATATCACAAACCCGTATGGGCACCGAGGGAGTAGCCGACAGAATGTATTCGGCTCCGTGCTCTACAGGCTGGCCGATAAAGCCCCGCATTGACATCACCATATTGGACTGACCGCTGCAAAACCACACCTCACCGATCATCACGTTATTGATGACGGTTTTCTCTTTTCCGTCACGGATCGTAAGCGTGTACGGACCGCCGGCTTCCGGCGTGGAAAGAATGGCCGTCCACTTGCCGTCGGAATCAGGCGCCACGATGGTCTTGGACTTGGTCCAGGAGGGTTCTATGATCACTTTCTTTCCGTCAGATGTTCCCCAGACAGCCACATCGGCCTTCTGCTGAAGCACCATATTGGCGGAAAAGAAAGACGGCAAAGTCACCTTGGCCTGCAAAGAAACTGTTGCAAGCAAGGAAATCAGAACAAGGATGAATTGTTTCATAAAAGTGTGGTTATCTTTACAAAAGTACTCATACTCAATTGTCAATCCACGAACAAAAACGAATAAAACTATTCGTTTTACGAAGAATAATTAACCCTTTTTTGGATTACCTTTGTAGGCAAAGAAACACACCTTTATGAAAAGAATCTTTCTGACCCTTTCTGCCTGCTTTCTGCTTGTTGCCTGCACTCAGGCGCCTCATTATGCCAACCGGGCCGAGGCCATTGCCGCACAAATCCGCAACCCGGAATCCCGATATGTAGTAGTCGCCTGCCACCGGGGAGACTGGCGCAATTGGCCGGAAAACTCCATCCCCGCCATCGAAAGCGTCATTGCTATGGGCGCCGACATTGTGGAGATTGACATCCGAATGACCGCCGACTCCGTGCTGGTCCTTTGCCACGATGAGGAAGTACGCCGTACTACCAATTTCTGGAAAGTGTTTCGGGATTCTCCCGGCAAGAGCGCCAAGGTCTGCGACCTCACGCTGGCCGAGATTCGCACATTGGGGCTCAACCGTATGCACCAGGCCGCTGCCATAGACACTCTTCGTATGCCCACACTCCGCGAAGCCCTCACATGTACCAAAGACCGTATCTGCGTAAATATAGACAAGGGATACGACTACTATGACGAAGTCCTGAAAATTACGGAGGAATTGGGCGTAACGGATCAGGTGCTCATCAAGGGAAAGAAGTCCATCGAAGTGGTAGCCGAAAACGAGTCACGCCACAATCACAATATGATGTATATGCCTGTCGTAGACATCCAGAAAGAAAAGGGTGTGGCTCTGCTGAATTCCTACCTTGAACAGGGAGTGATACCTCTGGCCTATGAGATTTGCTGGAGCAGTTCCGACGACGATGCATACCCGGAAGCCTGCCGCAAGATACGGGAACAAGGTTCTAAAATTTGGGTGAACACCATCTGGCCCAGCCTCTGTGGAGGATACGGGCACGACGACGATGCCGCATACCTGGCCAAAGATCCCGGGACGGTGTTCCAGCCCTACCTGGACCAGGAGGTCTCAATGATCCAGACCGACCGGCCCGAGCTCCTTATCTCCTGGCTCACCCGACAGGGACGGCACTCTCTGTAACCATTTGTATCTGAGACTCGTCACAAATGACGACGGGAGAATCGTAGAAGGGAACGTTATTCAGGATAGTTGTGCCTGAACGGCGACGGACACGGGGCCGATAGATATGCCCGCCCAGAAGATCCACGCACACCGGATTCCGGCCACGGAAGCCGTCAAGAGCTACCTTGACAGAATCTTTCGCGCACTTGTCAATGGGCGCTGCTCCGGCTTTCCAGAGAACGGCAGAATGCAGGCCTGTGCCCTCCTCTGTGAATAGATATACCATAGCGGAATCGGCATAAACCTTTACGTCCGAAGAGTCACATACCGCCTGTAAATTATCAAAGACGGAGACCAGATTCCGAACAGCCTCATAGGCCATTTTTGGACGCAGCACGCAGTTGTTTTCATACGTTGAGAGCAGTCCCTTGTAATTCTTCTTCTTAATCTCGTCCGAGGAAGAATAGTTCATATCAGCGATACTGAAAATGCCGGTCCGGATGCCGTGGGCGTGGTCGCAAAGCATTTTTCGGAGGGCCCACTTAGCCTGCGATACCTCTGTCCACGGGTAGTCGGCAATGGCTCCTCCCATATACCCCACAGAAGGAGCTCCGGACTCCCCTTGCCAGATTGTGACATCCCAGTTGCACTTTGCCAGAATGGATTTCAGGGAATCGGCCTCAACAAAATAGGGTTCCTCTGGAATATAATGATAACCGTGATAAGACACGGCGTCGATGAGATGTTCCTGCCCTGATGTTTGGAGTTTATCGGCCAGAAGGGAAACGAGTTCGGCTACGCCGTTGGCGTGCCGGGGACGGCCGATTCCATAGGCGGCGACGACGGCGGCAGGATCCACATCTTTCAGGATGCGGGCTGTCTCGAACGTAAGGTCTGCCATTTCTGCAGGATTCCGCCCTTCCCGCCGAAGATTATTCTCGGGCTCATTCCAGATCTCCCACTGATGCACCTTGCCTTTGTAGCGAAGGGCCACTTCGCGGACCCAGGCCTTCCAGCCATCCAGCGCCACCTGCCCTCTGGGCCAGCCGCCGGAAAGGAAAGGCGTTCCGCCGCCGGGATATGCCGGATTGCCATATGACAACTCCAGCCAAGGTTCCAGCCCCCGGGAGACTGCATCGTCTATGATGCTGTCCAGCCAGGAGAAATCGTATTCTCCGCGCCGGGGTTCGCACTTGGCCCAACCCGCCTGAAGACGGATGAAACGCATTCCCAGTGGCCCCAAATATTCCTTGTACGCATGATAATCGGCATACCCCCTGTCAAGCGTTTCGCAGCCGATTATTAGATCATTATGTACTTCTGACAGGGTCTTTTGCCGCAGCACGCCGATATCCTCAACAGACCTTGTGCAGCCTGTCTCCAACAGCAGCACAAGGGCAATTGACGCGCGTAAGACTCTTTTCAATGTAGGACTTATCTACTGTACCGATACTTTAACAGTCAGCCGGATATCGGCAGAAGATGCTCCCGCCAAAAGGTAGTAGTCGCCAGAATCTACCTTCCAGGAATGGGAGGAGACATCATAGTAGCTGAAAGCATCCGGGCCAAGGTGAATTGTGTAAGACTCAGAGGCGCCGGGAGCTATCAGCTTCTTCCCGTACCCTTTAAGTTCCTTGGCAGGACGCGCCACAGATGGATTGACAGGGGCCACATACAGCTGTGCTGTCTCCTTTGCGGCCATCGAGCCAGTATTACGCACGGTGAAATGCACGTCAAAGCCGTCGCCGGACTTCTCAACGGACATGTCTGTATAGTCAAAACTGGCATAGCTCAAGCCGTAACCGAAGGGGTACAGAGGCTCAACGCCGAAATGCTCAACGCCCCTGTATCCTAGAAAGATTCCCTCCCCATAAAGAATGTAGGGATAATCATCCAGGCTGTGACGATTGCGGGAACCAGCTTTCCGGGGCACGATACCATACCATTTCTGAGCTGGATTCTTGTCCTGCGAACCCCAGAAAGTGAAAGGGAGTTTGCCGGAAGGGGAAACCTTGCCGGAGAGAATAGCCGCCAGGGCATTTCCGCCCTCCTGGCCGGGGTACCACGTTAGGAGTATTGCTTTCACTTTATCTGCCCATGTTCCGATCCTGAATTCGCCACCGGAATTGGCCACCACTATCACGTTTGGGTTGCAGGAAGCGACGCTCTCTATAAGCGAATCCTGATTGTCCGGCTGAAGGGCGTAAGTTCGGTCGAAACTTTCGCTTTCTGAGAGACGGTCAAATCCCACGCAGACCACCACCGCGGACGCTCGTTGAAGGAGTTCCGGCTTGGGAGAGTCCTCCGCCACAATATTCCACCCCCTGCCAAGACCAAGCAGGCCGGCAGCCGGAGTCACGCCCTTGCCGTCTTCAGGATTTACCCAACCGGAGCCGCCGCCGCACGCCATTACGTGGGCATTGGGGCCTGTAACCACAATCAAGTTTTTCTTACCCGGCTTCAGCGGAAGGACATTATCTTCATTCTTCAGGAGAACCGGTCCCTCCAGGGCAATTTCATACGCCCTTTTTTGCGACAAGTCCGCATCCTCGGCCGAGGGATCCGCTTCCAGATAAGCATCCAGCAGTCCAAACGCAGAGAAGGTCTGCAGCAAATGACGGCATTTCTCATCAAGATCGGCTTCCGATATCACGCCGTTCTCCAGAAGGACCTTCACGTCCTCGGGCTTAGTAACATAGTTCCGTGGCATCTCCAAGTCCACGCCTCCTGTCATAAATCCCAACGTGGAATAGGAAGAAGCCCAGTCCGTCATAACAATGCCTTCGTGGCCCCAGGCGCGAAGATTCTCCTTCACCAGCCAGGAATTCTCTGCGGCGTAGACACCGTTTACAGGGTTGTAACTGGTCATTACTGCACCAACGCCAGCCTGCTCCACGGCTTTCCGGAAGGTCGGGAAGTATATTTCGTTGATTGTACGTTCATCGGCATTGGAGCTGACGCCGTGACGATCGTATTCCTGCTGGTTGAGGGCAAAGTGCTTTATGGTGGCGATTATACCCTGCCCCTGCATACCACGGATATAGCTTACTGCTGTTTCTGAGGCCAGGTAAGGGTCTTCGCCATAGTATTCGAAATTGCGGCCGCAAAGGGCGCTGCGGTAGATGTTGACGCCTGGGCCCAGCATAATTTGCACGCCCTGACGGCGGGCGGCACTGCCTATGCCGGCACCCATTTCATAGACAGCCTCGCGATTCCAAGTTGCGGCAGCAGAGATGCCACAGGGGTAGAACGTGCTCTGAACGTTCTTTGCCTTGACATTCCTGACGCCCTGCGGACCGTCGGCCATCCTGATGGAGGGGATGCCAAGGCGCGGAATGGCCAGCGTATTGAATCCGTCCACCTTACCGGAGATAAAGCCTATCTTCTCTTCAAGCGTCATCTGCGACACCAGTTTGGCCGCACGATCCTTGTCTGACTGCCTAATGGGATGTGAAACGCCTTCCTGCGCCTGCAGAAGGCCGACGGAAAAAAAGATTCCGCAAATAAATGCAATGGATCTCATAGAAACGTAGTTATCTTTACAAAGTTACATTGCATCTATATGTCAATCTACGAACAAAAACGAAAAATAGCATTCGTTTTACGAAGATTATTGCAGATACTCAGAAATAATCAGTACGCCGATATCATCAAGTGTCCGGGCACAGCCTACTGCCAGCAGTTCCCTGAGTAGGGCTACTGCTCGTAATGCCTTAATCATGAGTATGGAAAAAGACTAGTTTCTATACTGTCACATCGGCCATAAGATCACGGCGGCCGATGAGGCTGAAAACAGTTATGCGATTGTCTTCGTTAAGAATTCTAAGGGTACGAAGGACCTCTCCAAGCGTTGAACCGCTTGTGGTAACATCATCGATGACAAGCACGTTTTGCTGACGGATAGTGGCACAGAGTTCCTCATCGGCCGGAGTTGCGAAACGCAGGAACTCCATCATATAAGGCCTGAAACGGCTCTTTTTCACGTCTTGGGCGATTGTAAAATAATCCTTCTGATGAATTAACTCCAGCATACCTGCTATCTGAGCACGGACCTCATCTTTCTGGGCCTCCGTATAACGCGGCCGGCCGTTCTCCAGGACATCATCCAAATATGCTTCCGTGAACGCATCCATATCAAACGATATATTGGCCGGAAGGTTTTTGACCAGTTCCATCTTACGCAGTGTGGGCTGGGCAAAACGGTAGATATACCGGAGCATATAATTATTCACGCGGCTGGAAGACTGGGGCATAACAACCAGATCATAATCGTATAGATTAATCCTGTTATTCAAGTCGTTAATAGCCTTCTGGATGAACTGCGTAAGATTGGGATCATCCTGCAGACGCTCAGTGAATTTGACATATTTAATGAAGGCCGATCTTACAGAGCCCTCTACCTCCGGACCGAATTCGTAACCATAGTAGAAGCATTTGCCAAAGGCTTCTACCTGATAACCGTCTCCGGTGAGGCTGACTATATCCTCAGCGCCATCGTGTTCGAAATCGAACACGAAGCGTTGCAGTTCACTGTCATATCTTACGCCCATAATCTTTCAATTTGCCCGATAGTGCAAAGATAATTAATAATCAACTAAAACAAAAGCCTCCGCCCAAATAGACAGAGGCTCGTGGGTATAATAATATAACTAGAAGTTCCTTTCCTTCAGATACTTCTCCAGCTGCTCACGGGACATAGGCAGCTTGCCTTTGTAGTTACGGCACCACTGGGCGAAGCGCTTGTTCATCTCGTCGTTCCACGCGCTGTCAATCTGGCCGGCGGTATAGATCCCCTTATGGATCATCTCCTCGCCGAACTCGTCGGAGAGAGCGGTAAACTCGGCCGTGAGAACAATGTGCTCTACCAGGTGCGGGGGGATGAACAAAACGCCGCCGCGTTTGGCCAGCACCACATCTCCGGGAAGGGCAATGGCCTTGCCGATACGCACGGGTACGTTATAGTTCACCAGCATGGTCTGGCGCATATAGGAAGGATCAAAGCCCTTGCACCATACATTGAAGCCTTCCACTTTCTGCAGGCGCTCAATGTCACGGATATGACCATAGGTAATCATGCCGTTGCCTGTGGCGTTGTAAACGCCGTTGCCCAAGTTGGAGCCGATAGCGGTGCCCAGCCATTCCTTGTTGTAGGTATCAGCCACATAAACATCGCCTTTCACCAACGAGTTGATGACCCAGGAAACGGTGCGTTTCTGTTCCCACATACGGCCTTCCTTCTTGCCCTGCTCGATAATGGCATCCTCAAGGTCGGGGCGCATGGGCATGAACTGCGCGGTGACCACCCGGCCGCAAAGGACAGCGTCTTCGGTCTCATGCAGCAACTGCCAGTCACCCTCGTACTGGTTCTGGTAGCCCAGTTTCATTAGCTCGGCCCAGGCCTCCTCAATAGACACCTTCTTAAGGCGCTCGATGAGGTCGTCACTCACTTTAGGGCGTCCGTTTTCAAAACGCTCGCCATCCCACTTTGCCGTCAGGTTGCGGATGTACTCCGGAGAACCCTCTATACCCTGTGCCTTGCTCGTAAAACCAATGGTCATTACGGCCAGGGCGACAGTAATCATTTTTAAGCTTTTCATTCTATTGATACAGTTTATTCAAGTCTTCCCAAGAAGTAGTATCCACCCATTGGGCAACATAGGGTTCCTTTACCTGTTTGTCTCCGCCAACCAGCTGCTGGTCCCAGATGGCACCTGCGTAGACCGTGACGGATTCTCCGCTGGGAACCTTCACCAGCAGCAATACATCCTTTCCGCACTGTACGATATCCTGCACTTGAGAAGGATTGGCAAAGGCGGCGCCGAAAATTTCGGTATCGGGAGCCCAGGCAAGTTGCCCGTTGTAGTGAACATCGGGCGCCGCGATGCGCTCGGCCGCATAGAATCTGCCGCCGGCCACATCCTTCACCACTGTTCCATTCCCAAATTCCGAGATGCCCACGGCATATACGATGTCGGATCCGTCGGAGCTTTCGAGGGTTGAGCTAATGCGGTAGAACGGCGTTCCCAGCACAAAGTCTATCTGTTTTTTCTCCGTGACGGTTACCGCTCCGGCCTGGTACGGCTCATAGTCTAGCGTAAAGGCTATGCGGGAAGAATCGTCCCTAAGAATATCGTAGTGACTGTACACCTTGGAGGTCCACAGCTGGCCGTCGGCCCACACGCCAGTCCCGCCGGTGCCACGGGCTGTCCCCATGGTGTAAAAATCACAGCCTTCACCACGGTCGATATGATAAGGTTCGCCGTTGGCGTTCAATTCAAACCATTTGTCGATAATGGAATAGTCCACACTCTTAGGCCACATATCGACTCCACTGAAACTGTGATTCTTCTCTTCAATCAACTGCGAATAGACCCGGTATGCAACCAAGTCATTCTCCCAAGCGATATCACCTAGACGGTTTTCGGCATATTTCACATAAGTACGAGGCCGATCCAGATCATTCTTTTCGCCCAGTTTCCCCTCAATGGAGAAGCGTTTTACTCCCAGACGGATTGCCTGAGACAAAGCGAGGACAACGGGACCAAATGCGTGCGGTTCGTTGAAGTACCAGTGCCGTGCTGCATAATCGGCTTTCTGCGCAGCGCCAGGTGCCAGGGTTCCCTGACAGGTATGGCCCACCGAACCATCGGGATCTACATAGGCCATAAGAGCACGAAGACCGCGCATGAAATCGGTCATGCGTTCCTTGGGCAGAATACCTGACTCGATGGCCTGGCCGATGCCCGCAAGCAAAAGGCCGCTGCCAGAAGTCTCCACGAAGGTAGTGGCATCGCTCACCTCCTGGTGCCAAAGACCGTCGACATCCTGATATTTGAGTACAGCAGTGTAGAAATCACTGGCCACTTGCTCAATCTCGGCCCTGCGGGGGCCGGCGGCGGGATAGTCCCGTAACAAGGCTGCAAGGCCCATTGAAAGCCAGCCCTGACCACGACTCCAGTTGTCTGTCGATATCTGCCCATCAGCGAGGTTATTAAAGGCACGAGCCTGGAATACCAGGCCCGTAGCCTCGTCATAGAACAGTCTATACAATCGCAGACTATAATCTGCCGCATATTCGATGTACTCCTCATTATCTGTGGCCAGACCGGCGTACAACATATACGGTGTCACGGCAAAAGCAAGATCAATCCACACAGCATCTCGGAAACGGTCTTTCTGCTTGTTTCCGGTCATGAAGTTGTCGCTGGTGCGGAACTGGTTTTCCCACATATAGGCGGCGTTATCGCGCACAGCGGGAAGGAGGTCTTCCCGGCCCTTGTATGCGAGATAGGCAGCCGCCTGCCCGCCAACCTGATAGCTGTAAATGCTGCCTCCTGCGGCCGATATCCTGCCGCTCACCAGGTCGTCAATGATTCCGGAAAGACGCGGGTCTTCCAGATCGGCCATTCCACTATACAGGCATATGCCCGTATAGTGGCCCCGGTCGATGATGGAAAGCGCCTTGTCGGTCACTTTCGTCGCCATCTGATGGCAGTCTACCACTATTTTCTTCCCGCAGCTAAAAAGAATGGGAAGAAAAAGGGTGATAAGGAGTAGTTTTTTACGCATATAAGATTAAGGGGTCACAAAATCGCCGGGATTAAAGGTAACCGTACCAAAATTATTCAGTTTATTTCCAACGTTAATGTTAGTACCATCAGGCAGATTGGCCACCTTAGTAGCCACGGCGCCGGCATCATTGGTGAATTCAAAGGTAATATGAGCTAGCCCCCAGCTCTTGCTGGCACTCGATTGCGTACGGACACAGGCCCAATAAATAGGCTCACCTTCAGGAAGAAGACTCCCTCCCTTGGTAATAGTTACAGATTTAGAACCACCGCCGCCGAGAAAAGTAAAATTACTGTGCCACTTTAGATCCTGTGCATCTCCTTTGCTGGCTAAAAATTGAGCCGTCGCAGCACTCTCATTTTCGTAGCCTAGAGTAACTGTTATTGTTGTAACATTTGCTCCAGCGGGAAGTGTAATGGCACACAAAGCTGATTTTAAGTTAAAATTCCAGCTACTGAATGAACCAGGAGTTCCATCAGTGAATGAAGGCAAGGTACCAAAAAGAGAGTACTTCAGGCCCGTTCCATCCTGTACGGCAGGAATATTATTGTAAAATGAATACCTGGATCCATCAACAAACAGAGAATATGATGTGTTGCTCGGGTTCTTCACAATGGCCGTAAACGTATCTCCTCCGGTTGCTTTGGTAAAACCTGTTGGCTGGTAACCACTGAAGTCAGCATCGGACTTACCGGAAGTAACCGAACCTTCGGCCGTAACAAAACCTCCCCAATTTGTCAATTGAGTGGAGGCAAACTTATGAGAAAAGATTTGGAACGCATCACCGGCTTCCCATTTAGGGTTTCTGGCAACTCTCCACGCCACCTTAGATTCGGGGGCTTCAACCTCCGAACCTTCCGGGTTACCTATAGTAATTATCATCGAGGTTCCTTTGGTTTGCTCAATCTCAAAACCATCTTTTCCACAGGAAGCAGCCATTGCTACTGCTACAGTAACAAATAGTATATATCTTATTGTTTGCATATGCCTATAAAATACTTTCGAAAGTTATTGACAAATCATTGTCGGAGCTATTCAACCAACCGAATCCAATTTGGGAATCCATAGGATCACCGCTCTGACAGACAAATCCCTCTGCCTGCAGGGTAACAGTTTCGACCACAGGCGGGTCGTACAAATGTTTTTGTCTTTTCATAATAGTAACGCGTTATTTAGTTTGTGTATTGATTACAGATAAATGAGCACCATAAAGTTGATGAAACTGTTGCCGGCTTTCACATCCAGATAGTAATCCTTTGTGGAAGAATAGACATCGTCCAGGCACCAGGCTTTATAGGCAGCCGAATTGTCCCAGGAAGAGCCGTCTCCTGAGCCCGTTTTTGCGGATGCCAGGAAGGTGTACTCGCCCACCTCGGCAAAGTCAGTATCGCCCTCGTCCATGGCCAGGATGCCGAAGCGACGGTCCTTTCCGTTAGCGGCGGCATTGCCACAGATCGCGGCAGCCCAAACCAGCTTGCCCGTTCGGGGCAGTTTGATTCGGTTGGGGGTACCGTAATTACAACTACGCATACCGCTGCTCCAGCAGAACATCGCCTGTCTGGCTTTTTCCCACCCGTCGGGCCGGATGCTCTCAAAGGTGTATGACACCTCGTCCACGGTCTGGGTGAAGATATACGGATTTGGAGTATCTTCGGGCCAGCCGTTGGCTGTAGTGTAACTGATACCTACGAAAGGTGATTTGTCGTTCTCGTCCTTCACATAGATAGCGCCGTCACCTTCGCCGTTATTGTTGTTGAATGGCTTATATTGGCTTTCGAAACCCAGTTTTACAGCATTGGATCCCACTTCCGTGGAATTGTAACGCAGGTAAATGTGCTCGATGGCCATGGCATCTACCAGCAGCACGTAGCACTGCTCACTCTGGTGAGGAGAGAACTTGGCTACAGGTACAGGTTTCTTCCACACGTGGGTCTTGTACTGGTTACCAATTATGGCATTGTCGGAAACCCTGTGCATTTCCAGTTTCTTGGCAGCGCCCTCCTGGTGTACGACAACAACGGAGTTCAGATACCGTCCCTCTATCTGAGGCAGGACGAGCTTGCCGCTGGCTGCCGTGAAGTTGAGGTTGGATGCATAAGCGTACGTTCCTTCAAAGCCGAAGGTCATGGGCAGTTCCTCGGTATAGGCGAAGGTATATTCACTCTTACCGTTCGCAAGAGCCTCCTGGAACGGCCAGGCCTTGGTGAAGTCCACGTGCACCACAAACTCCTCGGGGAAGTTGAGCGGCTTGGTATCTACTGCTGCAGGCAGCACGGTATCCTGGTTGCGGGCAACCTCAATGCCACCCTCTTCACCGAAGATGTTCTCGATTACCTTGTTGTCGGTGTCGGTAACCGTGAACTTCAGACCACCGGTATAAGTACCCGGCAGGATGGTGGCATACACAGTGGAGCCGCCTTTGAAGGTTTCACCTGCAGGGGTAATGATGACTGCGTTTTCGGCAGCGGATACGCCGCAACTAAGGTCGCTCAGCTTGACACTGATTCCACCGGCAAGCGCTTCGCCGTTCATGCCCTGGATTTTAACGCTTTTGGCCTTGGTATTGTTCAAGAATGTAAGGGCAATGCGGCCGGCGGCGTTGGACATGCTGGAAATCTTGTAGTCAACGGTTTCGTCGGGCTCAACGGCTGCCACGGCGGGCATCGCCTTATGGTCGGCCGTGCCAGCGGCATCGATCTTTTGCTGGGCAGGGATGGTTACACCAAAGCTGCCGTCGGCATAAGTAGAAGTACCAGTGGTAAAGACTGCGAATGCGGGCTCTTCGCCGGTCCACTCCGTGGTTGAGAAGTTGGCGGGAGTGGTAGCGGCATCGGTAGTAAAGGCTACCGCAGATCCGTTGATGTCGTATACGGTAATGACGTCTCCGGGCACAAAGGACTGCGGAGCTTCGGCGCCCACGTTCAGGCTGGTCACCGAACTCTTCCAGGGGCTCTGAGGCGTATCGATGGCATCAGGTAGTTCTACAACATCGTTCCTGTTTATTTGGATGCCTTCTTCCGTAAAGAAGGTACGACCCACATTCAGGCCTTCCAGATTGGTCAACGTTACTTTAAGTCCCTTGGCAAATGCACCGGGCAGGATTGAGGCATATACGGTAGAACCTGCCGCAAAAGCGTCTCCGGCAGGGAGAAGGGTAAGGGTATTTTCCTCGGTCCCCGCAATGGCCGACCAACTAAGGTCTTCGTATTTCACGTCAATCTTACCGGCCAATTGTTCACTATCCATCCCTTTAATCGTAAGGGCTTTTGTCTTGCTGTCCTGGAAAGAGAACTTGATGCGCGCCGTCACATTTTTCATGGACGGGAGTTTATAATTCACATCACCGTCTTCTTCGGCCTTCCCTACGGAAGGAAAGGCATAGCGCATGCAATCGTCCTCTCCTACCAGTTGTTGGTTGGCTGGGACGGGAATCTGACGGATGATACCTTCATCGGTATTACAGTATACAATGCCTTCGCTAAAAACAGCATAAGCTGGCTTGTATCCTGTCCAATTGTCGGTAGCAAAGAGCGCGCTGGCACCTTGACCCTCGGTTGTGAATTTTATGCGTACGAAATCGTGGTCGAAGACGCGGATAGAGTCGCCGGGGGCCCAAGTGGCAGGTGCTTCGGCTGCGATAGTCCAACTTACATTCTTACTGTTCCAGGGACTAGTAGGATCCGCTTCACCTTCTTCAGGATCATCAGGTTCTTCCACGGGAGGAACTACCGGCTCCTGCTCATTGGGCTTATTACAAGAGATGAAAGTTACCGCTGCAACGGCAAGTAACATCATGAATATATTAAACCGTGCTTTCATATGAATGCTTACTTAAGGTTTTACGGTCACATAGTCATTCGCGGCGTCCTCCACGGAAATATCGTGGTTATTGGCCACTTCCTGCTGAGGGAATTCCAGCAGCAGGGAGCCGCGGAGCTCATCGGCTCCGGTGACCTGCGGCGGTGTGTTGGATCCATACAGCTGGATGCAGTACGAATTGGTTCCAGGAGCCGTAGCATTGAAGGAATCGAACTGCTGCTCGGGCAGCAGGAGGAAATTCACGATGGGCTTGGCAATGTTCTCGGACAGCCATTTCGCGCCCATCCGGTGCGTATCCCAGAACTCGTGACCTTCCCCGTAAAGTTCGAATACACGCTCCCAGAAAATGGCATTGATGAGCGCCTCGGACGGATTGGGCTGGTCCAGGAACTTGTCCTCTTCCCACTTGGGATAAGCGGCATCCGGCTCCCCTTCGGCCACGGAATGACGGGCACGGGCGTGGATGGCCTCCACATAAGACATCGCCTTCTGCCAGTTGCGGTCCATCGGCTGAATGGTGAGGTTCGCCGCAGCTTCGGCCGCAATGAGATATACCTCGGCAAGGCGCATCAGATAGAAGTCGGCCCTTCCGGAGTTGGCGTCGTACGTAGGATCCAGGTATTTCCTGAAGAAAGGTTCTGTATCCCTGTTGTAGATGCGGGCAAACACCCGGCTGTTTTGCGGATAAGTGTACTCGAAACGAGGATTGCCGGCTTCCTGAATCAAATAGCGATGATGCAGGATCGTGACGTCAAAACGGGGATCCAGGCAGTACTCATACACTCCCGAATTGTTGGTTTCGGTGCCCATAACGCCGCCGTGCGTTTCGCACCATTTCTGGTAAACGAAACGAGTGGGACGCCAACGACCGTAGTTGGCATTGGCCGCCGTGGTATTAAGCGTTCCCTCCGGGAAACGGGGCAGGCTTCGGATAGCCGTGTAGTTGGCACCGGAAGCGCCCGACTCGGGCGAATTGGTAAGGACAATGATACGCTCCGGGAGCGTCCAGTCCTCTACTTCGGTCCAGCGGAAAAGGTCTCCATATTTGGGAGCCATCTGGTAAGGGCCATTCTGAATCACGTCTTCGGCGGCATTCAGGGCTTCGCGGAAAGCCTTACGGCTTACATCCTCCAGAGAGGCGTCCGGACCGATCCCCTTGAAAATGGGGCTGAAGTCCGGCGTACGCTTGGCCGAATCCCAGAAGTTATCGTCGGCGTGCTTGGCCAGGGTGCCGATGGTAAGGTAAACCTGGGAAAGCAGGGCCTCGGCCGCATAGTTCACCGAGCGGCCTGCGGCGGTAGAGGCCGTCTTAGGCATATACTCGAAGGCGAACTTGAGGTCTTTCACAACGGAGGCGTACACCTCCCAGAAAGGAGCGCGGGGTGCATTGGAGTTGTCATAAGTGGTGACCGTATGGTCTCTCAGCGGAACATCTCCCCAGCCACGCACCAGGTAATAATGAGCGATCGCACGGTAAAAACGTGCTTCGGCTTCGAATTCTTTTTTCTTTCCCTCGTCTACGGGAGAATCGGGAAGGTGCTCCAGCAACTGGTTGGCACGGGAGATAATTCTGTAGAAACCGCAGTAGGCGTTGTAATTATAGGGATGGCGTTCGAACTGCGTATAGGAGAAAGAGCAGGTCCAACGCTGCTGGGCATCGGAGAGGAAAGTGGAAGAATAGCCCCAGTGAACAAGGCCGGAGCAGCTCATAAGCCCTTCCATCATATTGCCGGTAATCATCGCGTCTCCGTTAAACGCACGAATAATACCGATAATCTGGGCATCGAGGGTTCCCTCCGTGCTGTAGGCCACCTCGTCACTGAGGGAGGTGGTGGGGTTTTCGTCCAGGAAATGGCAGGAGACCGCCAGGACGCATACAGCCAGTATAGAAAGTATCTTTTTCATATCTCTCTTGCTTTAGAAGGTGAACTTGGCATTGAAGGCAAAAGAACGGGCACTGGGATAGGAACCCATATCGGCGCCCTTGCGCCACACGGAGCCGTAACTATTCACATCGGGATCAAAACCGGAGTATCGGGTCCAGATCCACGGGTTGGCCGCCGAAACACCCACGTTGATGCCCCGCACGAATCCTCCCTTCTTGAGAGGGATATCATAGCTGAGGCTCACATTGGCCAGGCGGATATAGGAACCGTCCTCCACGTTGCGGTCCGAGATAACTCCCAGGTCAAAACCGTCCTGAGAGCCCAGGGCCGGATAACGCTGGCTCATATTCTCGGCCGTCCAGGCGTTGTAGTAGGCATCCTTGCGGATATTGACACCCACATTGGACACATCGGTATCCATCACGTCGTTCACGTTGAAGATATCGTTGCCCCAGGAACCTACGAAGTTCATCGACAGCGTGAGGCCCCGGTAGCTGAAACTGGTATTGAGGCCGAAAGTAAAGTCCGGGTTGGGGTCACCGATAATGGTGCGGTCGTTGTCGTTCATATAACCGTTGCCGTCCAGGTCTATATACTGGATGTAGCCGGGAGCACGGGTATTGCCGCCGTCAGAGACGGGGATACCCTCCTCTCCCTCCTGCACGATTCCGGCCGTTTTGAAGCCGTAGAACAGGCTCATCGGCTCTCCTTCAACGAAGATATTCAGCGGATACTTGCAATAGGTTCCCCAGCCGATCGTCTCTCCATAGAAGAAATTGCGGTACTCTCTCCGGGTGGGACTCAGGAAGATTTCGGCGCCTTCGGAACCCTGGCCGATCTTTTCAATACGGTTACGGTTGAAGGTGATGTTGCCGCCCAGGGTCCACTCAAAAGCACCCGTCTTCACAGGAACTGCATCGACCGTGATTTCCAGACCGCGGTTGGAGATATTGCCCATATTCATCCACATATTGGTATAACCGGAACTGCCGGCGATCACCTTGTTCTGGAGAAGGTCCTTGGTGTTCTTGATATAGGCATCGACCGTAAGGGCAAAACGGCCTCTCCACATAGCGAAGTCCAGACCCAGGTTTGTCTGCTCCGTCGTCTCCCACTTGAGGTTGGGATTGGCCACGTTGGAGGGATACATACCCGGGGTAAAGCCCGCAGCATTGCCCGCTTCGTGACTGGGCCACGTATCAAAGTTGTAGGTGCTCATCGTCTGGTAACTGGTGATGGCCTGATTACCTACGCGGCCCCAGCCCAGACGGAGTTTGAGCATCGAAATCACAGGCACCCGGAACCAGGACTCCTCGCTGGCACGCCAGGCAAAGGCGAAAGACGGGAAACTGGCCCATTTGTTGGCCCCGCGGAACTTGCTGGAGCCGTCCAGACGGAAGGTGCTGGTGAGCACATAACGGTCTTTGTAGTTATAGACGGCACGCGCCAGGACGGAAGCCAGATGGCTTTCACTTTCGGCATAGCGGTTGGCCGTGTTGGGGGCGCTGTTGATAGCGTCTATCTGGGCTTTGTACTGCTTGATGTTCCAGCCTTCGATGGTCTCCACTCTATTTCCGCTGGAGCTGAAGGTGACGCCTGCAGTAGCATTGATGCGGTGGTCTCCCAGCTTGCGGAAAAAGTTGAACATATTATTGGAGGTCCAGTACAGATAGCGTGTACGGTCTACGGCGCCCATACTTCCCGCGGCGGTGGTATTGATGCGGGAACTCTTCCATTTGAACTGCTCGCTGGAGCGGAAGTCCATACCGGTGGTGGAACGAAAGTTCAGGTACTTGGTAATCTTGTATTCGAGGGTAAAGCTGGGGGTAAAACGGATTTCCTCCTTGCGGTTGGTAAAGTCCGTGAGCCAGCGGTCCGGTCCGGACACGAACGAGGACGAACCTTCATACAAGTCATCCAGGTCGATGTATTCCTCCTTGAGAGACTTGAACGGACGGGTGGCAAACATACTTCGGGTGAGCGAGGTGGCTGCCGTAAGACGTCCGGTAGAAGCGCCCTGGGTGAGCTGGGAGTCCAGATAGGAGAAGTTTGTCTTGGTACTGAGTTTAAGCTTGGGCGTTACCTGACGGTCCAGATTCAGGCGGATTACATAATTGTCATATCCCGTGTTTCGGATAATACCCTGACCCTGATTGTAAGAGAACGAAGCCATATAGGAGGTATTGTTGGGGTTGCCTGCAACCGAAACATAGTAGTTCTGGCTCACGGCCGTGCGCTCTACATAATCCTGCCAGTCCATAGGCGCGACCTGCAGCCCGCTGTGGGTCGCGGGATTCTCGTAAATCATCTGGAGGTACTGCGATGCCGCGCCGCCGCCCGGAGTGTTGAAACGGTCTTCCAGGTAAGAGACGAACTCGTCCAGATCCAGCATCTCAATTCTCTTGTAACGGGTGCTCACGGTAATGCCCAGGTTGGCATTGATTACCGGTTTATCCCGGTTGGCCGTCTTGGTGGTAATGAGCACCACGCCATTGGCACCCTGGGAACCGTAGATGGCCGTTGCCGAGGCATCCTTGAGGATTTCGATGCTGGCGATATCCTGCGGATTGATACCCATCAAACCGTTGGTAGCCTCATTGGCGCCGGTGTTGTCCTGACCCTGGGTGAACAGGTTGGCGTTGCTCTCCGTAGAGATGATGATGCCGTCTACAACGTACAGCGGTTCGCTGGAACTGTTGAAAGAACTGGCGCCGCGGATGAGCACGGATACTCCGGCATCCGGAGCGGCCGAGTTGGATACCACCTGTACACCGGCGGCACGTCCCTGCAGAAGTTTGTCGAAGGTGGCGTTCTGCCCGGCGGCTTCCTCGGAAATCTTCACGGAGGTGACGGAACCGGTAAGGTCGCTGCGGCGCATAGAGCCGTAACCCACCACTACAGATTCGTCCAGGAGTTCATTGTCCTCGGCCAGGACGAAGTCTATGACAGCGCGGCCACGGATATCTACCGTCTGATCCTCATAACCCATACAGGTAACGTTAAGACGGGCTTTCTGGTTGGCGGGGAGCTTATATTTGAGGACATACACACCCTTTTCATCGGTCATAGCAGCAGCCGAAGAATTGCCTTCCAGCATAACCACGGCACCGGGTACGGGTTCACCGTTGGCGTCACTCACCTTACCTTTCACGGAGAGTGTCTCCTGTGCCCGAAGGCTGAAGGAGGCGACCAATGTGATACATCCGATAAGGATAAATCTTGCAATCTGTTTCATATTCTTACCTCCTTCCGTTAAAATTTGGCACTGACACCCAGCATCACGGTCCTTACCTGCGGATAGGAGCCGTAGTCCACACCGCCGGAGAGTACGGAAATGCCGAAGCTGTTTACATCCGGATTCCATCCGCTGTAACCGGAAACCGTGAGAAAATTGGCGGCAGACAGCTTGACGGAAATCTTAGGAGTAATGGCATAGCTGACTCCGATGTGGGAAAGGCGCAGGAAATCGGCCTTCTCCACATAGGCGCTGCTCACATCAGTGGCGCCGTCTTCCAACATTCGGTTCATATTGACCACGTGGAAGCCCGTTCCCCAGTCCCAGAGCATCTTTACCGACCATTTCTTATAGGTATAATCGGCACCCAGGCTTCCGGTGAATTCCGGGATTACGTTACCCAGGATGATGCGGTCGGCCTCGGTCACTTTCCCGTCGTCGGTAATGTCGATGAAAGAGCCGGTTGCGTCGGCCTTATAGCCGAAGACTTCTCCCACCTGATGGCCGATGACGCTGACATTCACAAAGCTTCCGCCTCCGACATTGAGGCCGCGCATATCTTCCCGGCTGATGTCGGTAATCTGGTTCACGTTATATGCGGCGGTGGCGAAGACATTCAGCTTGTGGTATTCCTTGTCGATAAGACGGGCGCTGGCGTCAAACTCCAGACCGCGGTTGCGGAGGGATCCGCTGCGGGCAAGGATTTCCTTGCGCACATCGTAATTCCACAGAACTTCTCCCTTGATGCCGAAACTGTACATATTGAATGCATCAACGGTGGATTTGCTATAGTATCTCCCGGCCAGGGTGATGCGGTCTTTCCAAAGCCTGGCCTGCACGCCCACGTTCAGTTCGCGGCTGGTGAGGGTGCTCATACTCTGGAAGAAACTCTCGGCCCCTTCTTCCACGGCGGGGTAATCACTTCGAAGCCACGAAGAGGTGAGTTCATAGGGAATGAAGTATTCCCGGCCGCTGATACCCCAGCCAGCGCTGAGCCGGATCTTGAACAGTTCCACCCAAGCATTCACTCCGGGATAAAGGGCCGGGCGGACGTCGCGGAATCTGGGGGTAAAGTCGGCTCTCATAAGAGCATCCAGGCCGAAGATCTCCTTATAGGTGTATTGCGCCCGGAGGTACGTGCCGAAGCGAAGGTTGTTGTGCGAGAAACGGTGCAACTGAGGATGACTGGCTGCAGCTTCAATACCTTTGGCTCGGAGGTCGTGATTGAAAAAGCCCAGGCCGTTCATCGTATTGAAGCGGTTGTTGTTGCCCAGCACCTCTCCGGCGGCCGCAATGCTCAGCAGATGATCCTCCGTAAAGTATTGCTTCCAGGAGAGTTCGCTCTTGACATTGAAGTTGAGGAACACGCTGGAAAGGTTGGATGCAGCCCCGTTTGAAGCGGCGCCGAAAGATGTTCCGTTGCCGTACCAGATCATACGTTGGTTGTCCTGGAAGTCAATACCCGCCGACGTGTGCAGACGAAGGGAGCGTGTAAAGTTGAGCGTCAGGTAAGCCGATGTCAAGGTCCGGAAATCCCGGCTGTCATCGTCAAAGTCTTCCTTCCAGCCTTCAAGGCTGTCTCCGGGGAAGAAGTCCGGGAAACGCTTCAGGAGCAGAGTGGAAGGCTTACCGTAGTAGGCCGTAGTTCCCGGAGAGGCGACATAGCCCAGCGAGGCGATGGTGCTCAGGCCGAACCACACGTAGGGATTAGCCTTGCTTTCCAGGCTCAGGTTCACAGAGAACTGGTTGCTGCCGGAGTTGCTCACCATAGCACCGTTATGCCGGTAATACCCGGAAAAACGGTAGGCGGTGTTATCCACCAATTTGCTCACGCCGAAAGAGTGGTTGTGAGTGAGAGCCGTCTTGTTGACACCCCAGTTGGTATTGACATAAACCAGAGGATCGGTTTCTTTGGACCGTTTGGTAGTGATCACAATGACGCCGTTGGCGCCCAGGGCCCCGTAAAGGGCTGTGGCCGACACGTCCTTCAAAACCTCGATACTTTCTATCTCGGCCGGGCTCAGGAAGGGAATGCTGTTCACGGGAGCGGAATAGCTTTCCTCGCCCCACTGCCAGAAACCATCCAGGTTGCGCACCAAGTCGGTTCCAAGGATTACGCCGTCCACCACCCAGATGGGCTGGCTGTCACCGCGGAAAGTGTTGATTCCGCGAATGTTCACATTCCTGAGGCCGTCAGGATTGCCGTCAATGGAACTGACACGCACACCCGACACCGTACCCCGGATAAGATCGGCAGGGGACGAAGCATACTGCTCCTGGGCCTTCAGGCCTTGCGCGGCCGCTCCCACCAGGAGCAGGGCCGCCATTATGCGCAGAATCTTACTCATAAATCAAAATCAAGTCTTTAAGGCTTACTGCCACACCGGCATTGTTGGACACTATGCAGTAGGAAACGCCGGGCCGGGAATCAGTTAGCTTGAAATAATGATTCTCCATCATCTCCTGCGTCACCATATTGGCTCCGCCGCCGTTCGAGACCCAGAGTTCACCTCCGGGAACGGCGGTTTTTACAACATCCTCCACGGCAGTATCCTGACGCGGTTCCAGGTTTACATCCGGACCGTCAAGTTCCCCGGCCTCGGCGACATACACTTTCACGTTGAAAAGGTAAGACGGCTCGTAAACGATGGTCGTGAGGGTAAGGCCTTCCACGGTGGGAAGAACCAGGCGGGACCATTTCCCGTTGCCGATGAGGAAACCTTGCTTGGACGCGTTGTACCAGACACCGCCGCTGGTGCCCCAATCCTCGCTGATAGCAACGAAACGGGTACCTCCGGCCATCGTGAGAACCAGTTTCTTCCCACGATACGTGCCGGTGCTGGCCGATGCAGGGAAGCCCTTCTGGACAGGGTCGGCAAAAGGCCAGCGGAAGGTATACGGCTTGTCGGAGCCGAGAGAAGTCACATCCAGGAAGTCCAGATGGATGCAGCCCTTCTGGGTGAAGGTATAAGTCTTGGATTCCAGACCTTCGGCCGAGAGCTCGATGGTTATGCTCTTGCTTACGCCGGGATCTTCCCCGTTCAAAGGAACGGTCAGGACAACATCTCCGCTGGAAGTGGGGCCACCCGAAGTCTGGCTGAAGGAAGCGCCGGCAATACCGGTCTGATCCTTGACGCTCAGACTCCAGTTCACGGAAGCGCCAAACTTCAGCATCACGCTGGATGCTTCCGGAGCCAGTTCCTCGGTCCCGGAATCATTCATACGGAATTCGATGTAGGGTTTCCCTTCTTTCTGGATGATGTGCAGTTCACGAGGATCATCCACGCCCAGGGCGGCCAATTTCACCACGGCCGTCTTTCCCTCAACGGCGCTGAAGTTCTCCTCGAAGGCAATCTTTACGACACCGTAATCCTTTCCTTCATCCGCACTCAGCTTGATATCGGCCGTGGTCTGCAGCGCATCTATGGCTGCCGACCAATCCGTGTTGCAGCGGATGCTCACGGTTACCGTGTCCCGAATGGAAAGGGCCTCGTTGCGGTCGAGTTCGGCATCCAGGAAACGCACCTGTGCCTTCTGTTCCACGGGGACGGTCACCTTATGGGCCGCATCGGAAGAAAAGATAATCCGGGCCTTGCGGGACACCGTGTTTTCATTGCGGAGGGCGGTAATGGTAAGCGGTTCGTCTACCGAATACTCGTGCAGGTTCAGGAGTTCTTCCTCCGAGAGCTGCAGCCAACCTTCTTCGGTGCCTTCATACTCGATGACGGCACTCCAGCTGCGGTTGGCCCGCACGTTAAGAATCTGCTCCACGACGGGGCTGTACACCAAATCCTCTCCCAGCACCTCTGCTTCCAGGGTGACTGCCGAGATTTCCGGTAGTTCCAGCACCTGCTCTTTTTCCGCATAGTTCTGCCTGAGACATCCCGTGAGGGCCGCTGTCAGGAGAAAAAGCGCAAAGACTTTGTTTCGCATAATGATATACTGTTTAATTATATTGCAACATATCTGAGAGTAAGTACGCCGATACGCAGGTTTCCGGACCCCACCATCAGGTAATACTGTTTTCCGGTTACCAGCTCATAGAGTGTCATCGTATAGGTCTCTCCCTGAGTAAGTCCGGCAGGCAGATGGTTGGACACCTCCGTAGGATTGCTTCCGCTGGGACTGATGTACGGAGAGCCGCTGGCACCGGCAGCCCGGTATTCCGCCTCATACAAGGCGTAACCTTCAATGACCGGCAGTTTAATCCAGGCGCCGCCCATCCCGATGAGAAGGCCGGGATAGCCATCGGCACTATACCATCCGTACGTTTTTCCGTCGGAATGATGCAGCCTGATTGTGTAATTGTTTCCTCCCGAAGTAAAGCTGTAGTCGTTATCGGAATAATCGCCGGAGTTGGGAAGGGCAGGACTTAGATTGTTCTTGTTGGTAAAGTCTACCGAAATGCTTAAGAAACTGTAGATAAGCCCGTGCACGGACAGAACTTCTCCATTGGCTACGGAAACAGGTCCGCTTACAGACAGGGTCTCCACACTGTTATTGGCCAGGGTGACGCTGACGGTAAGGCCGGACTGATAACTGCCGGGCGCCAGGCCAATCCAGAAATCCTTTTCGCTGTCCGTGTCCAACGTTTCCATCGTGCCGGCGGATCCCGAGAGGGTAATGACCTTGGTACCGGAAGAAACCGAGGTGACAGGCATTTTCTCCGAAAGATCCACACGCACCGACCCACAGAGGAGTTCGTTGTCATTTCCCCGCACCTGGATGTTTTTTACCGCACCGGCACCCCGCAGGCTCACCCGCAAGAAGGCACAGCCATAATTGAACTGCACGGACTCGTTTTCCGTTGCCGACACCATAAGTGCCCAGCCGTAGGAATCCTTGCGATAAGTCTGGGACGAGGGAATTGAAGTGGATATCACATTCCCGGACAGGGATGTACTGCTATTATAGGGATATACGACCGTAAAGCGGCCGCTGCCCACACGATAGGAAGATCCCTCGTGGCTGATACTGCCGTGGGAAGCGCCGTCGGCTCCGGTGTAATTCCAACACTCGTTGGAGCCGCCGTTATAGAAAACGGAAACCTGGTCTCCGGCATCCCAGACGGCATTCACGCCGTCCACCAGATGTGCCTTGGTGGCAGGGCCGCAGATTTGAAGGGTTTCCATAACGGGGCCACCCTGCTGCTTGGCGCAGGCGACCAAAAGAATCGTGAAAACGAACAGAAGCGTCTTTTTCATAAGGAATCTTCTACAGGGTGTTCAGATAAATACCGCGCGCGTGCCGGTCTTCCAGCTGACACTGGTACAACGACTTGGGATTGGAGAATTGGGTAGTGGTAAGAAGCGGCCACCATTCCACGGGGGCTTCATAAGGCAGCATAACCGGACTTCCGCCGCTCTCGCCGTAGCCACGGGCAGGATACCACTGACCGTCGGGACGGTTCTCTCCGCTGGTACCATAACCGTATTTCGTGATGAAGAAGTCGGTAGTGGGATCCCCGTAGTAGTCTTTGTCCCAGTAAACGGTATGGGAAACCTTGGTGCCGGTGCACCCTACGGCGTAATTGCGGCCGCTGGGAATGAAGGAGGCACCGCAGTTGCTGCAAACCTGGGTGCGGTTCCACTGGGTTCCACACTCGGGGCAGGTGCCCCAGGCGCTCTGTGCCACAATCTGCTTGGTGGTAGTCACATTCCAAAATACCGTGGTCATCCCACGCCAGCCGTGACCGCTGCCCTGGCAGCCGCCGTCCTGGGCTTCAAAATTGGTGTCGGCCTCTATACAATCGTAAAGGGTGGCGCTGGCCCAGCCCCAGTGCGGGCCCAGGACATTGTTTCCATTGACACTCTTGCAGTTGGTGAATACATTGGGGCCCAGAGCCGTCCCATTGGTTACATAACTGTGGCGGTCGTCCTCGCAGTAGCAGTCCTTAACAAGAACCAGTTCACTGCCACCCGTGCAGCAGAAAGCATAACGACGGGCGCCCTGGACAGCCGAGACGGGGCTCAGGCTGCTGCATTTTTCAATGGTGACGCTGCGGGCACCAAAGTTCATATCGGCCAGGGCGTAACCCATATGGCGGCTGGTGACGTTTCTCACCCAGCAATCCCGGGCCGCTTTGAACTGGACGCCAATCCAGGCGTGTGCTTCATCGGTCTCTTTTCCGTTATAGATGACGGTTTTGTCGTATTTGCAGTCAAGGCTCAGATTCTCAACACCGCAGCCCGACACGCGGTCCCAACTGTAATGCTGAAGGTCTCCGCCGCCGTAGCGCGTTTCCAGCGACTGGGCAACAGGGGCATCCAAATAGATGCGATTGCCCTGGATGCCGGCCACTTTGCGGGTCCAGTCCATCGTGTAGGTAGAAACGTCCCACTGGTAGGTTCCCGTGCCCTGGGAGGAGCGGCCGTTGTCGGCAATCCGGGTCATACCGATGTCGTCCAGCCACTGCTCGGAGGGTTTGCGATGAATGCGTACATCGTCTCCCACTTTGAAGATGCCGGGATTGCGGACTTCCACATAGAGACGTCCCAGGGGGACATAGTCCTCTACGATGGGAGAGTTGGATCCAATACTCATCGAGGAACAGGCCGGAGAGTAAGTAATGATCCAAACGTTGCCGTAGGACGAAGAACCCTCGTTGCCCATCGCTTTCATCTTGCTCACGTTCACGCGACGGCCGGCCACGAAGGTATAGGAGCCGTCGGAAGGCGGGTTTTCCCCGCTTTTACGGAGTACCGACCGTCCCACGAAAATGATGGGCGCCTGGAGCGTAGAATTGTATTTGATAACGGTGCCGGATTCGCTTTCTCCCCGCAGCACTATGTTGTCACTGTCCAGGAAGAGGATGCGGCTCACATTATAAGTTCCGTTCTTGAAGAGGATGGCGCCGCCGCCAGCCTTCCCCACACGGTCTATGACCTGCTGGATGTAATCGGTTGTATCGGCCGCCGTCTTGGCGGCGATGGCACTGCCGATGGCGGAAACTGTGATGGTTTCCTTCACGGCCGGAGAGGGAATGGCTACATCCCCGTATTTGTAGCCTACGCGGCTGAAATCCGGAATGCGGTCTACGTCGGGAGCGTCACCCAACAGCAGCAAGGACGCGAAGTCTCCGCTTTCTCCGTTGACAACAGCGGCGGCGTCATCCTTTACGCCGTCGATGGTAACGGTTTCGGCAGCCAGGTCTATGGCCAGTTTTGTTTCGGATGGCTTGTTGCCGCCCATATCTTTGGAGACGAGAACCTGAGCATAACCCGATTCCGTAACAAGTTTCAATTGAATTCCGCTCAAGGTCACACAGGCCGTATGGAAGAACAGCGTGACGGGTTGGGCCAGGGAAGCTGCCTGGGCCAGGGTGACGCTCACGGCAGAACCGCCACCGGAAATCTTCTCGATGACGCTTTTATTGAAAAGGTCCATCGTGGCAAAGCCCACGATTCCCGACGTATTTTGCTGCAGCACGATTCCACGCAGTTTTTCGTCCGGGGCCCCGCTCACCGTGACGGCCAGGGTCTGGCACATCGGAGCGAAGGTGAAACTTACCGGATTATCGGCCGCCGGAGCCTTGCAATAGAAAAAGTGGCCCTGCATATCATCTGTACCGGATGCCGATTGCTGCTGGGTGGCGGGGATTTCCATCCTTACGGAATTGGCGCGGCCCTCGCTGATACCCAGAGCCGGCATAACGGCAATGAGGCGGGTGGATGTAGGCGGGAAGGTCGCCTTCACAGTCTCTCCGGAGAAAGTCACCTCCTGCACGGCACTGCCGGCATTGGAAAAAATGGAAGCCGTTCCCTTCCGGTCGGAAACCAAGTTGAACACGCCGTCAGCGTGTCCGTTGTCGTCCTCTTGCTTACCGCAGGCTGCAGCCAGCAGCAACATTAGGATTACTGAATACTTCTTCATAAATTACTCTGCTATAGAATAATGCTTTCCGTTTACAACAAGTTCCTCCCCCACTAATTTAATCTTGGGGGCCCGTTCTCCGTGGCGGACAGGGTACAGGACGGCCGTTACGTGAAGGCCCGGAGCATCCGTGCTCCAATCCAGCTCCAGGGAGCTGCCCGGGAAACCCTGCTTGGGACCGTTTTCCGTATAATCGCGGCCCTCGGGATGGTGCATATACCCGTTCCCCTTCTTGTATTTGAGGCCTTCGTCCGATACCAGGACGATATAGAGGTCTGCCTTGGGGCGCTCGATTTTGAGATTGTTACCCTTCCCGGTGATAATGGTCTTTTCGTCCCGGTTGAAGATGTGCAGGCGGTAGTCGTAGTGGTGATTTTGCCCGTCGGCCGATGCCATCCTGTCCCGGACGACAAAGAATCCTCCGTCCTCGGTGGGATGGAAACGGACGGTACGGGTGGCTTCCTTCATCTCGATATGATAGATGCGATGGGCGTCGCTCTCCAGGATGCCTCCGCCGTCCGGGAAGGCCTCGCAGCGGGTAAGGGTGGCGCTGCAGGTATCGCGCGTGCACAGGGCCCGGTTGTCCCATCGGCCTTCCATATAGGCAGGCCACATCGGGCTTTTCTGGTTCATCCCGTCTATGGTAACCGTGTTTGCGCTACGGGTGCAGACGTCGTATTCATTGTGAATTTTGCTTCGGTAACTGGCGGCACCGGGCGTTACCACCAGATATTCTCCAAAGGCTCCCAGGGCAATATTGTTCAATTCCGGGCGACTGTGGGAATAGTCCACGCGGCTGCCACCGTCTCCGGTTTTCATAGCCAGGACGACGCCTTCGTCATCCCAGTTGCTGCGGATGTAATTGTCTCCGTTTTCAAATCCTTTCACCAGCGGAAGACCAGCCCTCACAGGACTGACCATCGGGATATTCTGGTCCGGGATTTTCGCTTCCAGCAGCAGGCAGTCCACGCTTTTACGGCTGTGGTATTTATAACGAAGCCATTTGGAGATGGGATCCTGGTATACCTCCTGGATAAAGAAACTGGTTTTGTCGGCCGCATACATTTCCCGGTTTCCATAAGGGTTATCCCCGAAACTGATGCGCATCGGGCCGGGCGTTCCGTCTTCCTCAATATCGAAAAGGTGGCCATATATGCGCCAGACCATACTGCTTCGAAGACTGGATTTCCCGAAAGTGCCCCGGATTTCCTTGGGGGCCATCACCAGGCAGGCCGCAAAGAGCTGGTCTACGGGATAAGAGAAATAGCCGTAACCTTCCCCATAGCTTCCGTCGGTTTCGATTGTGGCAGAAGCATAATACCTCAAAGCATTGAGCCCGCGCATACGAGCCATAGGATCGTTGAAGTATTTCGAAGAGTACATGATGCCGGCGCCGATGACGGCCGTCCAGTTGTTGGCACGCAGATTATCCAGCCAATTGAAAGTAGTGAGATGGCCTCGCTCGTACCAGGCGTCATCGATGGCTTTCTTCTCTTCGGGAGACATATCTTTTGCCACCGCGGGCACGGCATAAGAAAGCATTACGCTTAAGGCTGCCGTTTCGAGGGCCCCCCGGGGATGTTCAGGGTCGTATCCGCGAAGTTCAGAATGCAGCCAGAACGTAATCGGGAGCGAAGCCATTTTTGCCAGGTTGGCCCGAATGAATTCTCCGACCAGAGGCTCTCCGGTAAAGATATACACGAGAGCCACATTCTTAAGATTTCCCAGGGCCGAAATGTAACGTTCTGCGCCAAAGCCGCTGGTTGCCTTGATGCTCCAGGCCGATACCACGCGCGCAGTAAGACTGGCCATACCGTTCCATTCCTTCTGGCCGTCCTGCGTGTTTTTGAGATAACGGGCAATGGTGTGCAGCGTGGCGTTATCGGCAACCATAATACCATCGGGGTACTGGTCAAGAAACGCCTCCGTAGGCTGCAATTGGTCCCTGGTCAGTCTGGTAGACTTCCCGGGATTCGGAAGCGAAAAATCATCGTATACCGGAAACTCCGGATGCTGGGCATTCGCAGTCAGGAACAGACAGAAAAAGAAGAAGGCTATTAGCAGTTTTCTCATGGCTAGTTTTTCACAATCACAAAATTAAGCCGTTTATGGCTCAAATTTCGAATAATAGCGAAACATTTTGTTCATTTTGCGAAAAACCTCTATCTTTGGGGTATGTTCAAGTTAGTTTTACTCTGCGACTATTCCCGTGAGCCGGAAAGGCGGCTCCTTCGCGGCTTGTCCGACTTTGCCAATACCGTAGGTGGCTGGAACTATTTTCAATTGTCGGGAGCCCTCTTCAAAAATGCATCCCGCCGGCAGGAGGTGGCCGAAAGGGCACGGGCGCTGAAGGCCGACGCCGTCTTCGGCCGATGGGAAGGCGTCGACCGCGCCCTGGCAGATTCCCTGGGCATTCCCGTCATACTGAGAACCGTAGACCGCGACTATCCCGACTTCCCGATGCTCAGTGGGAATTATATGGAGATTGGCCGCATGGCTGCCCGGTTTTTTCTGCAGCAGCATTACAGACACTTCGCCGCATTCTGCTATAAAGATCTCATCTGGTCCCAGGAGCGGCTGGCGGGTTTTCGGGAAGTATTGGAGGGGAAAGACGTCAGTCTTCATACGATGGACGTCGAGTTTGGCGTTCCCGACGAAGACGCCGTCAAGGACTGGCTGCGCAGCCTTCCCCCAGAAACGGGTCTGTTCGCGGTAAACGACGTGCTCGCACTGAAAGTAGCCGAGCTTTGCCTGGAAACCGGAATCGTGATTCCCGATGAAATCGCACTCCTGGGAGTAGACAATGATGAGTTTCTCTGTAACATCGCCAGCCCCAAAATATCTTCCGTCCACCTGGATTTTGAACGGCAGGGCTACGAACTGGGAGAGACTATCTGGCGTATGCACCGTGAGAAGGAAATGCAGCCGGTCCGCATCAAGGTGCACCCCGTCGAAATCCGGGAACGGGAATCCACCCTGCGGCATAATATCCAGGACCCTTACATCCGGCGCATTGTGGAGCGAATGGACGAATCCTATGCCAGCCCCTTGAACATCGAGGATTTCATCCGGGACATCCCGCTTTCACGCCGCGCCATCGAAATGCGCTTCAAGAAGGAAATGGCTCCGGAAACCCTGCTGTCCTACCTTCTGGGGTTACGCATCAAACTTATGTGTAATCTTCTGGAAACAACGGATTTACCTGTAAACCTGGCTGCCGAAAGAGCGGGCTTTGACGATACCCTCAACGTAGGACGCACATTCCGGCGTTACACCGGGATGTCTCCGATGGAATGGCGACGTAAAAAAAAGGCGTCAGCTGCGCCGGACCACGAAAACCCCGGCGATAAAAAACACAGACGCTAACAGTTTCTGGGCATCCAACGATTCCACCCCCATCACGGTACCGGCTATGGCTGCCACGATACACTGCACATAGCAAAACAGACTGTATTGGGTGGAAGTCAGATTTCGCTGACCCACTGGTAACAGGAAGTAGGTCAGGAAGGTTGCCGCGACTATGAGGAAAATAAGTTCCAGGACAACGCGGCCGTCGGAGAAGTCAATGGCCATTCCGGGCAGTTCCCTCACGCTGAAAGGGATGGACACAAGAAAAGCAAAAAGGAACATCCACTTCATCAGGGTGACAATGCTGTATCGGCTCACGAATTCCTTGAAGAGAACCAGATAAAAAGCGAACGATATACCGTTAAGAAGCAGTATGAGCAGACCCAATGGGGTAGTAGAGAAAGCATCCCCGGAAGGATTTATGACCAGAAATAGTGCTCCCGTGAATATAAGAAGGACACCGATGAGCAACGACCAGCGGAAACGTTCCCTTCCCAGCAAAAAAGCAATCGCTAAAGTAATGACCGGTTTGAGCGTAGATACAAGCGATGCGTCATAAGGCGTGCTCATCGTGAGTCCGATGAGCGTAGAATACTGCGGGATGATAATGCAGAGGGCCGATGCGAGCAGAAGAAGCCAATAATCTTTAGACAGAAGTTTCTCCTTGTCCTTTGGCCGGAAAGCGGACAATAACCAGAAAAGCAGGCACGCGCCTCCTGTGCGAAGCGTGAAAAGGACAGTTGGTGATAAAAGGGAAGTGTCAAATAGGTCCTTACAAAAAACGACGTTAAGCCCATATATAGTGTATACGGTGATTGCCGCCATTATGCCTATAAAGACTGTATTTGAGTGCTTAAGTCCCATTCGTCAACAAAGATAAAAATATTTTGCGATTTGTGCAAACGTTTGTATCTTTGTGCCCAAATGGTAACGATCACAGACATAGCCAAGGCTTTGAACATTACTCCTTCCACGGTCTCCCGCGCCCTGGCCGGGAATCCGCGCGTGAAGGAGGAAACGCGCCGCGCCGTAGAAGAAAAAGCGGCAGAATTAGGATATGAGCGCAACGTGGTTGCCTCTAACCTGCGCAAGGGGCAGTCCCGCATCGTGGGCATCGTGGTGCCCCGCATCAACCGCGAGTTTTTCTCCAACTGCATCGGAGGAGCCGAATCCGTCCTGAACCGGGCCGGATACAACGCCCTCATCTGCCAGACCCAGGAAAACCCGGAGGCCGAAATCCAGGTCCTCAAGACCCTCAAGAACTACCGCGTAGCCGGCGTTCTCCTGTCCCACGCCATCCACGACCACAGCAGTGCCCATATCAAGGAAATCCTGGGAGACATTCCCCTGGTCCAGTTCGACCGCGTCTTCCCGGACCTCCCCGGCGCCAAGATCATGGGCGCCAACTGCGAGGGAGCCTTCCAGGCCACCATGCACCTCATTCAGCAGGGGTACAAGCGCATCGGCACCATTGCCGGCTACATGAGCTCGCAGGCCTATGTAGAGCGTCTGGCCGGCTACAGGCTGGCCCTCGAAAGCGCCGGCATTCCCTACGACCCCACCATCGTCTATGAGAACTCCATCCTGCGGGAAACCGGCTACGCAGCAGGTATCAAAGCCATCGAGGCAGGCTGCGACGCCCTGTACAGCACCGGAGCCTTCAGCGCCCTCGGAGCCATTGACGCCCTCAAGGAAAAAGGCATCCGCGTGCCGGAAGATTTTGGCGTTGTGGGAACCTCCAACGAAGGTTTCACTTCCCTCATGACCCCTTCCCTGAGCACGCTGGGACAGCACCCCTTCGAGATGGGAGAAGCGGCTGCACGGGCCTTCCTGGCCGGCAGCAACTCAACCGAGGTCATTCCCATGGAACTCATCGTAAGACAATCATCCAAACGTAGTAATAATGGCTAAAGTAGTAACCTTCGGCGAAGTCATGCTTCGCC
>JAEEGL010534163.1_pt1 | contig 38393 bp, 36 predicted proteins | sample 9134231 | NCBI WGS metagenome assembly JAEEGL01 (sample SAMN16246548, study PRJNA631951) | gut metagenome | biome: gut microbiome; feature: rumen; material: fiber-attached | host: Bos | place: Iran: Karaj | collected 2018-10
CCCATTTATTTACTACTTATTCCTATTATATACTATCATTTTACTGTTCTCATCAGTTTTCCCCGTTGAGATTATTTCGTCTCTTGCTCAGCGATTCTATCGCGCTATTTCTTCACCGTCCCTACGGTTTCTCGTAGGGCCTTTATCTCATTATCCCCCCTCCTTCACCCACATCCCCCACATGGGGCACTTCTCCAACTCGGAATAATCACCGTATTGGGCTTGGGCACCACAGAGCATGTCTGTGAAGCGGGAGCTGCAGTGTAGGTCACCGAAGAAATCGGTTTCGAGGTTGAACACTTCCTGGTTGATATCCGCCTCTTGCATCGTTATGCCATTTCCTAAAACCGACAAGCGACCATATCACTATTGGAAGTTGCTCTCAAACCAATAGTTCCATGACCGGCTTGCCAGAATTCCTTATCAATATTAAGGTTTGTTCATGGAATTACTTTATCCTATGGTTTGCGACTTTTGTATGCCACACCTTACATATTATAATAGTCCTTCGGTCTTTTCACCTTTACTATACTATTACTTCCCGTACGCTCCATCCTTAGCTTCGAAGATGGTGCTTGGTTCATAGACTTCTACGGAGTGCCAGACACCTTTCGGTACTTGTATGCCGTATTTTCCTTCCCTCGGGCATACATAGAATCGGGCTACCTCTTCAAAGCAGGTTTCGTCCGTATCTGTCTCACCATCATGTATAGGACCACCAGCATCCACATTGGGCAGTTCCTCGTATAATATCCAATCCAGACAGCCCTCCAGACATATCACCGTCTCTGCCGTTTTTGAATGTCTGTGAATAGGCACCTTTGTGCCCACCTCCAGTGCATTCAGCATCCTCTGACTATTGTCTGCTGGCGTAGTGCGCAAGTCATGATTCATGCGCAGTCGCTCATTTTCCATTGCCTTCTCGTGTAGTTCGGAAAGCAATTCTTGGTTTATCAGTTGAACTTCCATACTCTTAATTTGAAATCTGTCTCTAAACCCTATACTCTCAACTTTTCAGCGAAGCAAGGTATTCCTCATGCAGATGATAATACTTCATCTTAAACAGGAGGTAGGCTAAAGAGAGGACTACTAAAACGCAAACGAGGTATATCCAGTGAGCCATCACGGTGTTTGGCACCAGATATATGAATACCAGTGATATCGCCAGTTGCAGGCATGTGTACAGCAGACTCACTGTGATATGCGACATTCCCAGTTCGTTTGCCATCAGTTGGTAGGCATGCTTTCTGTGTGCCTGTCCCAGATTCTCGTGTAGCATTATGCGATGACATATTGTCAGACAGCCATCCACGCCATACACCAAAAGGAATATCAGGTACGTAATATCCCCCGTTGCCATTATCAAACTACCTATCATGAACAGCAGAATGTACGCCACGCCAACACTTCCTACATCACCAGCGAAGCACTTCGCCTTACCTTTCTCTCTGAAGTTATAGAAGCAGAACACTATATCTGCCAGCATTACCGTGATGATAAGACTCTTGTCCACAAAGCCTTGAACCCCTTGAACACTTGAACAATTAATCAAATACAACGGTATCAGCGATGCCATAGCATATCCTCCCGTAATGCCGTTTATGCCATCCATGAAGTTTATGATGTTCGATGCCCCCACACACACTATCAGTGCCAGTATCACAGCCCACCACAGGTCTGCATGTAGCATATCCAACTGATAGAACATCAGAGCCATCGCAACAAACTGGCATACCAGTCTCACCGAGTCGGGCAACGAATGAATATCATCCACAAAACTCACCCCCGCCACTATGGTTACAGCGAGCAAGAACCACAGATACTGCATTCCGAAGAATGCGCCCCATATCCATGCGCCAATAAGGAAAATGATTCCACCGCCCCTCAACACTATAGTTGAGTGGGAACTTCTCTCGTTTGGTTTGTCGATGATATTAAACTTATCCGCAATGCGGAAATAAATCAACTCTGCTGCAAATAGAATCACAGCGATAATTGCATATATCAAACTCATATTTGTAAAGATTACCTATTTATCATATCGAGCGGCAATTACGCTCCAGTCGATGATCTGCCAGAGGGCAGAGAGGTGAGCAGCACGGCGATTCTGGTAATCCAGATAATACGCATGCTCCCAGACATCAAAAGTCAGCAACGGCTTCAAACCCTTAACGACAGGATTGGATGCCCCTTGCTCCTGTGTGATGACCAGTGAGCCATCCTTATCAGCCGACAGCCATACCCAGCCAGAGCCAAACAGTCCCACACCCTTAGCCTCAAACTCAGCCTTGAAAGTCTCCACACTACCCCACTGCTTTTCTATCTGGGCAGCAAGAGCACCAGTAGGTCCTTGAACTCCCTCACCAGCAGGTTTAAACTGAGTGAAATATAACTCGTGATTCAGTATCTGTCCAGCATTATTGAATATCGCACCCTCACTATGAAGCATCAGCTCTTTCAGAACCCCAAGCTCTCCATTACTCCCCTCGCCTACAGGAGAGGGGCTCGGGGGTGAGGCTAATTTGTTCAGATTATCCACATAAGCCTGCAGATGCTTCCCATGATGGAACGACAACGTCTGTGCACTGATCACAGGCTCCAGTGCCTCCATCGCATAAGGTAATTCAACTAGTGTAAACATAAATATTATTCGATTTACTGTTAAACATCCGGAATTATTCTGACTTTCGTATAAAACGAGAAGTTCTTTCCTCTATGATTCGTTTATATACCCTCTTCGTTTTCTCATCAAGAAACGAATTATCAATAAGCTCAATCGCTTTATGTGGAATCACCATATACATATCAAGAACCATATCAGCACGCTTCTTCGGCAATCCTATCCTTTCCGCAAAGCGCTCAAAGTCCAGTCTGCACGGATGCCCCGTCCTCTCATATATATCGCTCTTCTCCATGTCGGGTGCAAGACCTTCGGAAAGTCCCAAATCACTATTACTTTGAATATGAACGCACGTATTTATCAAATCATAGGCAGGAGCCAGGAAATACTCCCCTTCTCTGTTCACCATTGAGAAATTCTTCATGTGTGCATCCTCGTTGCCATACAGATAGTCAAACACCACCATTCTGAAAAACTGTTCCATTTGTGGCATCCATGCAGGGATTATTCTCTTTATTGCATCTGCAATTTGAGCATAGTTCCCATTATACTTAAAATTACTATCACTACCTTCTTCCGACATCTGAAGGACAGAAGCAAAGTCTTCCTGAGAACAATCCTTTATGCCATTTGTCACATCAAACCGTTTCGTTATGTAAACAGGCTGACCCTTTTTGCTAAAACACAGTCCGTTTTCAGCCGTAATTATTCCATACACCTGAGATGCTATCTGCATGGTTAAGTGCTCGTTGGCAGGTATCTGTTTGCGTGTTGCCAAACTCATGTTGAATGGCGCAGGCTTCAGTATATGTGTCGCTTGTTCGCCATCTTTACTCAGACGAATAATTCCACCATCAATTATAGCCGAGAATTTCTCCTGAGCCCCAGAGATTGACATGTTATTCATGTTTTCCATCGCCTGTTGCTGGTCATTCTCGCTTTCAAAGTCTATATCTATAATTGGCGAAACAGCTATGCCGTCAAAAAGATTTTTGACAGCACGCGGAGAGTAGCCCGCATATCCGTGCATCAATGTAGATGGACAAACCTCTATCATTTTCATTCAGCAACCCTCCTCAGCACAAATTTTCCTATTGCATCCTTACCACAAATCATCTCAAGTATTCCGAAGAAGTCTTTTTCATCCACCCTATTTGCTCTGCACAGAGCCCTACGGTTAGCCCCCTCAGGCAACATATTTGTGAACACCGGGAAAAGCCTGTCAGAGTGATAAACCTTTTGGCTTTTAGGCAGATTGACCGATACTGGAGGCATACTGTTGTCTGCAAGGAAAGCATCGGCGTAGGTGAAGTCATAACTCCCCCTTGACTGTTCTACGAGCCTCCCTGCATACACATCACCATAATACACATCTACCTGTCTCATACTCCGTTGCCTTACTTAACAGTTTGTTTTACTTGCAACACCATTTCCATTCCCACCACATCAAGCACCTTTCTTAAAGTCTCCATCGAAGGGTTGCCTACCCCCCGCTCCAGATCCTTCACTGTAGATATCCCAACTCCAGAATAATCAGCTAAATCCTGCTGAGAAATTCCCAGCAAAGCCCTACGCTCTTTTATCGTATTTCCTATATCCATCAAAGTATGATTTATCGTACTTTCGGTACAAAGGTAATGCTTTTTTCCTAACAAACCAAACAAAAGTACGATTTTTCGTACTTTTTATACTTCACTTTGCTTTCATCACCTCCCTGCGAAGTCATATAGCACTATGGGTAACAATCCCATCAATGGGGTTTTCTATGTTTTTGTTTCTCTTGCATACTGTCTCTAAACCCTAAGCTCTAAACTATTTCCTCGCAAAGCTCTTGATAGTATCCTTCAGTCCATCTTTAGCGCGCACCGGCATTTGTGTCATGCCAAGGGCAGCCTTGATCTTAGCATTTGACACCACGTAGTTTTCGGTGAGTTTCTGCATGCGCTGGCTGTTTAGGGGCAGGTGAAGCACGTCGCCTATCTTTGCTATGCCGTTCATCAGGCCGCGAGGGATATTCCAGATATGTGCCTTCTTGCCCAATGCGCTGCATATCACCTCTATCAGCTCGTTGGTCGATAGTGCCTCATCATCACCCATGTGATAGATTCCACTTGTCACATCCTTGGTCAACAAGCCCTTTATCACCTCTTGCAGGTTACCGATGCTCGTAAACGAGCGTCTGTTCTCAAAGGCACCTAATGGCCAGGGTATTCCCTTGCTCACTACACCGTAGAGCAAGTTCAGGTTACCCTTGTTACCAGGACCGTGAATCATGCAGGGGCGCATGATGTACACCTTTTTCTCTCCTTGAACCTTAATTCTTGAACCGCTTGAACTTTTTGAACCTTTTGAACCCTTAAGTTCTTGAACCTCAGCGAAAGCCACTGCATCCTCGTCCGTAAAATTATGGAACGGACGCGCCAGTGCCTCAGGTGCAAACTTCTCTATGATGTAGTTCTCAGCCGCAATCTTCGATTCTCCGTAAGGACCAACAGGCGTTGGAATGCATTCCTCTGTCAGGAACTCCCCCTCCACCCTATCTGCCGCACTCTTCACCGTAGAGAACTGTATGAACTTCTTAGCAGTAGGATGCGCCAGATACCAGTCGAAAATCTTCTTTGTCAATCCAGTATTCACCTTAAAGTACACATCCGCAGCACTCTTATTCTTCGTGTCGTGCGCCTTTCCTGCCAGATGTATTATGGCATCCACATTAGGAATCTTTTCGTTTTCGTCTTCGTTTTCGTTCGAAAGACTTTCCCACGAAAACGTCTTCACCACACCCTCTTTCTCAGGACTCATTATATCCAGTCCGTATATCTCATTCTCGCCAGACAAAGCCCTCACCAGATTTGTCCCCACGAATCCATGAATTCCAGTAATAAGTATCTTCATATCTATTATTTAAACTATTAACCTACTATGCTGTAACTCTGCACACTTTCCTATAACGTCACGCTCTATTATATATCGCACAATCTGTAATCGCCTCAACCCAATAACTTATGCTTAAGGCTCGCAACATGATAACTTGGTGATAGCCACCACAACTTCAGGAAGTGTGAGAGTTTTATGCCTGTTGACTCCACCTTGTGCCTCAGGCCTTTCCATCCTCCGCGCTTATTGTAATGCCCCATATTTCCACGATAGAGCACTATATTGAGTATCTTGTGTCCATACCATCTGTCTATGCCTCGTATATCATAGAGCAGGTATTCTTTCGGCAATTCGAGTTTTTCACCTATTATATATTCACAAGCCCTGAATGCCCTATCTATGCCCAAAGACTCCAGATGCTTCTTAAGTTGTTCTCTGTCTATGTCTGCCTTGAGCATCATGGCGAGATCACAGAATTGTCTTAGCCCCACACCCAACTCTATCAGGTGATGGTATAGATGAATGAACACATACAGCGCATGTACCGTAGGTTCAAGGGTTGCCACTTGTGTTTCACCTATCTTCACCCTATAGTTCATTGCATTATGGAGTATCTCCTGCCAATATCTCTCTTTCTTCTCTTGGTACCACTCGAATAGTCGGAAGTGCATCTCATACGTTACTCCATTATGTTTAAAATCATAATGTTTCGCAGAGTCTCCCTTATCCATCTCCACCTGCCACGCATCCTCTATCACTTCCTTAGCCTTCTCTGCATCCTCTTGCGACACGTAGAAATCTATATCACCCGATTGTCTGTATTCAGGTTTGTCGTAGTAGCTCGCCACCACCTGCCCCTTTACCACAGCATATCTTATCTGATGCTTGTCGAGCAATGCAGCCAGTGCCTCCACCTCTTTGTCCAGTACATGGTTCTGATGCTTTATCTGCTCCGCATTTCCTATCCACTGAAACATCAGCATCTCAGGCATACTGGCAATGTATGAAGGCGATTCTTCTATCTCCTTAAATACGATTCCCGTTATCGCCTGCTTCTGAGCGAAGTCGAAGCCTTCGTCCCAGTCATCAAACCATCTATCCTTCCAGTGCATCATCGCCCTCTTTAACCGTTAACCGTTAAACTTTAACCATTAATCGTTAACCGTTACCAGTTCCTCGTATATCTCCAAATGCTTCTCTATCACCATATCGAGAGAGAAATTCGCCTCAGCATATGCTCTGGCATTCCTTCCCATCTCCTGACGCAGCTTTGTATTGCTCAGCAGTATATCCAGTTTCTCCACCAATGCATCCACATCCTTCGTCGGAATCAGATATCCGTTATGTCCGTCTATCACCGCCTCTTTACATCCTACAGAATTGCAAGTGATAACAGGCCTTCCTATAGCATCTGCCTCTATCAGCGACTTCGGCAATCCCTCCATGTAGTATGATGGGAACGCCACTATATGCGAAGACTGCAACAGCTCCTTCACATCCGTTCTGTATCCCAACCACTGTATATACTTTCCGTCACACGCGGCATCAAGCTGCTCCTTCGTGATAGCTCCAGGGTGATCATCTATGCCACCCACCAGCAGGAATTCCACCTTGTCCTCATATTTTGAGCGCAACTTCTCTGCTGCCTCCGTCAGTATAAAGATACCCTTCTCCACTATCATACGAGCCGTCAGTATCACCCGTAGTTTACCCACAAAGTTATCGTTAACGTTAACGTTATCGTTAGCTCCTGGTTCTGGCGTATAGCAAAACTCCTTCAGGTCCACTCCCGAGCCCTTGATGTATCGAGCCTGATTCTCCTTAATTATTTTATTCTTTACATACAGACCCTTATCCTCATCATTCTGGAATATGCAGAGCAGATTCTTCCTGTCATGCGAAAACCTCAGCACCATAGGTACTATCTTCGCCATTATCGACTTGTTATCCTCAGCAAAGAAACCTCCCAGACCGCTTATGGCATTCACCACGCCCTTCACCTTAGCAAATCTCGCCGCCAGCGTACCCCACAGAATGGTCTTCATTCCCACGTGATGCACCACGTCAGGCTTCTCCTTCGCATACAGTTTTCTCAGAAAGTTCAACGTCTTCAGTTCCTCTATAATGTTCATGCCAGAACGAGACATCGGCAGGTTGATAGTCCTCAGACCAGCAGCCTCTATATCCTTCAGCTTTCCCGTATCCGCCGTCACTATGGTCACATCCCATCCCGCCTTCTGCGCCGCCAGTGCCACTGGCAGGCGGTGCGACAGGAAGAACCAGTCCACATTCACTACTATATATAATTTCTTACCCTTCATGATAGTTTTTTTCATTATTTCACGAATTCAATGAGCTGACTTATTATTTGGCATAATAGCCACCCGTCTTCTTAGCTCCACGATACACAATGAAGTCCTTACGAACCAAGTCTGCCAACTGTTTTCCTACTGTAGACTCTTTTCTACTCCTTGCATTAGCTACCTGTTTAATCTTTATTCCAGGATTATCCTTAACTATACGATAAACTTCTTTGAGACTATCAGAAAGGTTATTTATCTTACCATTTATCTCACCATGATGACTTATTTCCGCAACCATTCGTCCGACTCGCTACCTCTGCGATATACGCTCTTTCCCACCTTCCTGTCTATGTGCGTCAGATAGTGAGCCATCGTGCAGTATAGGAAACCACGCTTTTTGTCCCTGAACACTATATCCGAGATATTCCCTTCCCTCTCGCGCTTATGTTTCGGCATACTATTTCAGCGCATTAACCAGATAATCCATCGACTCCTTTCGGCGCTGAGCCACCTTTTCCAACACATCCTTAAAGTCTATATCGTCTGCCACACATTTGTCCACATCCTCATTGCCCATCAGCATCCTGCGGTCCAGTCCCGTAAACTTCAGCAAGGTGTACAGTCTGTCATTAGCAGAGAACTTACTGCCGTCTGGCCATCTGCGGAAAGCAAAGAACTTCGTCGAATTCAGTATGCTGAACACACAGCAGTGGAACGAATCCGTACAAACATACTGAGCATTACGTATCAGGTTCACAAACTCTGAAGGACCCACATTAAACGGCTTCTCATCCACCACATCCTCGTCGTATGATATGTATGTCGCGCCATGCAGCAGTCCTATCACCCTGCATCCCGTTGCCTTACTCAGTTTCTTCACAAACTCCCTCTGCTCAGGGTTGTCACCCATCAGGTACATCAGTATGTACTTACCCTCAGCAAACGGCTTCTCATCCTGTATGTGCAACCACTCCTCAGCCGTCAGCATCATCGTAGGGTCACACACCACCTTAGCCTCTCTTCCACTCTCCTTCTTCACTATCTCTGCACCGCTGTCCTCTCTCACGCTTATATGCTCTATGCGCGACAGATACCTCTTTGCGTGCTTATGCAGACGGGCAGGCAGTTCAGGCACACCGAATGAAGTAGAGAACGCTATCTTCTTCACGTTGTCAGGCACAAACTCCAGTGTGTAGTAACATCCCACTATATTCGATGGTCTCCACAGCTGGTCGCTACCCACCACCACTGCATCCATCTCCGCAGCCTGCTTTCTCAGTGCATCCCAACCCTTCACCATTGGCAACATCTTGTTCCATTTCTTGTTGAAGTCCTGGTACATCTTATGCCTCACCTGCATGTCTTGCGCAAAGTGATCCGACGATGCCCCCACCTGTTTCCTTGTACGGCTCGTCAGGTTAGCAAACAGATACTTCGCCTCCACGGGGTCAAACAATCTGCCAGCATAATACAGCAACTTCTTAATGAAGATGCTCCTATGCACCCCCTTAATCTCAAATATCTTAGCATCATACCCTAACTTCTCCAACGTATATTGCGTAGCATACGTCTGTAGAGCACTTCCAAAGTTATCTTTATATGTTACAGCTGCTATTCCTATCTTTTTCATAAATTTCTATCCATTAGATATAATTATATCATTATCCCTCTTATAGCACCTCCAAATCTGGGTCTGCATATTCATCCTTATCTGAATATTTGATAGAGTTGCTACCAACGAGTATTCTTGTCTTGCTTCTTATAATTGTTATATTCACATAGGGAGGGGGGTACTTTCTCTTATTCATCTTATTAATTTATATCCATTTTGTAAATACAGAGTCCCACTTTGAGGCTCTTTAATAATTACACCGTTTATGTTATACTTGTTTTCATTCTTGTTGTCTGCCGACTCTGTTATGTTGTTAACATCAGTTGACTCAAAGCTGAAACCATAACTCTGAACAGAGTTTGTAGGAGGTGTTGCCCAACAGCGTCCCGCAGGTATTATGTAGGTCTTGGATGGGTCAGCAATATAGAACTTTACAACTCCATTCTGCTTCTGCAGTATGTAGCCCTCATTAGTTGTCTGCTCTGTAACTGCACCTGTGAGGAAGCCGACAGTGACCTTACCGCTTTCTGGATACAGACTCGCATCCACCTCACCTGTCAGTGTACCAGTATAACCATTCTCACTATATAGAACATACGGAGTGAAAGCTTCCAAACTTATCGCTTCGCCGAGATAGAACACTTTTTTTGCATCACTCTTGCTTGAACATGTATAAGCTTTTAAGCCTTCTGGTAACTCACACGCAAACGGCAATATACACGTAGACCACTTGTTAGCCTGAGGAATACTGATATAAACACTTTCCTTTTCTACGAACTGAAACCAATAAATACCATAGTCTGGGTAATCTTCACTTCCGCTTTTCGTGTCGCCTGCAAATAGACTTCCATCACTAAACGCAGAAACAGCATTTATTGCTGAATTGCTTGGCACCGACTGGCAAGAATTATATTGGGGGACTCCGGTCTCATCTATATCAAAAATCAGCATGCCATTAACAGAGTTATTCAATATCAATTTATCCCTGTATTTCGTTATACTATTAGGTTGATTATCTGCTGTTGTGATGTCAGATTTTACATCCTCTGGTATCTCATACAAGACCTGTTTAATGTTATTTAAATCGGAGAGATCCAAACAAAGAACTCCTCTGCGATCCTTATCGGTGAACATTTCTGTCCACGCCACTGTCAAAGTACTGTATGCGTAAGGATATTTGCAAACCACATCAAACGTATAACATTTTTCCCAATCAGTATTGCTTCTAATTGCAACTTTCTTCACCAATCTTATCTTGAATGGATTCGTTACATCAAATATGGCAGTACCCTTGGTGTAAATAGAAACAACCAAATATGTTTTGTCATCTTTTTCAAAGATATCACAACCATGAAATTCTGTCTTCTCTCTATATGTGTCCACTAAAATAGGATTATCGGGATTGGATATATCATATACATTTATTCCTCTCAAACAACATAAAAAAAGAAAATTGTTATGAACTGCAATTGCATTGGGTCTAATATTTAGATGCATTTGTGATTTTTTCTCAAGACTATTTTTATCATAAATAGAAAATGCACCATTAATATATGACACTGCATCTATCTCTGTTGGATGATAATAATAATCATCAACATAAACTAACGACTCGTCAGACGAACATATACCTAAACAAAGACCCGAAATCTCTATACTGTTTAATTCATGCGATTCCCTAACTAACGATTGCCAACTGCCACACTCTTTTGAACGATAACTTAACTCTACCTCACTCACATTAATGTGAACTTTCAAATTATACCATTCATTCATCTTAATTTCGGAATCAGCCAGCCATTCCATCTCACCACTTACATTAATGCCTATTTTCACTAGGTCGTCATCCTTATATGCAATAATTGATACAACATCAAAGATGTCATCTTTCAATATTGGAATATAAGTCTTATTTGAACTAATCTTTTCAAAATTTATCCATAATGATATAAAAGCTTCAGGTTTTAGCTCTATTGCCTTTTCTACAACTGCACTATGGTTTCCACTCGAAAAAAGTTTGGCGCTGTAAAAACCCAAATTAGGACAAGGGATACCTGTTTCATTGATGTAGGAGTCACCTTCATGCGTATAATTATCAAATTGTCCTATGTTCTCATCAAAATTCTTTATATTATCTTCGAAATCAAGAATAACATCAGGAGCATAAGTGTCTCTACCATCTAACCCATTTCCTCTTGAAACAACATACAAATTGTCGCCAACAACATAACCATCTCTCCCCGTTCCATTATTTTTAACTTCCTTCAAAAAATTAATATTTGGTTCATCTGAAAGGTTAAACATCTGTGTGTAGTTTCCTATAGAATATAATCTTTCACCATCTCTCAAAATTTTATAAGATATCTTCCCAGAAACATTTTCATAAGAAGTCTTAAATTTCAAGCCATCCTGACCATAACATATACAGAATGAAGGTAGAGTAAATAGGAGTAAAAAACTCCAGAATTTAAAATTTTTCATTTTATACATTTTTTTTATTACATTCTTCAACTAACGACCTTTTCAATTACCCTCAGCCATTCTTCAATAACAGTATCAGAAGCACATACCTTTCTATATTTTAACGCTTCTGTACCTATTCTCTTCTGTTCATTCGGAAATGAGCTCATGTATTCCATAGCTTTCACTAACTGAGCCTTACTACCGACATCAACTAAAATTCCATTTAATCCATCTGTTATTATTTCGTCAGCACCAGCACATTTCGTGGATATACATGGCATCCCTACACACATGGCTTCCATTAATGCATTCGACAATCCTTCATAATCCGACGATAATATAAATACTCCCTCATCTACTATCTTTCTAATCACATCAGGTTGGTTTCCCATTAAAAATACCTTACCTGTAAGTCCCAATTGTTCTATTCTGCTCGTAATAATATCTCTCAATGGACCTTCACCAAAAATTTTTAAAGTATAACCAGCATGAATCTTCGAAAATTGATGAAAAGCGTCAATTAAAAGCAAATGATTCTTTTGAGGCCACAATTTTCCTACTGCTACAAAACTTTTTTGTTCGTAACTCTTTTTTTGAGGAAAAGATGCGGTATCTAAAGGATTTAGTATAATTGAACTTTTAGTAATACATTTCCTTGAATAATAGTTTTGAATCCTCTTAGTTTGAAAAACGCAGAAATCTGCTATCGGATATAGAATTTTCGATAATAGAAATAGCAATCGTCCACCCGCTTTTTTAGGGTCATTTCGCTCTGATATAATTATTTTTTTGTTTAGTCTTCTTGTTGCTAATAATGTTATTAGATTGATTGGCAATAAGAACGAAACAATAACATCTGCCTCTGTGTTTCTATATAAGGTTTTAAGTTTGTCATAGGCTTTGTAAAAATTGACGTCCTCATCAGGTTGACATAGAGCAGTTAACTTTACTTTTGCAGATATATCATACGCATTTCTGATTCTCAAGAAAGCCAACTCTGCCTCCCATCCTTTCTCTGAAAGTTTATTAGCTATAATCGATAGTACATGCGAAGCACCACCTCTATCCATTGTATGACCAACTAAAAGTATTCTCTTTGACATGGATCTTTATTAATGTTGTTTTTATTCCTATATTACATATTTCTTTATATTCTTCGTCTCCTTGGAGAAATTCATGCCTATGAGTAATGATTCTCCTATTCCTTCACCACCTCGTATGGCGTTCCGACAAAAAAAGAATTTCAGAAGTTGTATAAAAACTCTCGCAGTCTTCGGAACGCACATCTTTTACAAACTGCTGTATCTGGAACGGGACATTCACCCCTATTTATTGTAGTGTAGTAAGGCACCAGGAAACGTATGAATTCCTCCTTCACCTCTACATTGGGGTATCCATGCTTATATTGCTGATACTCCTTGTCATACTCTTTTATTGTTAGGTAGCCGTTTTGGTATTCTTCCGAATGTCCACATAAATGTATCCATCTCTTCCGAGGCTCTCAAAATCCTATTTGCCTATCGGTAGTTTCCTTTGTTCCGTCTTAGCCTTCATTTACTAAGTGTATACCCTCATCTCCTACTGATGATTTTATTGTTTAGCACGGTGTGATTCTTCGTAGTCCTTATGTTGATAGGGTAATTTCTGCCTTTCCCGACAATTTCCCGTATCTTATTCTTCAAATCATCTACTATGTCGAAGTGAGTACTTAGATAATTGTTCTTGATCTCCGCCTCACCAGTATTAACGACTGAAATTGCAGATACTCCATCAGGAGCATACAGTTTACAATCCTTTATCTCTATCTTTTCACATCTCTTTACTCCAACGGGATATTTCTTCTTACACTTTACATCGCAATTCCTTATCGTTACATTACCTATCCAAGGGGTCTTGGCACCGTCTTTTAGGTTTCTTCGGGTAACTGCGAATCCCCCCTCGCAATCCTTTACAGTAACCTTTTCTATCAGTATATTATCAACAGAATCACGCCTGTTTGGCTCCACATCTATGGCATATTGCGGATTAGTACCACTAACATTGGTAATCACGCAATTCCTGATAGTCACTCCATCAGCCTTAGTTATAGAAATACCCTGCCTGCGACCATGATCCAATTTGCAGCATTCTATCAGCACATTCTTTGAGTTGCCACCCACATATATGCAGTCACCCCAACAGTCCTTAATGGTTAAACCAGATATAGTTGTATCAATAGCCCCTTTCAGGTTTATTCCCATACCCCACTCACCCTCATTGCCAGTATGGGTATGCTTATCACCTATAATTGTGCCATTACCCTCTATATTTATGTTCACTCCTTTTGCTTGAATAATATCACAACTCTTAAGGTCATTCGGAGCCAATCGAATAGTTCCTTTAATTATAAGGTCAGTATTACCACATATCGGGATACACACATCCTTATTTTTCTCAGCATTGACCTTATATTCGCCCTTCTCTATCACTATACTGTTCTTCACCTTCGGATGCGCCAGAGCCACCACATCACGTAGTGCATTCTCATAACTCAAATCTGCGAATAGTCTCGTTGATATCTCAGGCACATTCCAACTTCCTTTGATTGTCACTTTATCGAATGCTTTTCCTTTGCATTCTATCTTTGTCATCTTACCTGTAATGATACCATTCTTTATCACCCCCCCCTTAAAGACTAATGTTCTTCCAGCTGGAATTTTACATTCCCCTCCCTTTAAGTCAACATCAAGATTTATTATAATACGGTTATGCTCAATATGACCAAGTTCAGAGTATCCAACATTTTCTAATTTTTCATCACTGTACACACGTATATCGCTCTGTTCTTTCTGACCACAAAACAAACTGACAATTGCAGTTACGAAAATTAAAACACAGAATATTACTCTCAACATAATCTTGACTGTAAACCCATTATCTTTGACCTTATTACTTTAAATTATATTCTTTTTACAAGAGCTAATGTTTTTTTGCTAACTACTGAACCCATGTAAGCTATAATTAGTCCAACTATGATTACCAAAAGATAATTCAAGTAATTAGAGTCATCTATGCTATGTATAATTTCCTGAATTCCTATTTTTCTTAATACGACAGGTAAGTAGATGTTGGACAAATACGACTCCAAAGATACCCCTCCCATAAAATACAATATTGTCATTATCTTCTTATTTGTACTGATAATATCCAATAAAGAGGAGAGAAGAAGAACTGCAATAGGCATCAACAACCAATTCTTTTGCACATGAACAGGAAATAGAATTATGTACAGTCCTCCACAAAATATTGATGTCCACAGCATCCATTTACTTACATTGTTACGTTCATACACATCTTTTCCTATCAAATAACCACCTATATATGATGGAACATGAGATAAGCACATCTGAATATTCTTTACAATGGCATCCGATGACGGAATTAGAAGATATAAAGCAATAAATATAATACACAGGAAAAGAGCTCGAATAACGCGACATTGACAATTGTCAATAAGTTTTGCCAAATATGGTGTTATACAATAAAGAGGTATTAACATAGCTACAAACCATGCTCCTTCATGTCGTAACCAAAAACTAATTGTCGTAATATTGCATAAGAAAGTAAAAAAACTATCACCATCATGTAAAGCTCTAAATAGGTAATATGGAAGAGAAAACACTATAAAAGGAACCAGAATTCTCATATATCTGTGATAATACCAATGTTTTAAACTTTGCTTCTTTTTAAGAGAGAAATACATTCCAACCCCTGATAGAAACAAAAACATATCCACGCCTATCCCTCCCCAACGTAAAAGTCTATCAAGAAAGGCGGAAACAACCACCCCATTTGCTGGAGCGTGACAAACTATAATAAGGATTGCGGCAAAACCCATTAGCTCTGTCCTGTAGGTACTTACGCATCCCATATTAAAAGTTCTATTAATCATCTTAAATTCTATCATTTTTTAAATTGTAAAACGAATCTACAATTGCAGTTACATAAATAAAGATTTATGTTTGATACTTAACATGGTCTCATCTGTAACTCATCTAGCAGATACTGCAAAAATCTTACCAGTCAGATATCTACAACCAAACGCGACCACGGTACAAAGAAAAAACAGACTCAATAAATACACTATAGGATAATACTGGTTTTTTTCTCCTAATAGGACAAATACTATTGATTGGCATATATACAATTCATAACTAATTGATGCCAAAAAAGACACAAACCCTCCAAACCATGATGAAGGATTATATGCTGGTATTACCGCATATAATACCATAAAACATAACGACCACACAAAAGCTGTCAAGGGTCTATCAAAATTACCAAAAACATGAGCCTGTATATACACTGTTAGCAATAACATTACTGTTGAAAGAATAATTGTGAAGCCCAGTGCATGCCTATTACATCCATTCACTATACCCTTCTCATAATTCTTGTATAAAATGCCAGCAATAAATGCTGTTGTCGTAACTGAAGCATATCCAGGAACGCCTATAAATCTCCCTAATAGGTTGAATAATATAATTTCTAAGATAATAGAATAAATGAATATGTTTACTTTAGACTCTATCCTTTTTGATATAGCCACAGCTATATAGAAAAAAAGGTACAATATTATAAGTGTCACAACAAACCAAGTGAAAGGCAATATGATTTGATATTTCTTAATATCTTCATCAATAATGACTTCAAAAGAAGTGTTTGACAGCCTTAGAAACAGATATACTATTATCGGGACAAGCAACGGTAATAATAATTTTTTCAGAGCATTCAATAAAAAGCTCTTATTTATAAATTCTGCCCCCATCGTACGTTTAGTTTCCAAACCGTACCCTGACATAAAAAAAAATATAGCAACAACAAAAGCTCCAACAAGATGAAAATCCCAATCATATAAATGAGAATGATATACAAATATCATATACGGCAGAATTGCCTTCAATAGATAAGTACGTTCCTTCGTAAACAAGGAGAATCTACTACCTCGTGCTACAAAAAGTAATGATGAAATAATTAAAAATGTAATTATAAAATACATATTATTTTATTTACGTTCTATAAAAATGAACATGCATTGTCTGACTTTGTCTATAAGCACACAACCCATTACTACGCTTAATGCTAATGTAATATGAACTAATAATAATAGCCCTTGATTATGAATTTATGGCATATATTGCGTAATGCCCCCCCCCCATGAAGTATTTTCATATACAGCTAGCACATGAATTATCAGGTGATAAATCACGATGTATAACATACAGACTAAGCGACACAACTCAAAATTTGAGTCCCTTTCTTTTTTTATCTCAATTACTTTTTCCATGCGTGCAATGTATGTTATACAGTCATTGAATTATTGTATTCTGCCTGCAACAAGCCATTCAACCCTTCTCTGTACTTTTCAAAACAAAATTCATCATTTACCACCTGTTGTGCCTTTTGCCCTAATTCTTTGATAGTGACAGGTGTCTTTTCCAATTTATTCAATATTTCAATCAAATCATCAGGAGTTTTTATTTTAAAAGATAGTCCACATTTGTATTCATCTAAATAACTCGTTAAACCACAATTTATACTACTCACAACGCATAACCCCTTAGACATCGCTTCCAATATCACCATTCCAGCTGTTTCATTCTTACTTGCCAGCAACAAAATATCATGGTTCTCATACACCGATTCCATTTCGTTAAAGTCCACATGCCCTCTTAAGTGAACAATATCCTCAAGATGTTTTTCTTTTATAAACCTCTCTAATCTGTCATAATATTTTCGTTCTGCTTCATTAGATAACTGACCTATAATAGTCAACTCGAACCTTTCTGGATGCCTGACTTTAGACATTGCATCTACAACGAAGAAGTGATTTTTATATTCGCGATATTTTCCTATATCAAGAAGTCGAATCTTGTTATCTGGGCAATACTCTGAACGCACAGTCTGAGGTTTATCACATATAAGAGGGATAAAATATTTTGCTAATCCCGTTCTAATTTCTTTCGTTCTGTACTCTCCACGATAAAAAACAGGAGAAAACACAGCAGACGGAGCTAAGGACATAAATATACGGCTTACAAACGAGCCATGTTCATTTTTCTTGCCATATATAGGATACTGAGTATAGATAACAACATTCTTAATACCTAACATCTTACAAGCGATATTAACTATTATACCCAACATCCTATAATTACGTATTATAACAACATCTGGGTTGAATTTCCTTATTGTTTTATATATGTCCCACAGGTCTGGTACGAATGTCTTTATCTTCAGATTTTCAGCCCTTACATGATTATATCGTTTTTCGAACATTCTGAATAGCATTCTTGAAAACCAAGATGGTTTCATCATCTGTAAATCCACATAATCATGCGACTCTATAGTTCCACAATATTGAACCATAAATTTCACATTGGCACCATCTTCATGCCATCCACGCATCACAGGCACTTGATTAGTGTGATACCTTGTAGCTACATATAATATTTTCATACTTCCTGTAAATTATCATATTTAAATGATTCATTTCATTCTACATTCCAAAAGGATTATAGTTCCCCGGATTTTAAAATTATATTTGGTATTTTTTTTGCTTCTATCTCATTATTGAAACTTTTTAATGCTACTCGCCTACCATTTTCGCCTATAACTTTTGCCTCTTGCGGATGCTCTAACAGCCATTCCATCTTACTTGCAAATTCTTCAACATTATTAGGTTCCACTACCATTCCGCTTTCTCCATCATGAATAAAATTGGGGATATCACCAACAGAAGTTATTACCACAGGATTACCCGTTAGGAGGTATTCTCCAAGTTTTGTGGGGAAACCATATTGAGCCTGTTTATTATTTGGACGGTTAAGTGCCAGTATTTCTGCATCCTTCAACATTTGAGGCATATCTTTATATGGTACGAGCCCTGTAAAAACGACCTTTTCCTTAATCCCTAATTTCTCCACCAGCAATACATTGCTATTAGCACTTTTATTCCCCGTGATATTTCCTATAATATATAAATACACATTCGGAAACTTATGACTTATCCTTGCAAAGGATTCTATCAACAAGTCAACGCCATCTTTTTTATTTGAGACATTGCCACAATATGCTATATATCTACTTTCATTGCTGTTTTTCTTTATTCTCAGAAATCTTGAAGGATCCACCATCATATTAACAATGCTTATTCTCTCTGGTTCTACGCCTCGTTCTACAAAATAGTCCTTTAATGGATTTGAAATTACAAATAAGCCCCTTACTTTCTGACAATCCTTCAGCAAACCATCAAGTGTCTTTTTATATGGCCATTTATTCGGGTTACTTACTTCTGGATGCTCCGTTTTCTCCCAAAACACAGTAACACCTTCTTTATTGACTAATTCCCCTAACAAATATGACTGCCCATACAGATAAACGTTATCTCCTCGTTTTAACATTCTTTTTAGCCGTCTTATATGCCAAAAAAACATAATCCGGTGAAGATGGCAACTACGAACTGGGAATTTTTCCCAAAGATAGACAATCTTTATATTATCATATTTAGTTTCTAACTTTGAAAAATGTTTATCTGGTAACATAAAAATGAGTGTTACATTAATATCCATTTTTGACCAGACTTCTAAATATGATAACAATCTATTCGTTGAAGCTATATTTGGATGGAAACTCCCAAAAATCGCATAAAAATGCTTTTCCATAAATTTATTATTTAATAATTTTACCTTGCAGACTGTAATAAGTCGAGTTTATCTAATACGCATATAAAATATAATAACATTAAGAATGTAAATTCACCTGTATTCGGGAAAATATTGCTTTTTGTATTGACAATAACGACAGCTCCGGCAAAAATAATCATTAAAGTCCTCAAACCTAATCTGGCAAGGCGTTTTACCATAATAACAAAAGGAGTAAAAAATATAAAGACATAGAATAATCCTCCATAATTCAACTGAATAAACCATCCGATGTCAGTATGCTCAGTGACAAATGGATTATGATACAAAACAATACCTTTTCCGATTAACCATTCTACCACATCAGATGGCCATATGACCATAGTATCCAACATAGTAGATACTGTTCCACTACTAAAATCTCCACTGGAAATATCCTCCATTTGATCACTAAAATCCATAATCCAAGCAATAGTCTCAGCATTAAAATTTAATGCAACCATTATATCTTCCAAGTAGAAATACATAATAAAAACAATCGCCGCTAATGGTAATGCTACTTTTTGCCTACTCGTAATAGAATAAACAAACACTCCCCACGTTGCTATCATTATACCTGTTCTTGCATTTACCAGTATTGATAGTATAATAAGAGGAATAAAAAATATGAACCATTTGTTTTCCTTAAGAAAAAATGGACATACAGCTATTACTGTACCTTGAATAAATCCATAATGACTCGTCAGAGTTGCTGCTATTCCAAAGCCCCTGCGTGCATTTTCATACAGATAGTTTTCCTCATCATATTGTATCAACTGAGTTCTTACATAATTGTCCAATTCTGGAAAAAAAACGCATAACATCGTTATACAACCCGCAACAGCCGACACGATCATAATTGCCCTAATAAGCCTGTCTTTACTACATATTCCAATTCTATTGGCTAAAAACAATATAAAAGGTACAACAGCGAATGCACATACTAACGAAACAATATATTTTACTATATACTCGTTTCCACTCCTTACAATACTGTATAACACAATACATAAAAACCAAAAAATCTCAGCCTTAAAATGTTTTAGATATCTAAGCGGCTCATTATGACGTATTATACAAAAACATACAGATATAGCTATTAAGATATATATGGGATTAACACCTCCAATAAAGATTTTTACAGGAGGACTATACATGTAAACGTATAAAATACTCAAAAAAAATAAATATTTAAACACGCTTTTCATATAACTATCTTTTTTTCTCTTGTATTGTTATCAGACATTTATTTTCAACTATTGCAATAATTGTTGATCAATAGCAAGTCCATCCTTCCCTAAGAAGTACTTACGAACATAATACGAAAACACGCCTTTTAATATAAGAGTATTACTACAACCTTTTGTTTTCGCTGCTTTCATAAGTTTGGGTAATATATACATATTTTTTTTAAAAGCTCTAATAAATGGGATTGTTGGCAAATATATGCGAGTTTTTATTCCCTCTCTATTCAGAAACTCCTGAGTGCTCTTCCATGCAAAAATTCTATCCTGAATTTTTTCTATTGTTTCTGGCTTTTTCTGATGCCCCATCGAGCCTTCTCTTATCACATACCAATACAGTGGCCTATTTACGATTTTAACTTTATTTGCCTTAATTCCTGTCATAACGGAAAACAACAAATCGTTATGACCTAAAGTCTCTTGAAATTTAATATTATATTTTTCTACTAATTCCCTTTTTATAATCTTACCCCATGGTTCAGTTCCACCTACTCTGAACAGCATTTCATTACCAGTCTTCTCGTATTCTCTAAAAAGACGATCCTTTTTAGATGAAAGTAACTTTCCTGTCTCATAACAATCACATGATTTGATATTAAAAAATATTATATCACTTGAATCGTTAACATACTCATCCAAAATATTAGAAAAGTCATCCACAAAAAAATCATCTGAATCCGCGAATATTAACCATTTACCTACCGCATGTTGAAGACCTATATTTCTGACATGCCCAGCCCCTTTTCTATCTTTCGTAACGTAAAACTCTACATTTTCTTCTGACAATTCAGGAATTGTAGGTATATACTTATCATTATCCGGGCTATTATCATCAACAACTATTACCTGAACATCATCACGCTTCGGTATTGAGCGAAGACAACGTACCAATAAATCTGGTATATTGTAATGAGGAATAATGATTGAATAATTTATCATTGCTTTTAATATTTTCTCCATACCATTTTATTTACTATACCTGTATAACTCTGTATTATTTTCACAACTTTTGTAGAAACATTCTCCTCAATATAGTCAGGAACTGGGATGCCATAGTCACCATTCTGGTTCAATGTCACTGCTGTATCTACAGCCTGTAACAATGACTTTTCATCGATACCTGCAATGATGAAGCAAGCCTTGTCGATAGCCTCAGGACGCTCTGTCGAGGTGCGGATGCAGATAGCTGGGAAGGGATGACCGACTGAAGTGAAGAAACTGCTCTCCTCTGGCAAAGTGCCTGAATCTGAGACCACTGCAAAAGCATTCATCTGCAGGCAGTTGTAGTCATGGAAGCCAAGTGGCTCGTGCTGAATCACACGACTATCGAGTTTAAAGCCTGACTGCTCCAAACGCTTACGACTACGTGGATGGCAGCTGTAGAGTATTGGCATATCATACTTTTCTGCCATTTTATTAATAGCAGTAAAGAGACTCATAAAGTTCTTCTCTGTGTCAATATTCTCCTCACGGTGCGCAGAGAGCAGGATATACTTACCCTTCTCCAAGCCTAGACGCTGATGAATATTGGATGTCTCAATCTCAGCTAAATTCTGATGTAATACCTCTGCCATTGGAGAACCTGTTACATAAGTACGTTCCTTAGGCAATCCGCAGTCTGCCAAATAGCGACGGGCATGTTCAGAATAAGCCATGTTAACATCACTTATAATGTCCACTATACGACGATTCGTTTCCTCTGGCAGACATTCATCTTTACATCTGTTTCCTGCTTCCATATGGAATATAGGGATATGCAGTCTCTTGGCACCTATTACAGACAGACAACTATTTGTGTCACCCAATACCAATACTGCATCAGGCTTAGTCTCTACCATCACCTTGTAACTCTTATCGATGATATTACCCATCGTACTGCCAAGGTCATCGCCCACTGCCTCCATGTATATATCTGGATCAGCCAACTTCAAATCCTTGAAGAATACTCCATTGAGGTTATAGTCATAGTTCTGACCAGTGTGTGCCAGCAGACAGTCAAAGTACTGACGACACTTGTTAATCACTGCAGCCAAGCGGATAATCTCCGGGCGCGTACCAACAATTATCAGAAGCTTCAGCTTCCCATTATTCTTAAAACTTTCCATATTTTTCTATTTTACTGGGTCAAAAAAAGTATCTGGTTTATTCGGATTGAAGATTTCGTTGCAATACATAACCGTCACTAAATCTTCCGTATCTGAGAGATTGATAATATTGTGGGTATAGCCAGGAAGCATGTGTACTGCTTCTATCTTATCGCCACTTACCTCCCACTCCAGCACCTTGCCTTCGGGGTCGTTGAGGTTACGCTGCTGAATCAGTCCGTGACCTTTCACCACGATGAACTGCTCAAACTTGGTGTTATGCCAATGTTGTCCCTTGGTAATGCCTGGCTTTGAGATATTTATACTTACTTGCCCCGAATTAAGTGTATGTACCAGCTCAGTGAAGGAACCACGGTCATCCACATTCATCTTCAGTGGGAAGGCGATCTTCTCATAAGGCAGATAGCTCAAATAAGTGCTATAGAGTTTCTTAGCAAACGAGCCCGATGGTATCTCTGGTATCATCAACGTCTTAGGCTGTTCTGCAAAGTTCTTCAGCAGTTCCACTATCTCTCCAAGCGTCACGTGATGTGTCACTGGGCAATAGCAGTAACGACCCTCTGCAGAAGGCTGCACCTCCAGCCCTTCAAATTCACAATGTTTCTCCTTACCCTCCAGGCAGTTAAGCATCTCGTCAACCAGGTCGTCAATGTACAACAACTCCAGTTCTACACTGGGGTCATTCACTGTGTATGGCAAGTCATTTGCAAACGCATTACAGAAAGTAGCTACCGCACTATTGTAGTTAGGTCTGCACCACTTACCAAACAAGTTAGGGAAACGGTAAACCAACATTCGTGCACCCGTCTCCTTACCATATTCCAGGAACAAATCCTCTCCTGCTTTCTTTGAGCGTCCATACTCGCTATTGCCAAAACGGCCAGTCAGCGAAGCCTGTTGCGAACTTGACAGCATCACAGGACACTTATTCCCATGCTTCTTCAAAGTATCCAGAAGAGTACTTGCAAAGCCAAAGTTACCCTGCATAAACTCCTCCTGGTTCTGAGGGCGATTCACTCCAGCAAGATTGAAGACAAAATCTGCTTTCTTGCAGTACTCATCCAACAGCGCAGGCTCTGTATCAATGTCATACTCAAAGACTTCATCAATCTTCAAGTCATGCCTGGTTCTATCTTTACCGTCTCTAATATTATATAATGTGGCACACAGGTTCTTTCCAACGAACCCTTTGGCACCTGTCACTAGTACTCTCATTATAATCGTTATTGTATATTCATTTCTTTCCTTAGTCTCTCTACACGATTAACTCTTTCTTCAAATGTTTTTCCATCACGTATGTACCACGCAGGGTAGTTATCCCTTAAAACTCGTGAAGGAACTCCACCAACCAGTGTGTTGCCGTCACAATCTTTGTTTACCAGACTATTAGCTGCAACGGAAACATTGTCTCCTATTGTAATATCACCGACAATTTGACTGCCCGTAGCAAGATATAAAGCATTTCCCATTATCTTTTTGCCTGCGATATTAGTGCATGTATGAACAACTGCAAAGTTGCCAACCCTTGCCTTTGAGTTGATTACAATAGTACCATAATGGGGAATCAATAATCCATAACCGAAGACATCCGGACCTATTGAAAAATTTAATCGCAGAGATATTTTCTTATATAGATAATGATAGTAGTTGCACTTTATTTTCTGAATGATATTGGGATTGCTTATATTACTATAATAAGAGTACTTTCGCATTAAGCGTTGAAAATCAATAATGTCCCCCCCATTAAAGTAAGATAATAACTTCTCCTTTAAAGAGGGTTTTAACGGCAAGCCTCTCATTATTCTGTCTGCCTTAATGTAGAAATCCAACTCTTTTTTAGTCTTTATCATTCTGAATGAATAAAATTTATTTATATAACAATTGCATAGTTTTCTCTATTAAACCAGATTAGGAATGCCATTCAACTCATTCTGAATGTATGTCAGCGAAGCGATCTTCTCCTTTGTCTCCTCCAGATTAAGTATCCTCGTATTATTAGAGTTAAATTCATCTATCAATGCACGCTTAACATCACCCTCCTTGAAATACTTGTCATAGTTCAAGTCGCGGTTATCTGCTGGCACAGCATAGAAGTTTCCCATATCAATAGCTTTTGCTGCCTCTTCCTTAGTGAGCAGTGTCTCATACATCTTCTCTCCATGACGAATACCTATAACCTTAATCTCTTCCTTTTTGCCACCAAACAGCTCACACACAGCCTCAGCCTGCGTCTGTATAGTGCAGGCAGGAGCCTTCTGAACGAGTATGTCACCATTCTTGCCGTTCTCAAAGGCAAAGAGTACAAGATCTACAGCTTCCTCCAGACTCATTATGAATCGAGTCATCTTGGGTTCTGTCAGAGTGATAGGATTACCCTTACGTATCTGGTCAATCCAGAGAGGAATAACAGAACCACGAGAACACATCACGTTACCATAACGAGTACAGCATATCTTTGTGTCACCACTCAAACGACTCTTAGCAACAGCAATCTTCTCCTCAATAGCCTTCGTAATACCCATAGCATTGATAGGGTAAGCCGCTTTATCTGTACTTAAACAAATCACGCACTTTACACCTGCATCTATTGCTGCGTCCAAAGTATTATCCGTTCCTATCACATTAGTCTTCACAGCCTCCATAGGGAAAAACTCGCAACTGGGTACCTGTTTCAATGCAGCAGCATGGAACACGTAGTCTACACCCTTCATGGCATACTTCAACGTACTCTTGTTGCGCACATCACCGATGTAGAACTTAATCTTGTTCGCTACCTCTGGCATACGTGCCTGAAAATCATGACGCATATCATCCTGCTTCTTTTCATCACGTGAGAAGATACGAATCTCCCCTATATCTGTTTTCAAAAAACGGTTTAACACTGCGTTACCGAAACTACCTGTACCTCCTGTTATAAGGAGAACCTTTTCTTTAAATACTGACATTTATTTATAATTTATAATTGTTACTTATTTGATGTTTTTTCATCTATTCTTTATTCCCTCCTTTGCAATAGGTCTGGACAGTTCTTATGGGGGATTATTAAACTGTAATTAAATTCTTTGCTAATATATGTAGTTTATTGTTTTGTTCAATACTCATTTCCATATAGGACTTTTCCTCAAGGGAAACATAATCCTTTGAGGTTTAGAGAGTTAGGAGGTGTGATGCCGAAGACTTGGGAAAATTTCGGCACTCCTATCGGTACAAAGGTACAAAAACGAGAGCAAATGACAAAATAAATTTTTATTTATTTTTACTTTGCCGAGTGCAATCACCTTATGTAAAGGTACAAAAACGAGGGCAAATGACAAAATAAATTCTTATTTATTTTTACTACTGACCACGAATTTACACGGATGGACACGAATATTAAGATTAAAACGACAACTTGGAACAACAAAAAAACAACAAGAACAACATTATTTCTCGCAAAGGAGAGATGGTTAGCTCTTCGAGCCTTTTGTGTCTCTTTAGAAGTAACTTGTTATAAGCAAGCTTCTGCCAGTTCCTTCTCCTGATACACTACTGACTATCGTCAGGTAATCATCTCTCTACGCAAAAGAGAACTCCGCTCTGCGCCTGAGCTATAGCGAAGAAAGACGCTTCTGCGAAGCTTACGCAAGGAGGCTGGCGCACGGGGGATACAGACAATTGATAGTTGAAAGTTGAGAAGACAACAGGGAACAACTTATATAGAGTTTTAACAAAAACAGAGAAAACCCTTTTCGAAAGTTTAGCACTACGTGCCTTTGTCATGCTGTAGTCAATAATATGATTGTAAGCTGCTTACATCATATTCTTACCCACATCATGACACATCTGATGGATGTCAAAACTTTCAAAAAGAAAAAACACCGTCTTTTTTCAAAGCCTGAAAAACAAATACCACACACTCCGCGAGTAACGTAAACGTTAACGGGAACGGGAACACCCCTTGACCATAGTTTTCGTCTTCGTCTTCGTAGTGGCGTAGCCACGTTTCGTACTCGCTTCGCGAGTTTTGGTTTTTAATGTTTTTGCCTGACAAGGGCATAACCTGACAGAAGGAAGGGGCAGGAATTTAAGGAATATGGGCTTGGGAGCTTGCTCATGAAGAACATATAACTTAAAATACTGCGAAAAGTCTGCAAAGACTTACGCACTTGGCAGGGGTTATTCTTGGTTTTTGTGAAATCGTGAAATATTGAAATGTTAAAAACTACCATGCACAGAATAAGGAAAGTGTGCAAAATTTGAGTTTCTGACGTTTTTTATTTTGCTGATTTTTCCTAAGAATATTGTTTGATTTTATTTTGACCCAACATACTCACTTGTGGGTGCTCAAAGCCGATGAACACTGGAATTAAGCGAGTGGGGTCAAAATGATCTAATCCCACTGACGAACCCACTTCTGTCCCCACCTGAGAGAAGAATTTTGGAAAAAGCGAAAAGTTAAAAACAGCGATTTATTTGCGAGAATAATGCATTATGAGTAACTTTGCATCAGGAAAAATGAAGAATGAAGAGTGAAGAATGAAGAATAAGCGCTGTCAACATTCTCAGTCTGAATTCCGAATTTCCAGAGAGCGCTCAAACAACACAATCAATCAAATTCATTAACCCTATTAATCAACCATTAAAAACGATTTTAGCAATGACAAATTTTACCACTAATGATGAAATTATTAAAGAGGATGCAATGAATGCATCACAGCAGGGAATGCTCGAGGTGGAGTTGTTCCTGAATGAGAATTACCTCTTCCGTCGCAATGTGCTGAGGGGAAAGGTGGAGTTTAAAAACAAGGTGAACGAGGGAAAGGAGGAAGAATGGCAACCTATGACCCTTGGCGCGCTGAACAGCCTTATCATACGGGCTAAGCGCGAGCAAGTGTGCGAGAACGATTCGCCGAAGGCTGACATTACTGAGTATGTGAAGTCAGATGAGATTCCTGCCTTCGACCCTGTGGCTGACTACTTCAGTAAGTTGCCTAAGTGGGACGGACAGAACCATGTGGGCAAGCTGTTTGGCAGACTGTCTGGGGTGGATTCGGAGCTGGAGGGGTATCTCTCCACATGGATGCGCTCGATGGTGGCTCACTGGCTGCAGATGGACACTCTGCATGGCAACGAGTGTGTACCTACTTTAATAGGTGCACAGGGATGTGGCAAGACGACCTTCCTGGCTCGTATGCTTCCACAGAGTCTGAGGGTGTACTACATGGACAACATCAACCTTTCTAACAAGAATGACAAGGAGATGGCCCTGACCAACAATCTGCTGGTGAACCTGGACGAGTTGGATGCTATCAAGCCTGGTCAGCATGCTGCCCTGAAGCAGCTTCTCTCAAGAAGCAGGGTGAACGGTCGTCCTATCTATGGGGCTTCGCAGGAGGACAGACCTCGATACACCTCGTTTGTTGCCACAACTAACAACCCCCACCCTCTGACGGATGCTACTGGTTCGCGCCGATATATCTGCATCACCATTCCTAAGGGACAGTATATCGACAATACTGGGGAGATAGACTATGAGCAGCTATATGCCCAAGTGCTATATGAGCTGACTGAGCTGAAGGCTCCTTACTGGTTTAATAATGAGGAGGTGGCTCGCATTCAGCAGCTCAATGTGACCTACATGGCGAAGAAGGATATGGCTGATATGGTGAATATCTGTTTCCGAAAGCCAAAGGAGGGTGAAGTGGCTCGCTCAATGAGCAGCTCCAACCTGTTGGATATTATAGCGAATGAGTTTCCTTCTATCAAGACTACCCACAGCACCAAGATTTACCTTGGCAAGACCATGAAGGCTCTGGGCTATGAGAGTACGGATTGCGGACACATCACTCACTACAAGGTCATCCCTCTGAAGGCCGCCTAAGTGGGGTCAGAAGTGGGGTTAAAAGTGGGGATAATCACGAAAAATTCTCATTTTTCGTGAAAGTAAAAATTAAAAAGTAAAAAGTAACGATTTTTCTGACGAAAGGTAAAAGCAATGCTTTTAGCGATAGAAGTAATGCTTTTAGATGCAGAAGTAATGCTTTTAGCGATAGAAGTAATGCTTCTGCATGCAGAGCGAAGACGAAAACTATCTATAACTGGAACGGGAACTGGAACTGGAACTGGAACCGCGAAGCGCCTGAGCACCTATGGAGCGCAAGAACTCTGACAACAGGACCTGCAATGCTGGAACGTAAATGGGAGTAAAAAAAATCAGCACATCGTATTGATGTGCTGATTTGGTATTTTTATTATGTTTTTAAGATATGCTATTTAATTATTTAAGAATGCGCAATCTTTTGTTATGCTTATTTTCTTATTTTCATTAATTTTTCTGATGTCTGACAATACCTTGAAGATATTACTAATGGGCTTTGCAGAACCATATTTAAAAACCAATTTAATGTTTTTATTCAACATTCTAAAAATTGCTACCTTGCATGATGTCTTTGGAGAACTAAGATTTATTATAGAAGATATATAGCCCATATAGATTCGCTTTTCAGGAGGATCTATGCGCCAACCTCTATCATGAACAACACGTAATGAAGGGACTATACCTACATTAAAGCCACAGAATTTAGCACGCTCCTTATAATTAACATCTTCACCATAATGGGGAAATGATGGAGAGAAGCCACCAACCTTTTTCATACAATTCTTTGTAATCAACCAATGAGCAGCCATTACGAATGATACAGAATAAACTTCATCCAAAGATTGATTATATAAATCATTAAATATGTTTGCATTGGAATTCCATGAACAAGCACTTTTTATAAAGTTTACATCTATGTGCTTCATATCAGCATTCATCTGGAAAGGACTGAGGATACCATACTCTGGATGTTTCTGACTTACCTCAATAAGTTTCTCAAATGTATCAGGCATTACCCACGCATCCTGGTTCAGCAAATAAATATAGTCATAATCATTATCTAAGGCAAATTGCATACCCATATTATTTGCTTTGCCAAAACCAAGATTTTCCTTACTCTGAATAAATTTCACTTCTGGATAGTTCTGCTGAATATAAGCCTGAGTGCCATCAGTAGAGCCATTATCCACGACAAATACGTCAGGCTTAATAGTTGATTTACGCATACTATCAAAACAACGCTCAGCCCACTGCATAGCGTTGTAGGTTACTATTACTACAAGTAACTTCATCTTCTAATTATATTTATATTCAACTTAGGTGAAGGGATTATGTCATGAGTCTGGTCTCTATTCATTTTTTCTTTATTATACCCATTACGAATTGTTTGTCATTCTTATTAGAAAGCAACAATACCCCTATTGAGTATATAACAGTAAACACTCCACCTGTCAACAGCAGATTTACCCAGTGGTTACCTATATCTGGAAGCATATTACAAATAACATATGCTATCGCGCCGAGTAGCACATATGGACCAAAGGAATAGTACAATACCTTAAACGAATTTACATTCATTTTTCGAGGCCAATAATAGAAATAATAAAAACCTAATTGGACAATTTCATAAGCTACAAATCCTAATACTGTACCACCGACCTCGTAATAAGGTATTAACAACCACGTTACTCCCAGTCCTACTAAAGATGCGATAATAGTATTATACGTTATTGCACGAATTTTGCTTCCAGCCAATATCAAACTTGAAATAGCCTGGTTATGAGTTCCAAGATTGCAAATCAACCACAAATTAAACCATGGGATAAGCACCAAATAGCTCTTGCCCACATATAATGTTAGGATGTCTCTTCCTATCGCCATAAAGGCGAACGTGAGGAAACATAACAGTATTGAAATATATTTCGTACCATCGTAGGCAACTTTATAATAAGCACTCATATTTTTTTGAGCTACGACTTTAGAAGTTGAAGGTAATAGAATTGCAATAAATGCTCCACCTAACATATGCACAAAATGAATTATAGCATTTAAAACTCTAAAATCTGTTACCGACTCCAAAGAACCCTCCATACCAAGAAACACGGGACGAAGGTTGTAAAAAGAGAACTGAAATATACTAAAGGAGAAAATATTCAAAGAATATGGCAACATCTCCATAAATATATCTTTGTCGAGTTTTGGAAGAAAACTAATATAAGGTAGTTCGTCCCTTATTTTACTTATTGACAAAGGTACTATCAATAAAGTTGCTAATGTTGTCAGTAAGAAATATACTTCAATTGAGAAACCCACATATACTGTTAGCAGCAATACTATAATCTGCAAAGCTTTAGGTATCAATTGGCGGCGTTGTATCCACGCAACATTTTCAGTAGCTTTTATTAGCTGGTCAAAACAGGAAGAAAACCAATGGCAAAAAGCTGAGAATGCTAATATATAAATAAGTATCTTTAGAATTTCGCCTTGCTCTGGTGTAACATTAAAAATGTTATCTGCAAAAAGCGATAATATAACCAGTACTATTCCATTTATTAATCCTATGGAACCATAGAATGATAATGACGTTTGAAAAGCCTTATATACCTTTTCACGTTTATTTTCGGACAACCATGTTGAGAAAAAACGAACGTTGGTAGAACTAAAGCCCATGTCCATCAAACGTAAATACACATTTACTGACATGGCAAGACCTATCAAACCATATTCTGCTTTCCCGTAATAATTAATTAATATCGGAATGGCAACAAAACCATATACTGCATTGACAATGTTCAGTACATAAGTCCAAAGTACACCATTTACAATCTTTTTACTACTACCCATTTATTATCTTTTTTGTTTTCGTCAGAACTCTATTGAATTTATTTTTTATCATTTCAGACTTTTCAATGATGAGATTATTATTCAGTATCTTTTTGTATGCGGTTGCTTCATCCTGATCAAGAACAAAAACTTCCAATACAATAGGTTTATTTGAAACTGAGACAAATGTGTCAATAGCTTCATCAAACTCATTCTCAGTTTTTGCAGATATATATATAAACCCGCAATCCTCTGCCCAACCCTTGGCATTCTTATAATGACCTGCAGCCGCAATATATTTATCAATTATAGGCATTGCATTACTATTCGATTTGTATTTGAACTCCACTCCACCAGAGTTATTAACAATCATTATTCGAACATTATTCTTTATATGCCTTATACCTAACGCATTAATATCATAATAGAATGCTAAATCTCCTGTAAACAAGAAACACAATTGATTACTTTCAATACTTTCGCCTATCAGCATAGAAGTTCCACCATCTATACCGAATGCACTTACCGTAGAGTAGCATTCTATTGAAGGATGAATATTAAACCAACTCCAAACCCTCAGACTATTCAAAATGGCAAAATTAACTATAGATGACGGGGGGATCTTTCCTGCCATTTTTCTTGCACAAGAAGCATTTGAGAATGGCAAAGTTACCTGCCTATTGATTTCTTTTTCAAAATCTCTCCATGCCTTCAAATAGTCGTGACTTTCTTCATTTATAGAACAATCGTATGACTTAAAGAAATCATATATTGAAGAATGTATATGAAGTGTTAAGTGATCATATGTGTCTTTTACCCTCAAGTCCTTTGACACATGCCAATGCTCAAAACTCTTGTAATTGATCGCCGACAATTTCCTATAAAGAGGATAGTCACCCGTTTGCCCCCCAATAGTAATGAGAATATCTGGCATCAATTCCTTCTCAAAATAGGTATCAGATATGCAGGTTAACAATAAATTACCACACACTACATTCTCACCATGAAAATTTGACAAATGATTCGTATATACAACACAATTAGTAGAATTGGAGAATACATTTATCAGTTCAGTTGTATCCTTATCAAATGGTCGACTTTCACCTATAACAAGAAGTACTTTTTTGTTTTTTAAACTTGAAAAATCAATCTGCGTTTTTTCAATAAAACTTATTGGTTTAAAAGTATTAATCTCATATTTTATTGGAAAATCAAGCCATGGAACATTAAGTTGTACCGGTCCTGGAACTCCTGAAGTTACTTCCAACATTGCTTCATTAATAGCCCTCATGCTATGTAATTTGTCGTAATCATCCGCAATAAAAGGAAGACTATAGGATTTTTTTACACAATCTTTTGGCAAAGATGTTTGGTCTGGACCTTGCATATAACCCTGATATGTAAACTTGGGGTGTTTTGACATTGTTATTGCAAGGATAGGGACATTTTTGTAATATGCTTCTGTTAACCCAGGAATATAATTACGTGTTGCTTGAGCACTTGTGCAAGACGTTGCTATCACCTCTCCTGTTTTCAAATAAAGACCAATAGCAAAATACATCGCACTTCTTTCATCAACTACCGAATAACAGGTGAAAAAAGAATCACCTTGTAGTTGTTTAATGAGGGGAATGTTAGTCCCACCAGGGCTAATAACTATTTTTTTTATGTTATTTGCTTTTAATGCCTCAACTATATTTTCTATATTGAATAATTTGTTGTTCATTATATTTCTATTTTAAAGAATATCCACCATCTATTACTATCGTCTGACCAACAATAAAATTAGAAAGATCAGATGACAAATAAAGTGCAAGTTCAGCTATCTCTTCTGGGAATGCAACTCTTCCTAACCTGTTACTTTTATTATATATATTATCGCCTTGATCTAAAGAAGACTCTTGCATAGCAGTTCTTACTACACCTGGAGCTATTCCATTTACTATTATATTATCTTTTGCCAATATGCATCCCAACCCTTGAGTCAAACCTACAATATCCCATTTTGTCATTCTATACGGATATGTAGCACCAACAAAAGCACCTTGCGATGAGATATTCAATATTTTTTTTAAATTATCATCTTTCTTTGATTTCCAATATTTTGCAAATAACTGACACATGAAAAAAGTTCCTTTAGAGTTTGTGTCATATATCTTATTCCACTCTTCTAAGCCAACTTTTGGGAAAAACTCATGTGGAGCTACACCTGCATTATTTATAAGTATATCTATCTTGTCTTGAAGAACTTTTCTTGCCTCTAATAGGAACTCATCATACCGATCTATCATCGCTATATCCCACACCATCGTGAAAAGTTTATTGCTATTCAATAATTCTTTTGCTTCACATAGTTTTTTTTCATTTCTACCACATATAAGAACAACTGCTCCTTGATCAAGCATTTTCTTAGCCATAGCTAAACCAATTCCACTTGCTCCACCAGTGATTAATATATGCTTATTTGCTAATAACTCCCCATTATTGAGATATGTGATGTTAGCAAGCTTAAAACCTCCAAACTTGTAAGTTTCAGAAAAAGCCTTACAAGAACAACGGATCCTTTTTGCAATGTTTTTTAATGACAACATAAGAGAATGAAATTTATTTTTTTTGAATTATCGACTGATAATCATTCAGCATTTGTTTTTTTAATTTGTTTATACTATCAAAACATGTTTTTATTTTCAAACTCAAAATATCTATACTCTTTATCCATTCCTCTGTTTTGTCTATAGCCTCATTAGTTTCCCATTTCGTTCCTTCTACTACATAAGGATAATCCAAGGAAGAAAAAAGCCCCTCAAATTTTCTACTATAAGAAAAAGGTATCACAGGAATACCTGCAGATATGGCAGCGATGGTTGCATGCATTCGGGCACCTATAAATAAATCCATTCCAGATATATAAGATTTAGCTTCCATCGGTGTAGCAAAGTAAGGAGCTACTATAGTATTTGGAAATATCTCATGCAAGGCATCTACAGCTAATTTATCATTGTCTGCATGATAATAGCCTTTTTTGATTGTTTTAGAATATGCATGTAATATCAAATGCACCTCATAACCTTGTTCTTGCAAGAACTGTATAATCTTTTTACAATAATCTTGATAATCAATAGTGAGACCGAACTGATTCTTGCCATCGTAGCCACCCATCCACAAAAGACCTGAAGGGTTAAAGCCTACTCTTTTAATAGAATCCTTTTTTTCTTTATTCTCGTAAGGAAGGAAAAATGCCACGTCTGTCGTAAGAATTGGCTTAGCTTTACTTATCTGTTCAACATAATCTTTCGACTGACCATCTCGTACAAAAACAGCCTTACAACGTTCTATCACATCTGTAGCATATTTCTGGACATTAGAATCCTTGAAAGGACCTATTGTCTGACTTCCTAATATAAGAGGTATTCCACTATCTACGACCTTTTTCTTCAGGCCTGTTCGATCATAAAATCTTTCTTCTCCATAGATATCTGTAAAACTGTCTCCTGCTGTGAAGTCAAAAACCATATCACAACTTTTCACTGAGGGCATAAGACATCTCCCCCCTTGCAATTTAAGGACATCACCTGTAGTGAACTCAATATTCTGATACAATCCAGAATAATAGTCTGATATAATATCCCTACGACAAAGTAAACGTTTTATAATCTGTTTACACCATCCTTTCCAATGGAAACTCTTTATCTGAACTATTTGAATCCGAATGTTATTTTGTTTTGCTATTGTATTCAATATTTCAAAAAAAGAATATCCAAGAGCATAACATCCCAAATTTCCACCAACAGACTTGGGAGAACGCAAGGCTAGTCCTAAAATTCCAACTTTTATTTTTTTCATAATATAAAATATTGCATCGTTTATCAATATATTTCTTGTCTACAAAATCTCAAAAATGATAAAATCAAACTACACCAAGTGCAAATGGAATAAGTATAATAATCCAATGCACTACATATATTTCCATACTATAAACTCCACATATCCTTAAAAAATTATATCTACTCTCTACAAACTTTTTGGGTAACATACTGACACATGTATTAACTAAATATATACCACTCAATGAATAAATCCACCACATCCAATAATGCCCATAATGCACTGTATTATGACGCATATCTACACCTACTGGCATAAAGAAACTTATATAAAACCACAATATAAAAGCTATAATTAAACCTAAATAGTTTTTCGTTTCTTTTATTAAATAGCCAGACAAGAAATATACCAATCCTGAAGCTGTATTAAATAACCAAAATGGTCTATGAACGCTGAACATATTGGAAATGGTCGCAACTAATATGCCTATTGCTATAAATAAGAGAACTACACTTCTATAACGGTCTCGTAAAGACAAAGTGGGGGGGGTAATTATGTTTGTTATTAACTTCACAAAAAATAAAGACATTAGAAACCACAAAGGTTTATTTTCATCTATTGAGCCTTGAACCAATAATCCGCTCACCCAACTCTTAACACTATGTAATGGCGTATTACAAATATATGCAAGACCATTATATATTACACACCCTGCTACAGTATACACAAAGAAAGGAACCATTAACCTTTTGTATGACGAGATTAATGCTGTTTTATTATCTTTGTGTTTAAAGTACATACCACCCTTAAAGAAAAACCAAGGCATATAGAAATATAAGAATGGAAAAGGAAATATTCCATCTTTGGCAGAGGTTACCCCGTATCGTGATAGGGCATGACCTACGACAATATATAGTACAAAAAAACCTGCTATAGAATCTATTCCTGGGTTTCTCATCGTTTATCAAATTTAAACGGAGATTCAAAATCCTTTAGCACAGGATGCTTCGTATCTTTTTCACTAAGCAGAGCTTTCTCTGTCGGTATCTTCCAATCTATACCAAGACTATCATCAAGGATACTGATGCCACCATCAGCCTCTGGATGGTAGAATTCGTCACACTTATATTGGAACACTGCTGTCTCGCTGAGTACAGCAAAACCATGTGCAAAACCTTTAGGTATAAAGAACTGGCGATGATTATCCTCCGTCAACTCTACAGCTACATGCTGTCCGTATGTAGGTGAGCCCTTGCGAATATCTACTGCAACATCGAGAACAGCACCTTTCACACAACGCACCAGTTTACTCTGCGTAAATGGCGGGCGTTGGAAATGCAAGCCTCGCATCACTCCGTAACTGGACATACTTTCGTTGTCCTGCACAAAGTTTATAGTGTGACCAAGGATGGGTGCCACCTTCTCATCAAACTCACGCTGAGAGAAACTCTCGAAGAAATAGCCACGCTTATCGCCAAATATCTTCGGCTCTATAATCAATACGCCTTCAATGGCGGTTGTTATTACTTCCATTTTATTATTGTTTAAAGTTTAGCCGTTAGCGGATTCTAACTGCTTATGTAAATTAGTTATGCACTTGCGTAAGGAGTCTATCCAATAGGGAACAGTTACGCCAAATGTTTCTTTAATGCTCGTCTTGTCGAGAACTGAATAAGCTGGACGCTTTACTGGTGAGGGGAATTCGTCTGAATGACAAGGCTGCACATCGCAAAGACATCCTGTATCTCCATCGTTAGGGAGACTATCATAGTAGCCTATTTGAACGGCTATTTGTTGTATCATCTTTGTGAAATCATACCAAGAGCAAACGCCCTCATTAGAAAAATGGTATATGCCAGACTTGGTATAATTGACAGTTGATAGTTGACAGTTGACAGATTCTTTTTGGTAATCTTCAAGAATCGTTACGACTGCGCTTGCAAGGTCGAGGGCATATGTAGGTGTGCCACACTGGTCGAACACTACCTTCAGCTGTGGTTTAGTGGCTGTCAGAGCAAGCATAGTCTTGCAGAAATTCTTGCCAAACTCAGAATACAACCATGCTGTGCGGATGATAACATATTTACATCCTGAAGATATTATGTTCTGCTCTCCATGCAACTTTGTAGTGCCATAGACACCCGTCGGGGTTCCCTTCTGATCAGGATTACATGGCACGTTATATGGCTCTTTGCCAAACACATAATCTGTGGAAATGTGAATCAGAAGACCATCAACCTCCTTCATGGCAAGGGCGAGATTTGCGGGTGCCTCAGCATTCAGTTTCTCTGCCAGAGCTGCAAGCTTAGGGTCTGTCTCGCAGGCATCAACATTAGTCCATGCAGCACAGTTAATGATAACATCAATGTGATGCTCGCTGACAACCTTCCTTATGTCATCCATATTGGTGATATCAAGGTAGGTCGTCTCTACACCATCCTGCTGAGATACGTCAGTAAAGAGAAAATCATGTGATAACCCCTCTGCCACAATTCGCATCTCGTTACCAAGCTGCCCGTTGGCACCAGTGACTAGTATTGCCATATCTGTTTATCTATTTTTATACATATTCTCGTAATACTTCTCGTAGTCGCCAGAAGTTACGTTCTTCATCCATGCCTCATTGTCGAGATACCACTTCACGGTCTTCTCTATACCCTCCTCAAACTGCAGGCTGGGCTCCCAACCGAGTTCCTTCTGCAACTTGGTTGAGTCGATAGCGTAGCGGGCATCATGTCCCAAGCGGTCAGTTACATAGGTGATGAGGTTCATATCCTCACCCTCTGCCCTGCCGAGCAGGCGGTCAACGGTCTTGATGACGGTCTTGATGATGTCGATATTCTTCCACTCGTTGAAACCACCAATGTTGTATGTCTCAGCAATCTTTCCTCTATGGAATATCACATCGATAGCCCTTGCGTGATCTTCTACATAGAGCCAGTC
>JAEEGL011499223.1_pt1 | contig 38392 bp, 51 predicted proteins | sample 9134231 | NCBI WGS metagenome assembly JAEEGL01 (sample SAMN16246548, study PRJNA631951) | gut metagenome | biome: gut microbiome; feature: rumen; material: fiber-attached | host: Bos | place: Iran: Karaj | collected 2018-10
GGATGGTGCCGTCTTCCAGCTCGAACTCGTCTTTAGTCAGTCGCACTACTTTCATACGCTTCATTGTGGTTGTCCTTGATAAAGTTTATAGCGTGATGACTAAAATATAGTTAATTTTTTGGTAGAAAAGGTTAGAAATTATGAAAAATTTTGTTTACAGTTGACTTCCCATTGCAGAACGCGTCCATAAACCGTTGCATTCGAGCTGGCCACTTCATCTTGGACTTGTCGTGACCGCAAAGCTCGTACTCGGCATCACATGCCATCTGGTATGCGGCACGCAATTCAGTTATCTTGTTATCGTAGTTCCTGTGGTCGCTATTCTTCGTAGTCGAGAAGGTGATTTTCCGTAGCATCGCATCACGCGGCTCGTAGCCTTGCTTGTAGTTCCTCGCTACATAGTTCCTCATTTCCTCACCAGTGTCCAGTTCCACCTTCACCTCGTGCTTTCCCGGTGGGCATTGTATCCAGTCGCCTGACCTGAGGCAGAAGTTGTACAGTGGTGTAAAGACTTGGTTGACCCTTGACTCCAGGATGGCGTTGTACGCTTCAACAAGTGCGTTTGCCAGGAGAACGTCCATCCCTTCCGTGCAGGTCTTCATCTCGCCGGCGAACCGTATGCCGTCGCTTACCCAGACATCGTCCGGGATGTCGGACAGGCGTTGCGTATAGACCGAGCGCGTGTCAAACCGGGTACCGTCGTCGTACACGTAGTAGAAGTATCCTTTCCCCCGAGCCAGGGTTACACCGTGTGGGGCAAGCTGCCTGTTTATCGTCTGTATGCTCATATCCGTTTCCATTCCTTAAGTTGGTTCCTGTACTGCCATCCGTTATCCCGAATCCAGTTAAGGCATTCCCTGTAAGTTTTACCTGTCACAAGTGGCCTATCCGGGTTCTTACCGTATACTGACCAGTACGGTTCGCCGTATGACGTTCCGAGCGGGGACGCTTGTCCGTCGAACTTCACCAGGAAGCACCCGGTAGGCTCGTTGATGTCGAAAATCACCTGCTTCTCGCGGTCCCCGTAATGGTCGACCACGTTTCCGGTTCCCATGAACACGATGCTGGAGCCGGCACCGTTGAACGTATATTTCAGTCCGGGAAGCGTCGTGTTCTCACCAGGGGCTGGAGCATCCTCTATACGGTATGCAAAACCGTACTTGTCGTCCTCGGTATCGCCACGCTTGCCGTATGCAAGATAGCCTATCGGGTTCCCGACCATGAAGCCTTCGTTGTAGATGCTTTCGGCATTGTCTGAATTGTGGACCAGCCATCCGTTCACTACACGCCCGGGGTCCGGGTCGTCCGGGATTCCCAGGTTCCTCTCGTCGGAGTTGTACCAGTCGCCCATAGTCTCGGACAGGACGGCTATTGCGCAGTTGGGAACCGTATCGAGAATCCGCGTGATTGTCTCGATATCGTTGTCGCGAGATTCCTCGGCTGACCGCAGGAAGAACCTGGCACCGTCGTCAAGGTTTTCTTTCTCCATGATGGTGTCGGCATTGTCCTGTACGAAAGTGAGCCTCTTGCCGAGTCCCATGCGTATGATGTCGTTCAGGGCACCTCGGCCTTCCGGGAGGTCCGTGGACAGGAAATGAATCACTCCAGCGGCTGTACCGGGCTGCCCGGTACCTTCCCACAAGTCGGCAAAATCCGTGCTACCGGTGTCTCCCGTGTCGTTGATTTCGTTCAGGTAGTGCCGGAGTTCCGTAAACGACGGACCCATGCCTTCAAGCAGGCAGTTGCATGCCTCCGTGATTGCCCTCCGCATCCGTGGAGAAGTTGCCGCAATCTCGAGAAAAAGTGGCATTATGTCCGGTTTACCTGTCATATCCGGGAGTTTATATTCCAGCGCGTCCGAAAATTGCTATATTTGGTTTGTTAATCCGCACAATACAAGGAGACATTCATGAACATCAAGACCATCATCAGGAACGTCAAGGCGGCAGGCAGCGTTCTTATCAACGGCAACACTGTCGAAATCCGTTCCGGTGAAAACATCACGATTTCCGGAAACCAGGTCACAGTCGGCGGCCAGACAATCACGGTCGACGAACCTCGCATCAATATCGCAATTACCGGTGACGTCGGAAGCATCGACGGTGTTGGCGACGTTGACATTACCGGTAACGTGACCGGCGACATCGATACCAGTTCCGGCAATATCGAGGTCGGTGGAGATGTCGGAGGCGATATCGACTGCGCCTGTGGCAACGTGACAGTACGTGGGCAGGTGAAGGGCGATGTAGAGTGCTCCTGTGGAAACGTGAAGGTAGGAAAATGATTGACGTAGAATACGAAGACAAGAAAGCCGCCGAAAACCGGCTGAACCAGCCAATAAAGGCACCGGATAGCACCGGGTATTCCCAGGAAGAACCCAGAGAAACCCTCGGAGAATACTGCAAGAAACTGGAACTCCCGTATACCACCGGAACAGCCGGGCCTGACCTGGATGTTCCAAGGGTGGCGATACCGGAAGGCAAGTACTGCATCATCCGCGTGGATGGCCGTGCATTCCACACGTTCACCAAGCCATACAAGTGCAAGGAGCAGGCCTTCTCCGCTGACATCACCAATGCAATGAAGGCGGCAGTGGAGGCACTCCTGAACGAGTTCTCGCCAATCGTTGTCTACTCGCAGTCAGACGAGATTACTGTCGTTATTGACCCGGCAAAGATACCGTTCAGCAGCAAGTGCCACAAGCTCAACTCCATCGCGGCATCAGTGGCTACGGCAGCGTTCAACCTGTATTTGGGCAGGAATAACCTGGCGCGTACCTCCAAGCCCGCCATTTTCGATGCCAGGTCTTACGGGGTGACCCGCGAGGACGTACTCAAGGTACTTATCTGGCGTCAGCGCGATGCCATCAAGAATTCCATTTCTGCCGTCGCCCGTACGGCCTACTCGCACAAGATGCTTGAAGGCAAGAAGAGCGAGGACAAGATTGCCATGCTCGAAGAGAAGGGAATCATCTGGGAATCCTTCCCGCACCGCTGCATCTACGGAATGACGGCATTCCGCGTACCGAAGATGGTGTCCCTCGACCCGGATTGGCTCAGGGAACAGGGTACGCCCGAGGCTGTCATCGACCAGATTGTGGGCGAAGGATGCACTGCAATGCGCAACGTGACCGAATACCCGGACCTTCCGAGGTTCGACCGCATCGCCAACTTCGAGCAGGTAATCTTCGACCATGCAGAACCTCTTTACAACCTGAAAGGTGCACAGGAAGCACTTAAAAAGGAGTCCACCAATGAAGACATTTAAGTTCATGAAGGCGCTATATATCGCCACATACATCGGAATCATCGCGCTTGCAATTTTCAAGATTGTAAGCAAGGTCAAGGGTTGTCCCTGCGACAAGTGCAAGGAGAAGCGTCCGCTGTTCGAGTCTGTCGAGAAGAGCAAGGAAGCTGACCGCATGCTGACTATCCGTGGCGGTTCCGGTATACAATATGACCACTCCGTCATCTTGACCCCGGAAAACTCCGCATTTCGCAGCAAGGAAATGAACATCTTCGTCGGCGAGCCCAACATCGGCAAGAAGATGCTGGAAATGGCCGCGACAGCCGGGAAAATACCGGAGGACCATTCCAAGGAAGTAACGCTTGCCCGTCACCGTGAACTTGACGAGACGCTCAAGGACTTCGCCAAAAAAGAACAAACTGAACAGTCAATCAAGGATTTTTTCAATGCCTAAAGCAATATCTTGTGGATTTATCGTATTCGCCAAGGAAACCGGAACGGTTCTTGCTTGCCATCCTACCGGCAGGCCGAATGGCCCGGAAATGTCCTACGACATTCCCAAGGGACACCTTGAGGAAGGCGAGAACCAGCTCGAAGCTGCAAAGCGGGAACTGAAGGAAGAGACCGGCCTGGTTCTTCCGGAAGGTACCCCTGTGCACGAAATTGGCCTTGTTCCTTACCAGAAGCAGAAGTCGCTTTACCTGTTCTCCACTGTTCTTCCCAAGGCGATGCTCGATGTGGAGAAGCTGCACTGCGACAGTACGTTCGTTGACTCCTTCGGTAACACCAAGGAGGAAATCGACTCGTACATGCTGACATCGAACTCAGATTACTTCTTCAAGAACCTGCAGCCCTACATCAAGCAGGAAATCGCGAGAGCGAGCCTGTCAGAACCTTTGTGCATAGTACGCGGAACAATGGCGGAAACCGACAAGGAAATTCGTATGAAGGTGCGCGAGAACGGCCTGATGGCACGTACATACCGTGACCTCCTGGTGTCTCTCAAGGACGGCAACGTATATCCGAACGGATACTTCGCCGATGTCGAACTGGATGACGGTTCCATCGTCAGCGTAGACCTGGACGACCTCCAGGCTGACCTGGTCGGAAACTTCGTTGCTGTAGACGTAGACGGCTCCATAGCGAACCTCCCGGAATTCCCGATAAACCAGTGGTTCGAGCAGGCGATGAACAACACGTCAGACTACTAAAATCTTATCAACAAACCAAACAGGAAAGGCGGCCGAGTGGCCGCCTTTCTTTCGTCTCTCTCTATGAATAAGATTAGTCGTCCTCGAACTGCTCCCATATCTCGTATATGGTGGCGATTGCGTCCTTGCTCAGTTCGTGGATGTCCGGCAGAGGGATTTCCTCCGGGTCCTCGTGCTGCACGACCTCGATATGTCCACGGAGTTCCGGTACGTCCTTGTATATAGTCATTGCCAGTGTACGGGCGTTCTCCTTGCCCATGTTGCCGTAGATGAAATAGCGGTGGAAGAGTCGAACGCCGTACCAGTCGTTGTCATCCTCGTTGATGATGGGGACGCACTCGTCGAACATCAAGCTGACCTTGTCGATGATTTTCCTCATGAAACCCACGAATATGGACAGGTACAGTGCCGTGTATATCTGTGGTAAAATACGACCCATTGTAAGCTCCTTATAGAACGGGAAGGGTAATTCCCTTCCCGAACAGTAAACTATGCCTTTTACTGAAATTCATGCATCAAAGTTGCCTGGAAATCTGCTCATCCGATGCATTTCTTTCCATGTACTGTGCAAGGCATTCTATTTTCTGCCCGAGCGGCATGTCATAAGAATAGAACATGCGGTTCGCCGCATCTATGAGGCCGGCACAGCGGCGTGCGGCGCTCCTGAAGGCACCCGGCATGATGCAGGACTTTGCGAACTTGCGCTCCTCCCCGACGATTCCGGGGCCGTCCTTAGGAAGGTCGAACACCTTGTCTAGCATGTCGTTCAGTGTCGGCTGGAGAGGCAGCTCGCCCTTCTCGCTCTGCATCTTCACGAGCCCCGGTATCAGCGCGGTAATCCTAGACTGGAGTTCCCGGTTGGTTGCATGGAAACTGGCCTGGTTGTAACGCTTCGCAAGCATGTGGAAATCCTCGTTGAACTTCTTTTCCTCCGGGGTGAGTCCGTCATACTGCTTGCGTCCCATCATCCAGTTCCTGCGTATCTTCTCTGAAATCTCCTTGTGCCTACGCATCACCGCCGGGGTTGCCCAGCCGCGCTCGCGAGAAAGTTGTGCAGCATCGCTGCTGTCCATCCTTTCCGTGCGGTACAGAGGCTTCAGGTTTGTGTCCTTCCACTCGTGGAACGACTTGTCTACCGTCTTTCTCTCGGATTCCTTCTGCAGCAGCTCGGCATACTCCGAGTCCGCTTCCGGGTATTCCGGGGCGGGCTTCCTGATAGTCGCTGGCTTCCTGTTCTCCGCGAGCCATATCGACAGTTCCCTCAGTATGGTTTCCTTGACGCTGACGGAATCGTAGGAGTACCCTGGATTTCCATCCCAGACCTGCTGCATCCTGCGTACGAACGCGGGGAACGGCATCTCGACCGTGAGCACCATCGGGTTCCCGCGGACCTTCAGCTTCTCGGTCCTGTAGATGCTATGCCTCAGGGCACGCATGATTGGAATCTCGATTACATTGTGCTGGGCGATGAACGTTGGCTTGCCGCTGCTCCGGGTGAACTTGATGGTAAGTGGAGCACCGGCTGCGTTCTCCGTAGCCTGCGAGGAATACACCGGGACCGAATAGATATCCTTAGAGTTCACCATCGCGTAGATACTGCGCAAGGTTTCCTCGTTGAAGATGCTCCGGGTAATTGCCGGAATCATGTGCCGGTACAGGAACGATGCAATCCTGGCATCGCCGACACCCTCGAGTATGGCGCTGTAGCCGGCAACCAGTGCCGTCTTCAGGTCCTTGGAAATTCCTTCAAAAAGGGCGTCGTCAATCATATCCTGGAGTTTATCGCTTTACCCAGGAAATAAAAAAGAACGGACCTGGTCCGCGTACCCTCGTTAAAACGCAGGGCAGAGGCGTGTCCGTTCTGATAACCGCTGTTTATACAGCGGCCAAAATTTTTTCGTAGCTATTTGCGGTTTCCAGGCAAATTTGTTCAGCAAGCCCTCGGAACTTGCCTATCGAGTAGGCAAGACGCAAGGCTTCGAACTGCACAACCTGCTTGGACAGCGCTCCGGAAATGGCGAGCGTCGCCTGCCCGTCCGCTGGCTTGAACCCATCAGGCGGGTTGACTACAAGGTCGAACGGAGAGATATCTATCTGGTTGTCGCCGCAATACTCAACGACGCACCCGGTAGGGATATTGTCGAGATGCTCGCTTGGTTCAGCAGCGATTTCCATCATCGTAGCCCAACCGGATAGCGCGGTCATTGCGACCCTGGTTTCCCAACAATCCCGGTACATGAGGATTACCGGGTCCATCACCGCTTCTATGAATCCGGTCATCTCGGATACCGCCTTGACCGCCACGCAGTCACCTACAAGGACTCCGGTCTTCGGGTCTGCGAATACAGTGTCGATTACACCGGAGACAGTCGACTCGTTAGTCCTGGCATCCACCAGGCAAGCGATTTCCGAATACAGGGACTGGTCTACGCAGACACCCTGTATAAGCCCGGTGCGGACATTATGGAGTGCAGACTCCAGGCATTCCCGGCGTGCAGCCAGTGGAACTATTGTGGCGGACGGGTCAGCCTCGATGAACCTGGAATAGAGGTTCACGAGCCGGCTGTCCTCGCCCACCGGCAGAAGGTAACCGAATACAGAAGTTGATGACGTTACCATGTTTCTCCTAGATGAGGTCCATGTCGTTCTCGGAGCGCATCTTGTCGCGCAGCATGTTGAGCCTGGAGCAGAACTCCCGGATTGTCAGGACCGTCTCTCCTTCCTTCCGCTTACCGACACTGTGGGTGAACACCGCGTCGCCTGCGGCCTTCAGGGCGGCACGGAAGCCCTTGTTCGTGTACAGTGCCAGGTATGCCCTGTCGAGGAGCATCTGGTACTCCTGGGACCTGCGAGGATACACCTGGCCGCGCCAGTAGAGTTTCTGGTGCTTCTGCCAGTTCTTGTCCTTACCGGCACGCTTGGCACCGATTCCGATTAGAGAGCAGATGTGTTCCTGCATGTCCGGGTTCTCGAACTTGAGACTCTGCAGGAAGCCCTCCATCGACGCGCAGCGTACACCGTCGAGATAGAACTCGTGCGCGGCGAAGTTGCTCAGTGCGTTGCTCGGGTATGAGCCGTTGCTTCCTACGTCCATGATTGTCCTCCTTAGTTTGTCATCGTCAGTGCCTTGAACACCATCTTCTGAACGTCGAGTTCAGCCTGTGCAGCCTGGTTTGCCATCCTGAGGGCAGTAATTCCCTGGTCTGCATCGATTGTAGACAGGATGACAGCTTCGGTCGGTTTCTTCGAGCCATCGGTCGGGAAGGAAAGCTGAAGGAACTTGTTGGCCTTCGCTACGCGGTATGCGTTTTCTGCGGCATTGGCCGCTTCATATGCCTTGCGGAGGTTGGCTTCACGGGTGGCGATTTCTTCTTTGGTCATAAGTAACTCCTTGAAAATGAAAGGCGCGGGTTATCCCGTGCCTTAAATATAAATTATTCGGCGAATACGTCAAGGGTCAATCGGGTCGTCCACCAGCTCCAGTTCTACCCAGCTCTCTACGCCATCATTGGCGCAGAGTACAAATTCCCGGTCTTCGCCGGAAGGAATCGGTGCCTTCTCCATCGCGTTGATGTTGCGCCTAGCGTTCCTCTTCTGGGCGTCGGTGAGCTGCTGCCCCGGGGTCGTCAATACTCTGTTAGTAATCTGCGGCATCGTTGACATCCTTGATGTATTTTGCTATAGTTTATCGCACAGACAAGAGGAAATTATGGATACACCAGCAATCGATTCAAGCAAAACCGAATATACCCCCAAGGGTATTAACCTTTTAAAGATAGCCGAATTCAAGCAGGCCGACCGGCTCCGCAAAATTGCGGCTGACGCCAAGGCTCGCACCTTGCCGCAACGCTACGCCTACCAGAACCTGAAGAAGGCCGAGGAGATGGCAGAAGAAGGCATCACGGAGTTCAAGGACCGGATTATGACTCTTGAATTCTTCAAGGCAAACAAGCAGGCAATAAAGGTGCCCGAGGGTATCGACCCGGACGATTATATCGAATCGCTCTACAAGGCACAGAAGGAATCCTACAAGCTGATGGAAGACGAAGGCTTCAAGGTTACTTACGAGGAACTCGACCTTCCGTCCACTCTCGACATCAACATGGACGCCCAGACTCGCCGCATGGTCGAGGAAACAAAGCGCTTCACCGAATCAATGGTGACGGTGTCCTGGGAATAATGCACCGTACGTCGATTCCCGGACGCTGCCTTCGGGCTTCCCGGGAAATCGCCGGGATGTCGTAATCCTTCCAGGAAACAACAAAGGAACCGGTCTTGCCGGTTCCTTCTATGTATATGACACAGAAATCCACCGGGTGCCTCCGGTGGATTAGTTTATCTACACTTCGTATGTCTTGGCAGCGTTCGCCTTGCTTAGCTCGATTCTGCTGATTGCGGTCTCCAGTGTCTCCGGGGTGAACTTCCCGGAATCATCGGGTGCACCGTAAATCTGCAGCGTCGTCATCATCGTCGAGAGGTCGGCCAGGCTGAACTTGTCATTTGCCATGCGGGTGATTGCCTGTGCAAATGCGGGGTCAGTATAGTCGGTCGGGTCTTCCTTGTCCTTCAGCGAGTTGATTAGCCTATGGATAGTCTCTTCGCTCGGGCAAGGCACCTCGATAACCTCGTCGATACGCTTGCCGCGCTTGATGATAGTCGAGTGCATCTTGGTCGGGTCGTTGACAGTGCACATGAACACTATCGCAGTGGAGTTAGTCAGCCTGCTATGCAACCCGTCAAGCAGGTTGATGAGGTTTTCCACGGACAGGTTCTTGGTGGACATGTCAACGGAGTCGATGTCGTCGCAGCAGAGGAATATCTTGCTGAACCCGGCATCGGACAACGATTGCACCACGTCGAGGATAGACTGGAGTAGTGAAGACTGGTTTGGTTGAACCGGGTCACAGAACCCCTGCATGCTGAACTTCACTACAGGTGCTGACGGGAACTCGTTGATGAGCTGGTTCATCATAATCGTTTTCCCGGTCCCAGGAGCACCGACAAATGCGTATCCGCGGCTCTTGCCCATCTCAATGCACTTTCCGAGCGCGTCGCGGATGGTATCATACTCCGGCAGGACATGGACTGCGTCCTTCCCGGAATAGCTGGTGATTCTGGAATAGAACCTGGTGTTGTTTGACGAGTCTGCGCCGAACGTATTGGAAACGCCGATTACCGATGTTTCCGGGTCGTACATGCTGAACTTCATCTTCTTCAGGAATGCCTGCGCTACTCCCATAGACGAAATACGCCTGCGCTCGATAAAGGATTCAAGCATGGACATGTCGGCTACCGTGGCCTTGTCAATCATCATGAGTTGGACGAAGTTAGTCTCGGCAATTTCTACAGTCTCCGACCCTCCCTTCGTTGCACCGAAGTTGGGTGTATAGATGACGATGTAGAATGGAGACTCGAACTCATTACGGTTACCGTATGCGTCCACAAGAGTGACCTTGAATACCTGCAGCCAGTAGAACTCCGATGAAGCCTTGGCCAGGATGAATTTCATCGAGCTGTTATCCTCGGTTACCATCTGGATGTCTTGACTGTAACGGAAAAGGGATTCTACCTTGTAGGATTTCTTCGCTGTCGGCCATGCCTCAAGATTAAAGCACGAGCGTATTGCCATATCCATATCAACGACGGTATGGTCAACATCGCACTTGTACATAGCGTAGTATGTACTCGGCTGTATAGAATTGCACCCTATGGACGTGATGAACGTGCCGGCATCGGTCAATCCGGGCGGAACGTACGATATATTGGCGTTCAAGGGCAATCCCGGTGCAGTCTTTGTTACCAGGCGCTTGATGTTGTCCCAGTCATCCAGGTTGGTTCCACCGCGAACGATGAACTTTTCCTTTATACTATGGTACAGCTTTTCCAATGCAAGGACGTTACGGATGAACTTTACAGTGCCATACGTCCTCGGATTCTTGGTCTTGTCGATGAGTTCGGCTACCGTAGAGGTCAGCATAAGAGCAAGGTGGAACATCGTCCCCTTGATTTGCTGGTTCTTGAACAGGGCGTCGACAAGAGTACTGTTCTTCGCCTCGATGGAAACTGCCGGGATTGCGCTGCTAATCATCTCCAATGCCTTCATGAACGTAGGCATGAAGAGAGGCGTAGTAGCGCCGTTCATCTGCAGGCTCTGCTCTGGAGGCAGCGGGGGCGGCTCCGGCGACGGCAGCGCCGCATCCCATTTAAATGAAGCCTTGCTATCCATATCCCTACTTTGCCTTGAAGCGGAGCTTGGCGAGCTGCTGACCGACGTAGACAAGGATACGGATGACGATGAAGGCGTACGTGCCGTACTGGGCGAACTTGAGGACATTGTCCACCGTCAACTTGGGGAGGGTGGGCTTGGTGAACTTGATTTTCGGAAGTTTGATTTTCATCTTGGTTTACCTCTTCTAAGGTTGTTTACTGCAAATATAGCAATTTGCTAGAAAGTTTGCGATGCCATCTGGAACGAAATCTGGAACCAGGGCCCATCGTTGCTCCCGGTGTAGAGCATGATTACAAGACGCGGGTCGAGCATGATGCCGGGAATATCCGCGTGGCAGGCGAAGTCGAGTTCCGCGACCAGGGTACCTGCATCGTCACGGTAGATGTTTACACCTTCCATCGGACTGCTGTCTCGGTATACCCAGTCGTTCACGTGGAGTTCAACGAGTTTTTCACAGATATCGGAGATATCGGAGTAAAGCGAATCTGCAGAAATCGGCTCATGTTCAAGTCCATTGTAACAGATATTGTGCTCCCCGGTAAGATACAGAACCTCACCCATGTTGAACGCCTTGATGCAATCCATCATAGGCTTGTGCCAGGTGTTCCAGTCAATCAGTACCGGTTTCGGTTCCGTCGTTACGCGAAGCGATGTCTGTGCCGGCTTGCCGGCAGCTTTCTTTGCTGGCTTCTTTGTCTTCTTACTTGCCATTTGGTCCTACCTTTACCATCTTGATGGCCCTGTGTTCATGGTTCCAGGAATACTTGAGCGCTTCCCTGGCTGTCATGACGCCGAGGTCCTCGTACTCGCCGGAATCGTTCTTTATTTGAACGTAGTATGTAGAATCGACACACATGATTGCGTTACCCATCGTAGCCTTCTTTCAGCCAAGTCTTTTCATCAACAACGGCAAATACATTGTCACCAATGTACCTGTAATGGTTTGAGGACAGGCGCTTTGCACCTACATAACGCAGATTGGACCCATCCATGTCGGATACGGTCAGAACATACTGGTATTCCTTGTCTATCCCGGTGCCTTCATGGTTACGCTTTGCATGATGGACAAGGACATGTGTGCCGGTTTCAGCAAACTCGGTGGTATGCGTAAAGATGTAAGAGTAGAACTCGCTGTCCGGCCGGTCATTTCCGGATTTTACCATGAGCCAGTCCTCGCAGAGCAGCCCACCAAGATATTCCACGTTCAGTTTCATGTTAGCTCCTCACTGTAATCCACTCGATTTCCCTGGGGTAGAGCTGGATGCGGAGCATCGCTACAGTCTTCCCGGTAGAATCCTTGATTTCGGCACTTTCCAGGTTGCGGACGTGCCTAATCTGCAGGAGGTTGGATGCGTTGTACTTGCCGCTGTCGATGGTAGAGGCCTTGTACTGGCCTGCGCAGAACGTCATGCCGAGCGACTTGAACATGACGGTGAAAGTCTGTTGAGATGAATGTTCGGTAATAATCGGTTGTCTTCCCATGTGAGTACCCATGTTTCCTTTCTCCTAAATATAGCAAAAATGCTACAGTCCGATATGCCTCAGTATCCAGCGGACAAGCAGTTTTCTGCGTATTTTCTTCAGCTGCTTGCGTATGTTATCGCTAGGCTCGTTCTGTGTCATCGGTATGCATATCCTGACAAGTTCCAGCGCCTCTCCCAGCTGGTCTCCCTTGGCGGCCTCAAGCATGCCATACAGGTCCGATGACGACATGGAGCGCACCGTATCGAACTCTAGGTTCTCCAGCTTGCTACACGCGGGAAGCTGGATGCACCAGCGGTTTTCCGGGACTCTTACCACGGTGAAGGTACCTGTAACCGTCATCATGACATTTGCCAGGTCAGAGCAGTCGACATCGTTGATGCAGATGCCCGTGGAAAGGCTTACGTTACGCCCGTCGGATATCATTGCCTTTGAGCCCACAAGATGCAAGCACTGGATTACAGGTGCTGATACAGACGGGGTGTTTCCGCCGGTAGACTCTATAGTGGAATTGGTTATCATCGAGTTAGCAATACGCATCAGTCCGGCGAAATTGCTTTTGTAGATAAATGTATCAGTCACAGTTGCCGGAGACTTGAATACGGCATGCTGGATAGTCACGTCATAAAGTTGGATAGGCAAGTTGGCTCCCTGGAAGGTCTCCATGCGAACATCGTTCAGATTTACCTTGCCGGACATAGTCGAACCGCACGCGAGGCTTACATTGGCTGCGTTCAAGGTCAACGTACTGGTGCCTGAAAGCGACTTGATGAATGAGTCGCCAATATCTACCGTTGCACCATATAGGGACGCGCCGGAGAGGTAGGTATTCTGTATCCGACCTGTAACATTAATGAGTTCAGAATTGACAAGCGTGGACTTCTTGCTGATATACACGTTTCCGGAAACAGTCGTGCCCTGCAAATTAGACTCAAAGTCAACCCAGGATTCGTCGTATTGATTGAGGCTTGATGCAGCATCCACGATACCGCCGACCTCTCCCTTCATAAAGTGCTCGCCATCCCGAAGCGCCTTTATTCTGGTTACGGTCTTGCCGTTCTCCTTGCTGCGTATGAGCTTGTACTTCTTATCCATCTATAACCTCCGCTTTCTCCAGCGAATTCTTTAACATGTCTACCAGTTCGACTTCATATTTGCCGGACAGAACGCCGTCTACCTGTGCATCAATCTTGATACGCATCATGGAATCCTTGAACCGGTCATTGTTCCAGTGCTTCCGGAATTCGTCCGGGATAGTCAGTTTCAGTGTAAAACTCATATGTATCCTCTCTCGGCAACCGTATACGTGGCACGCAGAACTTCAGCGAGTTCATCCCGTGTCAGCTCCAGTTTCTTGTCGTCCGGTAAATAGGTCTGCTCGTCCCCGTCGGCCAGCCAGAACCTTGCTATCCCGGGATTCCCCGGGAAACACCTGGAAAGGACCGTTGTTGCGTGTACAGCGTTTACAAGTCCCGTACACTTAAAGATGGCATAGGAAGTCCCATGCCTCTTCGATATCCCTACCATGTAGGTATCCAACTTATCCTGTGCCATCCAATATATCCACTATAGCACGTTTTTTGCGACCGCCAACGCCTTCATGATGGTGTCGTCCATGTCGTTGTATTCGAACCTGCCGAGACGGCCGGTAGCAGTCATGTTCTTAGGAAGCATTTCCAGGTATGCGTTCCATTGGGCGAGGCTTTCCGCGTTGCGCACAGGGTAGTATGCCTCGCCGCCCTTCTCGAACTTCCTGGGATATTCGTTGGTGACAAAGGTATAGTCAGCTTCGATGGCCTCCTTGTTCCACGGCATGAAATGCTTGTGCTCGATTGAACGGGTGCAGTCGGGGAATGGGCCGGTGTAATTCACGACGGGCACGCCCTGGAAATTCGAGCGGTTGATACGGCAAGTCTTGAATTCAAGGCTTCTGTAGGGGAGACATCCGTGCTGATAGTCGAACAGTTCATCCAGCATGCCGGAATGGAACACGTGGTCTGCCATGCCGTCAAGCGTCTTGCGGTCAGATAGGTAATCCGTATCCAGCATGACAGTCGTACCCTTGAGCATGTTATGTATCCACTTGCTGTATCCATGGCGCGGGATGCCCTGCCAGGTATCATTGAAGTAGTTGTTGTCAAAGGTGAACCGAAGCGGAATACGGCTGATGATTTCCGGTCCGAGCTCGGTACACTTGCATCCCCACTGTTTCTCGGTGTAGTGCTTGATGAGCAGCTCGTAGATTTCCTCGCCAACCAGCGAAAGTGCCTTCTCTTCGAGGTTAGCATAGGAGTCCTTCTGGTACTTCTGTGCCTGTTCTTCGATGATGCGCTTTGCGCTGTACGGGTCTACGCATTTACCAGGCCATACCCGGACAAACGTGTTCATGTTGAACGGGAGGTTGAAAATCTTCGGGATGGACCCGGCGTTTTCACGATACTCCGCGATTGGGCTGTTCACGAAAGGCATGAAGTCGTCATACATCTTTGCGAATGCCCATATCGAGTAATTGTCGGTATGGAAGATATGGGCACCGTACTTGTGGATTTCGATGCCTTCATCGCACACGGTAGTGCAGTTTCCGCCGATAGTTCCTCGGCGGTCAACTACAAGTACCTTCTTTCCTTTTTCAACAAACTGGGTTGCAAGGACTGCATTGAACAGCCCCGCACCAACGAGCAATACGTCGTATTTAGCCATTTTCTTCCTTGTCTTCTGCCAAGAACTTGATGAGAGTATCACGCTTCATGTCGGTCAGGTCAAGGTCGACCTCGCCTTCGTAGTCGGCGAGAACAACTTCGTACCCGGCAAGCTGAAGTAGTCCCTCAAGCTTGATGCTGTGAGTGTAGCGCTTCGCTACCGTCTCGATGACGGACTGGGTGCTGCCATCGGCGAACGTGATGATGCGTGAACCGGAACCGGTTCCGAGCAGGATGATGGACTGGCCGTCGATGACTGCAAGGGCAGTCTGGGAGGCAACAATGTTGCCGTCGACGGTAAGGACAAGGTCCTTCGGGTCTACCATGTAGCCCGTGTTGAATTTCGGACGGCCATCGTGCTTCGCGATGAAGAGACGGTATCTGGACTTCGGGTCGGAACCGCTGAACTGGTTGAGGTTGATTACCTTGCCATTCCCGGAGTTTCCACGGAAATAGATGCATTCAGACGCTTCCGGTTCGGCATTGGTCATGTCTCCGGAATGCATGTAGTCGCCATCCTTGAAGCCGGTATGCCAGGACACGCCGTTGCCTTCGCTATCGACCATGGAGAGGTCGAAGTCGCGAGTACCCCATTCGTTGCGCCAGTAGACGCCGACGATGTTGTGCTCGGACAGCGGAATCATTGTCCCCATCGGATAGTCGCCAATGAAGTTCTTTTCTGACGTGGGAACCGTGAGGACACAGTTGGCCGGGAGCTTGACCTTGTGTGTCTTCGCCTTCTTGCTCAGGGCATCGAAGATACTTCCGAAAACAACCCCGGTCACGTTCCGAATCCATTCCCGGTCGTTCCGAGGACGGTAGTTCTTGCGGATGAACATCTTTCCGTTCCTGATGGTATACATCGGGTTCTCGTCAGTTCCGGTGAACTCGCGGTCGATGAGGCACTGGTATAGGCGGAGCTTGCGGAACATGGTCACGCCCTTGAGCGCTTCCTCGATTTTCTTGAGTTTGCCATCGTCACCCGGAACGCAGATGGTGTCCAGGACGCCGGCAGCGAACGGGCGTTTCAGCTTGTCAGCACGGACGCGTATTCGGTTGATTACGTGGGCGACCTTCTCGAAGGTCTTCCTGGGCAATGACGCGAAGGAATCGCTTCCCTTCATCGCCACGAAGATGGGCTTGAAACGGAAGAACACGGTGGCAAGCAGGTCGATATCGGCATCGGTCATCTTCGACACGGCATCGTAGCCCGTGCTCCTGCAAGAAGTACGGATTGCCTGGACCTCACGGTGACCCTTGATGAGCAATGTGGAACCGGTGTAGAGGTACACCAGGTAGCGCACGTATTCCACCGGGTCAGACGGGTGGGTTCCCTGGTGGAAATGGAGGAGGCACGCGGCTTCCTTGTTGGGAATTTCATCCGCAGGGCATCCGCCGGTGGCGACAACGAAGTCCACCAGGGCCTTGCTGGTGCTTTCCTTCAGGGCAGCGCCGGACTTCAGCATGTCAACGCAGCGAGCCTTCAGCTCATCCGCGGAAACGGCAGTTACGAGCTTAAGCCTGTCATATGCCATCATCGGCTTGTCCTTGCCGTCGTTCGACACGTATCCGTTGCCGAGCGAAAAGTCGGTCCCGTACGTGGTGATGTAGTGCAAAATCTGCTCGAACATCAACGAGATGTTATCATTGTCCTGGATGTACTGCCAGTCCTTGAAGAAGGTGGCGTTCGGGTCGAACTTCTCGTCCTTCAGCCATTCCACAACCGCCCCGGTACATGCCTCGGGCACTACCAGGTAACCGCGCTTGATGGCAAGCTCGTTGACCTCGGTGAAGCTTCGCATTCCGCCGGCAAGTTCAGGAACTACCTGGCGGAACATCCTGACGAGCTCTACGCTCATCGTGTATTCTTGTTCTTTTGCCATGATAACCTCGTTTTAGATAAAAGTGGGGCCGTCCGGGGAAATTGGAAACAATGGAGAACCCCGGACGACCCTACAAATATAGCAATTTTCTAGCAACCGTGAGCGTGAAGGCAGTCACGGACCTCCGTAAGGGCCTTTCCGAGCAGGTTTCGGCCTCTCCAGTTGGTCTCGTCGTCGATACCGGGGGTTCCCTGGGGCATACGGATACCCCAGATTCCGTCGATGGGGGAAGCCTCGACAAAGGTCTTGCCGTCGAACTTGGGGTCCATCAGGCGCTTGAGCAGGTCGGGATTCTGACGGTACTTCTCCTTGTTCACGGCGACCATGACCCCGTAGCGGTGCCTTTCCCACTCGTCGGTGTCGAACGGCTTGACCTGGCGGCCGAGCTCCTTGGCTTCCATCGGGGTCTGCGTCTCGAGAATCTTCTTGGCGGTAGCCTTGTCACCGAAACAGACTGCCTTCTCGTACATGAACGCCTGTTCGGTGCAGAAGAACTCGTGCTCCTCACCGTTGAAGCGGCTGGTGTACTTGAAGTTTGCCCGGAAGAAGTTTGAGAGCCATTCCGTGTAGAAGAACACGTGCTTTTCGGTAATATCTAGCATCGTTACCTCACCTTTAGCTTTTTGACCCTGAGATTCCCGCACTTGCTGCAGCGCTGGACAAAAGTCCTGTACTTGCCGCTACGGTCGAGATAGTCATCCACATTCTCCCACTTGTGCATGCAGCGACGGCTGATGAGAAACTTGATGACTCCCAGGGTGATGCAAATGACAACGATTACAATCGCGACGTTCATCTTACTTTCCTTCAATCAATGAATTAACTACGGTTATAAATTCTTTCTTGGCGTATTCCACGTCGCCGTTGTTCTCAACAAACGCATCCCAGGGCATTGCCTTCTCGAAGTCGGTAAACTGTCCGTTTTCGTCATCGTTCCGCTTGGCCCAGGTAATGCGCTCTCCGTTCCTGGCATTGGCTCGCGCTTCCCTGATGGCCTGGTCTGCGCACACGTAGACGACCTTCATGTTGAACTCGTCCTTGTACTTTTCGCAGTAGTAGTAGCCGGCGGGGTCGATTACATAGAATACGGTATCGGCATCGATGCCCTTCAGCATCTCGACGGTGGTACAGTAGCGGTACCCGGTATCACCAATCTTGGTGTAGGCGAACACATGTTCCCTGGTGAGTAGTTCATCGAACTGGTCCTTGGTGAGGAACGTATGCTCAAGTCCTTCCGTTTCGGTAGGACGCATCGGCCTGTCCGTGTAGGATGGGATTGCCTTTGCACCGAATTCACCCTGCGCATATCTTACGAGTGTGTCCTTTCCGGAACCGGAACGTCCAATTACGAGAATGAGGTTTTTCACTTAGATTCCTCCGTGGTAGGTTCGTCAACTATATAGTGGGTTGAATACTCAATCTGGCCAAAGTCGGTCAGTATTGCATATCCCGGGAAATTTCCGCTAGGATTGCAGGTCTTGGTATACGGGTCAATCTGTACCTGCGAAGCCGGACCGGCGTACTGGCGAATGCCAAACGCCATCTTGTGGGACTCGCTATGGTAGTGGCCGCATACGATAGCATCGCACCCGGTAGAAGCGAGCGTCGCAAGGAATACACTGTCATCGTCAGGCAGAGTGAACTGCGGCTGGTTCATGAACATGTGGAACGGACGGATAATCGGCATGTGCGTGAAGAGGATGTACTTCTTGTCGTCCTGGCTTGCCGCGTTCTGGTAGATGGACGAGAGCCGGCAAAGGCCACCATACGGGTAATCACGGTGTGCCGTGTCCATCAGCACAATCTTATGCCACGGGACTTTATATCCCAGTTCAGTCGTGTAATAAGTCTCGAGAATGATGACGGATTCACCTGGCTTCTTGAAGCTACCGAATACTGCCAGGTGCTCCGAGTTCTTCCAAGCCTTCCCGCGGCGGAAGTCGAAGTACGCCTCCTCAAGCGCATCGCGGTTGTCGTGGTTTCCCGGGGTTACCAGGATAGGCATATCCTCGTCATAAGTGTTCTGGAGGAGGACAAGGAGCTTGGCGTAGTCTTCGTATGTACCGTCATCTATAAGGTCTCCGGTCACGATGACTGCATCGAGCGACTCCCGGATTCCCCGGGTCTCAATCAGGATTCTGGAGAGGTGCTCGTCCTCGTGGAACTGGTCCGCGTACTTGCTCTTCAGATGGATGTCTGTTAGTTGAAGGACTTTCATTATTTTTCTCCCGACTTGTTGTCGTCATTGAATTTCTGTTCCAGGAACCATGTGCAGTTGTTGGTTATGTCAACCCTCGCCTGCTGGATATACCGGTTGACTTCCAGTTCACTTAGGAATCTGGGCTCAGCACTGAAGTCAATTCTGTAGCAATGGTCATAATAGGTCGAAACCGATACCTTTGAAAATTTCTTGTCGACCGCGTACACGTGTTCAGGCGGGTGGGCGCTATCGGTATACTTGATACGCAGGATGACCGCGTCGCAAGTAAAGAAACCTTCCCCGGCATGGTTGAGCGATTTCACGTAGACGATAACAAAATCATCCCTCTCCGGTATTGTGAAGCCAATCTTTGTGAGCGTCCCACCGTGAAGAAGCAGGTATTTCCCGGTATACACCGGTATCAGTTCCTTGAGTAACGCATCTGTCCTCTCCTGCTTGATTGCATCAAGCTCGGCTTCTGCGTAATCGCGCAGCTCGCGGAGCAGTTTTTCGTCCCTGGACTCAACAAAATCCTTTGATAAGAAGCTCTTTACATATTCGTACATTATCTTCCTCCAAGACAGAACGCTATGCACAATACTGTCACCAGAAAAGTCACTATTGCAGCAATCATGTGTTCCTTGCGAGACATGGACGGAGCACACTCGAATTTCTCGTCATTCTTGAACACGAACCACAAATATACCAGTGACAATATTGCCAGCATGATGAACATGGCCACCAGCAGCTCCATCATCGGCCAATCTCCTTGGACTCGTTTTCGAGTAAGGTAACGAGACGGACATAAGCCAGTACGGCATCTGCATCCTTGAACGGGTCGTTCAGGCTGAACCTGGACTCGATGAGGTCGTTAATCTCGAAGATTACCCTCTCCGGGTGCTCCCCGGTTGCCCTGTAGTACTCGTTCTTCCTGAGGAACAGGTACTTAACTTCGCCGTCGTTGTTCTTGCACCTGGCGGCACCGTACTTCCCGGAAAGAACCATGGTAACTACTCCGCCTACAGTGCTGATGTCATATACCTTGTCGTCGGCATACCAGTCATGCGTCGACGCATCGTGTGCAACGAAACGCTTCACGAGCGCGATGAACTTGTATTCGTCATCAGACCTTGCGTGCCACAGCCTCGGGTATTCCTCGACAAACTCGCAACCGGTCTCCGGGTCCTCGGAGATACCGCAGTAGTAACCGTCAGGCACCTCGACAACCCTAAGCGGAGTATCGTTGTTCAGCTTGTCGAACATGACGTAGTGTCCTTCCATGCGCTCGATGAACGGGATGAGCATGTTACGGATACCGGCATAGTCTCCCCATAGGAACGGAAGCTCGGAAGAGTCGGTCACGTTTTCGGCAAAGGTGAACTCCTTGCTTGCTGGGGTGTGCCTGTTCTTGAATAGACGCCACCATTCCGTAAGCAGTGGGCTGTACAGGTCCTGCTCGACAAAGCCAACCTGCCCATACGACTCCGAAATCCCGTCAGGATTACGGTTCAACGCTTCAAAGATGGGGTCAATACCTTCGCCATAGTTCTTGATGAGGTACTTTACTGCATCGAACGTTATCGCGGCACCGCCTATCGCAGGGCATACTAGAAACTTCTGCATCCTTCCTCCTAGAGCGCTACCGTGGTGATGCCGTACGGACCGGGGAGGCCATTGGGGTAACGACTGTGAAAATCCTTGAGAATCTTGCTGTGGTGGAACGCGAGGTTCGCTTCCAGAGCGTCCTCCATCGGAACCCATTCGGCCTCGATTGCATCGTCTCCGGCCTTGGTAGCAGGGATAGCGATTGTATCGACACCTACGGCAAGGCCAACGTCATACGCCCAGTGTCCTTCCTTCGCGGTGGCCCTGGGGTCGTTCGGGGTATATACGCCGATGTGCTTCACCTGGGCGGGGAAAATTTCGAGACTGGCCTCTTCCTTGAGCTCGCGCACGGCGACCTGCTCGATGTCCTCGCGTGGTTCAGCGAAACCACCGGGGAGAGCCCAGAAGTTCTTGAACGGAGCTGCCTTGCGCTTTACAAGGAGCACCATGTTATTGCTGTAGACTACGATGGTTGCAGTCACCGAGCATTTCGGATACTTGTCCGGGTCATAGTTCTGGACTACGGCACCGGTTTCCATTTCCATCGTCAATGGGGTCGTCTGGTTGTACAGCCCGCTGGTCGCGATGAAATCCCTGGTATATGCCGGGACTTCCGTGCCGTTATACAGTGGATTGTACTTCATGTGCCGCCTTACGTCGCCTTCGTATACCATGGGCACCACTGCATTGGAAACAGTCATGATTGACCGGTTTATTGTGGAGGGTCCAGGCTTAACCTCTTCCGAACCGCTTCTAAATACAATGAAGCGGGATTCATGTATCAGCTTATCGCTCATTTCACGCATGTATGTCACGGTTGGCAGTCCGTCGATGGCGATATGGCTAAGCTGGCTGTTCCACTGTGCAGCGTCCATTACGATGAATGTCTTGTCAAGGTCAAGACCGAGAGATTCCGTTATGGTTTCCTCAAGGGAACCCTTCTTCGGCACGACAAAGACGTAGTCCGCCATCGTTTCGAATACCTTGATGCATGTCTGGTGGTATGCAGCCATTTCAGCCATGCGTATGCGCTGGCTCAATGCCGTGGCACCGGAATAACTCGGCTTGTCCTCCACGACCATTACGATGGCTACCTTGCGCCTGCCATCGGACTTGACTTCGGTCATCGTCGCCTGCAGAATCAATTCACGAAGGATAGCCTCGTGGCGGGCAGTGAACGGGTCGAATTCCCCGTACATGACATATACCTTGTCGGCCTCGTGGAGCCGTGCCAACTCAATCGCCTGGTTAACTTCAAATACATTATGCATATTCCAAATATAGCAAAAATCCTGCCGTGCGGCAGGATTCGATAGGTAGAATTATTCGACGTATGGTGACTTCGCCGGGTCCGAGACGCCGACTATCTTGAATATGGTGTTCCCGGTCCCCCAGGTAAGCACCAGGGAGATTTCAGCGGTGTCCTTGTCGATGCAGTCAAGAACCGACTGGCACTCGGTTGGAAATCCATGCAGCAGCATCATATCCTTGAAATTGTCTACCAGGTTGCTCAGGTCGACCTTGAACGTCACCTTGTTACCGTCCATCGTTCCTTTCTCGGTCGGCGATACAAAGGTATCCACCATTGACCTGTACAGGTGCAGGTTCTTCAGGCCATCTATGGGTTCACCAGGGACAAGCTTGCGGTATGCTACGCAGATGTCATGAAGCAAGATTGAATACTGCGCGATTGAAAGCCGCGACGTTATTGCCTTCATGCAGAGTTCGGCATAGGTCTTTATCAGGTTGCTGTATTTCTCGGCCTTACCGTCTGCCTCGGCTATGAGTCCGTCGACGTAGGCCGACTTCTCTTTGTATTCATCAGCTATCTTCTTGGCGATACGGTCAATGCAGTCAAGGTCGCTTTCGCCATCCTTTTTCGCCTCGTTTATAGAGATATACTTGTCGACTGTCACCTTGCAGCGTTCGCGGAACTTGACATTGTACGGGAACTTCAGCGATGCCGGGACCATGATATATACCGGGTATGCACAATAAAACAGCAGGTTGTCATTCCCGTCACCTATGCCGTCTATGTCGGAAAGCCTGATTCCATCCCGGATTGTCCGGTACCTGAACCAGTCCAACCCGGAGACGGCCGACATAAGGTCGTGATACCGCCTCATCCAGTTCTTCTGCTCTGATTCTCCCGGAACAAACGAGGTATACTCATTGAGTTCCTTGTCCGTAAAGGTCACCCCGGCATTTTCCGTGTATCTGCCGTTTACGAGCTTGTTTCCAGTGCGGGACAGTTGTTCAATCAGCTGTCCAATCGCCGCATCAAGGTCCGGTTCGGCCAGGGTCTTTGTGCTACTGGTTACGTTGTGCCACTTTACCTGGAACCCGAAACGGCTGACGTACGCATTGCCGACGATTGTATATCCATCTGGAGACTGCACGTCCGCCGTGTACTCCACGAGACGTTCAGGCATATTTCCGCTGTCATATGTGATTGTGCGGTGCATGGGCTAGTCCTTGTTCTTGTTCTCGTTGAGAATGGTCTTGGTGAGCGCCTCGGTGGCTTCCGGGCCCAGCAACTGGCTCGCCTTCTGCATTTCCTGCAGGTTGTTGGTCTGGAGCCACTTCCTGGTAAACGCGCATGCGGTTCCGATTACCTGAGGGCAGTCGCCGAACAGGTACCTGGCACGGTCGTAGATTTCCTTGCTGTCGTACGCGATGTCGTGCATCTTGCAGTAGATTGCCAGGCCTAGGATGGCGTAGTACATGTAGGCGTACCGCTTCTCGAACTTGTCCATGAACTCGGTGAGCTCCGTGAACTCCTCCGGGACCATCTTCCTGGTATCTTCCGGGAACTTCATGGTGTCCGGGTCGAACGTGCCCATGAGGCTCTTCTCGGAAAGTCCGTGGAACAGGCGCTGTACAGCGAGGAATTCCGGCCCCTTGAGCTTCAGCTTGAACCCGTTCTCGAGATAGGTGATGACGAGTCCTTCCTTGTTTGCCGGGAGGGACTTGACGTAGTCCAGGGTCTCCTCGAACGAGTTCAGGGTTACCTGCTGGGTAACACGGATTGCGGAGCTCGCGGCGAAACGCTGGAGCTCCGCGTAGGGCTGCTCGACGCCGGTAGCATTGTCGATTATACCGGTGAGCACGCATCCTTGATAGTCGTAGCGGATTGGGTGGAGGTCCTCGTCCGCGATAATCTCGAACAGGTAGGTGAATCCCGGGACCATGTGGGTCTGGACCCCGTTCTCGATGAGCCAGGCCTTCGCCCAGGCACCCTGCCATGCGGTGAACGAGCCGGATGTTGTGACGAGTAGGTCGTCGTCCACTATGCCGGCTATGCAGAGGGAACCGTCGAGCTTGTCGGTGGCGACGTGCGGGTCGTCCACGTTGAAGTCCGGCTCCATCCCGGGAATCCCGGAGAGAATTTTGTGTACGTTGGTGGGCTGTCCGGTCTCGGAGAACAGCTCGCTGAAGTTGAAGAACTTGGACCACGGGCGTAGGACGCATTCCCCGTCGAGTAGGCGGAACACGTGGCCGCGGGCATTCAGCGTAATCTCGTCCCAGTGCCCGTTGAAGATTGCAGTGTCGGTGTACTTGAACTTTACGTATTTCCCATCAGGCGACACCGCCTTGATGAGGTCCGGACCCTCGGCACGAGCCATATAGTCCGCCAGAAGTGGTAGCTTGTTCATTATTTCTTTCCTTTTGCCCTGTTTTCGCGGCATTTCACGATAAATCCCATCTGCGCGTCGATACTGTCGGTTTCCTCGAAGCTGTAGAGCCTCTTGAACCTGTCCGGCCCGCCGGTGACGTACTTCATCATGGCGCACCCGGTAGTATCCGTGATGAACAGGTTGTCCCTGCTTGAATGGATGATGAAACGGTTGCCTGAACTGTCGTCCGCTTCCCAGAAGCGAACCGTAGTTCCGCTACGGTTGGTTATCGTGGTCTCCTTCGTGACCGACGTATAGCGCTGGATGTTGAACCCGAGTGCAACTACCATAGTCCCGTCCATCTCGACCGCCCGGTATTCCCCGGGGGAGAGGAAACAGTACTCCTTGCCGTCCACGTGGGTGCAGACGGACATGACACCATACTGCTGCTGTGCGAAGCAGGCGATGGCAAGTAAACATATGGCAAGTACGTATCTCATCAATACAAATATAGCAAAATTCCGGTAGCATGGCTTATTTGGACATAGTTTTGGGTCATGAAGTACCACTGCGTGTTCCCAGACTGTCAATACGAGACCGACGACCGGTCCCTGATAGAGTTCCACCACATCCACCCTAAGGAACTCGGGGTGAAGCTGAACAAGGACGTCACAATCCCGCTTTGTCCCACGCACCACAAGATGATTTACTATCCTGGGTCCAAGTCAGGGCAGCATTCCGTACAGAAGGAAGGCTCACTGTCAGTGGTGCAGGTGGCGACCACTACATCAGGAAAAGCCGTGATTTTCCGGGATATAGCCGGGAATGAAATTACGGTCAGCATCGACGTAACGAGGCCGAAGCCCGATGCTATTTACGTGCTCAAATGGGACCTGGTGCACGGAATAACAGAATCCGAGGTGGACGAGTGCGACAGCTACGCAGAAGCTCAGGTGGATGCCAAGGGTTACTGCCAGGCAGGGAACGCTGTGTACTTTTCGCCGGGACACCGGCATATTGCCGCTGACCTGCTCAAGAAGCATATCGAGCACTACATGATTCAGACAAAGTCGGAATATGAAAATGCCCTGGCGAGGGCCAGGGCTGACTGGAAGAGCCTCTAGTCGTATTTTTCTTCGATTTCACCGGTGTTTGTGTCTAGTTCATAATATGGGTCGCTAGAATTTGAACCCTTGTACAACGTCCATATACTATCGTCAGCACCTGGCTCAATACCCGTAAATGTATCTGGATATACCTTTCCATTCGCCATGATATACACATCATGCTCTGGATAGTGTGAATTAGGTGACCATCTGCTACGACTATATGCACAGTATCGGCCATCCCGTGAAACGCATTCTAAATTGTAATCCACCGGGACTTCGACACACGGACAATCCGCCAGGTTATCACCTTTCTTATTAACGACGTATACTTTATCAGGAACCGTCTGTATTTCACGTGTCACGCCGCTTACTCCAGAGCGAAGGTTTGCCTTTGGTGCAGAGTACGTTAGTATCCAATAATTCTTCGGCCCGAAATCTGTTGACGCATCATCCAGATAGCGTTGGTTTCGTTTATCCCACTCGGCATATACGAACCGTGAATCGTTAAATTCAATATCATTAGCGGGGTCGAGCAGCAATTCACCATTATAGCAGTCGAATATGTTAACGATTCTGTCGTCTCGTTTTACGAAAACTAGAAGGTCACTGCCGTCAGTAGCAAGCTCATCAGTAATCGTTAGTCCATCAGGGACTTCACCTTTTTTCTCATACGGTTCATACAGTGAATATATGGCTTTACCATCGGTTACGCAATGTGTATAACGTCTGTCCTTGATGGTGCCAATCTTGTTTATGTCCACCCATCCAGGCGTAAGTGACCGGTAATGTCCATTGTCGTCAACGACTACAGCCCCAAATTTTCCATCGTCAGATTTCACCAGATACACATTTGTCTCTAAAGTATCATAATCAGGGAAAATCTCTTCTAGGTCATATAGATTTTCATTTAGTGCAGCCAGCATCTCATCGTCATCTGGAGGTGTCATATCTACACCGGCGTTGACAAGTAGTTCCGTAGTGGTATCAAAGTTTACACTATGGTTTGGCCGGTCGAACGAATATGCAACTCGATTAAACGGTGTTACAAATGTTCCTATGATTGACATTGGGTCAGATGCCGGCAATTTATCGTTGTATAGTAGATAGAATGTATTTCTATCATGGTTTGAATAATTTTCCCAGTAATCCATGTTGCGAATACACCATGGTACATCTGTAGCACCTAATTGCGCCAAAACTTGTTTAAGCTGTCCGCTAGATGCTATGGGCATCGCTTCATAATCGCCTCGTTTCTCTGGTATACGAGGGGTACGATTGGTAATACAGTGGGATGCAGCATCCCTATCCAATCTACGCATAAGGTCATAGTTGATATCGGCGTTAGGATGAGCTTGTAGGAATTTTCGCAGTTCTTCTCCTAGATATGCTATGCGTTGACGCGATTTATCGTTGATGCCAAGATTTCCAACAATCGTATTGGTAACATATTCCGTAATGGCCTGGAACTTATCCATGTATTTCTTGACTGTCGGGTCAACATCAGGCTTAACCCCATGCGCCGCCATCGGGTCATATATAAGATTTCGAACCATGTTTACTATAGCGGTGGCATCTTCCTGTGAACATTCGTATTCATCAATCAAAAGATGCCGAGTCCTGCTGAGTATCTTGGAAACCCCAGCTCCTTCGAAAAGAACGCTAAATGCGAAATTTGCCGCCTCGAATACCGGTCCGTTGCCTTTGAATATCGTCTGCATATCACGGAGTTTATCAGTTCATGAACCATTCACTGCGTTCCTTTCTGCTCGGACGCCATCCTATTTTGTGGTTATGTTCCACGTCACAGTGTCTGCAGAAGGGGTTAGGCAGTTTTGAAAGCGCCATGACTTCATGTCCGTGCTCGACATCCCGGAGATTTATGCGGTCATACCTGGATGCCTCCAGGTGCATCCCGAAGGCCCGGTTGGGGTACTCAAGGTAGGTTACCGGGCTACATAGGTAGAGATATGGACCGCGCAAAGTAAGGCAGGTCTTCATCTGGCATGCCGGCTTCATGACCGCGGGGAAAATGGGCTTCTCCGACTTCATGTACGACGTGAACTGCGCCGGGTCCTCACCGAAAAGAATAGTGCCTATCCCGCACCGGCGGATTTCACGTACGCCTTCTTCAACCTGCTTCTCGTTTACAGTCCCATACTTGCTGTATGCCAAATGAGCCATGTTCTCACGGAGCGCCGTGGAGACCTTTCCAATGTTTTCCTTCAGGGCAATCATGTTTGTTACGACATATATCGCCGCATTCATGAACCTATGCCGGGCGATAGCGATAATGTCGGTAAGCTCCGGGTGCAGCAACGGTTCACCGCCAAGGATGAAGATTTCGCCTACCTCATTCGGGCAAGCCTCTTTCAGTAGGAGCAGGGACGCGTCGATGTCTTCCTTTGGAATCATCGGGGCGTCTTTTGCCAACGGGGCGAAGTGTGAACATGATGCGCAGCTCAGGTTACACCTATCTGTGATTGGAAGGTCCAGCTTGATTTTCTCCGGGTAGTACAGGGGCTTCCCGGGAGGGTTGACCGGACGTCCGAGTTCTGCCATGATTGAGGCCAGCAGGTCGGTAGCGCCGGTATATACGTCAAGCACCTCGTTGATGTATTTCTCCATAATAGGAATATCTCCCTCTCGGAGCGCAAGGGAGTCAATATATTCTTTAGGGTCGAAGTTCTTCATCAGTTAACCGTTGAACACGTACCGCCACTCATTTCCATCGCCTTCGCCTCGACGATATCGAACGCGACGGCCATGCCGGAAGTATATCCGAGTTGGAATGCCGCGATTGCGGCATCGCTGATTTTCTTGATTAGCATCTCCTGAACGGTACGGCCAAGCACTTCCTCCGCCACCTTGCCACGGTTGTCCATGACATACTTGTTAGCCTCAAGCTGGTATGACATGAAAGCCTTGGTAGTAATGTCGGCGAACTTATCCTTGTTCGACTCCAGGGAAGCCTCTATCATCTTCGCCTGCTCGGTCAGTGCCATTTCTTCGAGAACCATTAGTCCCTCGCTTCGTCAAGGAGCTTCTTGTGGTTCTTGTGCATGAACTCACTGAGCTTGACATAGGCGTTGCTGGTACTTTCAGCACTGAACCCGCGGTAGCGAGTGCGTGCCGGATAAACCGCGATGACCTGGTCGGCTGCATCCATGACGACGCAGATTGACCAGCCGAAGATGTGGAGGAACATATTAACGAACAGCAAAAGACCGGATTCTCTGAATTCGAACCAGGTCTTCTTAGTGTAGTTCTCGATTGGGAGGGCTTCAGGCTCGGTGGTCTTCTTCTCGACCTTCTTAGCCTTAGGCTGTGCCTTCTTCTTCTTGGGCTGCTTCTTTGTCTTAGGTTGGATTGTCAAAACGTCTTTTTTCATGGTAGACTCCTTTCTACCACGAAACTATGCTATTTCGGAAAATCCGGGATGTACAGGTTGGTAATACCGTCAGATTTCACGAAAGAATCGCCGTTGGTATCCGTGCCGTAGACATCGGAGAACTCCTTGATGTTGAACGACCGGGTAATCAGGTGAATACCTGACTTCGACGGGATACGGCATAGCTCCTTCTTGACACCGTACGGGTGACAATGGTCGTCGATATATCGCGACCAGGTATCCGCCACGTGCTCGACCGTGTCCATCATCGGGTTACCCGGTTCTACTCTCTCCGGGTCGACGTCGATAATCCACTTGACCGTCTCGCGAGGCTCGGAAGAATACGAGCCGAGTACGCTGCCGTAGACTTTGGTAGCGGACCGAATCTTGTTCATCTTTGCCTTCAGGATGGTATTGGTATTACCGGTCCTGATAGCCTTGCGGACCGTCTGGTTCCTGGTGAGCTGCTCCTTGAGCATTTCTATCTGGGCATAGATGTTCGCATCCTCGATGTTCCTCTGGTTGAGCCTGATGTAGGCCCTCGCCAGGTGGGATTCACACAGCGTTATGATTTCCGGTCGGAGTTCGTCGAGCTGTTTCAACGAATGGATGTGGTAGTCTCGGACAACATGCTCGCCGGTCTTGCCGACATCCTTACCACGCTGCAGAACCTCGATGAAATAAATATCGCCATCAAGCTCAAAGTGCATGAGCGACCTTACAATGTCAAAGTTATCAACAGGCATCACAAACTCCTTTTAAACATAATGGCCGTTTCTGAAACGCTTCACGAGGAAGTCCATCTTCACTTCGCTGAAGCCATACTTCACGCCGAGCTCGAAGTCTCGTTCGCATGACAGGTACTCGGCATTTTCCTGCATGCTTTCCAGGCGAGACGTATTCTGGTCATTGCGACCGCCCTGCGCTGCGGTATTTGCTATCTCCACGTCAAGATATCCAGTACCGGTATACTCGCTTATGGTAATCGCCCAGCGGCTTTCATCGGCATATTTCTTACATACAGAATAGCTGTCGGAATACCCAAGCAGAATCGCCTTGTTATCAAACATAGCAAGAATGAGATACCGTGGCAAGGTCAGGTCTTCCTTTGACGGCACTAGTTTCCTGTATAGCGTACGTAAAAAACGAAGGAACAAAAGTAGATAGACACTGTTAAAGATGCTTTTCAACATAAAACCCTACAAAAATGGCAAAATGATGGTGTCGCCGATAATACCTATAATATAGATAACCAGCTCGCAGATTTGTTGCCAACCGTACGCAGCCAGGGCCGTCATCAGGAGAAGTATCGCACCGAAAGCTACAAAAACCGTCGTCAGGCTAGCTAGCATAATCCAAGCCTCTCACGCGCTTTCCTGAGCGCTGTATAGGTATGCGTGTTGTAGAACCGGCACGGATTGCCCTGATTCGTCTGGAACGGCCCCTTGTAGAAGTCCAGTACATACCGGACGACTCCCTGTGACCTCGACTTGCCGGCGCGGCAGTGGATAAGGAAATCCATGTCCTTGTGGTCCTCGATGAACCGGACTATCTTCTCGGCTGTCTCCGGGGTTATCCCCTTGGCGGTGAGCTTTCCGGGAAACCCGTATTCTTTGCCGTCAAACACCTTGACGTCCTCGGTAATGTCGTCGAACTCGACATTGAGTACGTTGGCATGGTCTTCCGAGAAGAAATGCGCGTCGCCGTCGAAAAGGACAAACTTGGCGACCTCCTCGTTGCAGCAAATCGATATGAGCGCCGCATCCGTAGGAGGATTGCTGTCCGACCACCCCTCGTCACGGCATATTCGTTCAAAGTCCCGCTTGTTCACGCATATCAGCTGTTGCATGTCAACCCCTTTCGACGACCGGGTGGTCGAGGCACTTTCCGTGGTAGATGTGGTCCGCCGTATAGAGGCGCTCAGCCGGAACCGGCCCCATGAGGACGTCCCAGGACACGTTGTTCTGGATGGTGAAATCCTTCATCTTGACCCTGGAAAACATGTCGCTGGAATGCGTATGCCCGTGGACAAGCACGGTAGTCTTCGGGTCAAGCATCTTGCGGAGAGCCAGCAAGTTCGTCTGGTCCGGCTTGTCGTAGGCGAAGTCGGATGTAAACGGTAAGTGCTGGCACAGGTAGGTCAGGTCCTTGTACTGCACGAGGGCGTAGTCGCGCACGTCAAGCAGCTCACCCTTGATTTTCTGGTCGTGGTTACCGCGGACAAAGAACTTGTCCCCCGGGAGGGTCTGCCACAGTTTCCACGCGGCCTCCTCGCCGTTACCGTTGAACTGGCCGAACTGGAAATCGCCAAGGAACAACACAATGTCCCCAGGACGAACATCCCGGTTCCAGGCTGCAATTTCGGCAGCATCCATTTCTTCCGTTGTCTCGTACGGGCGGGTCCGCTCGAAATGGTCGGGAGCCCCCGTAGTCAGCTTCCTGTGGCCGAAGTGCGTATCGGATACGAACCAGAGTTGTGAATCCGTAGGGACCACAAGCTCGAACTTCGTCCGTTCCTCGAACGGCTTCGCCCTGTCTGTAAATGGCTTACCCATTATTCAATTTCCTCTTCGTCGAACTCCATGTTCGACTTGATTAAACGGTTGTACTTGTCATGCAAGGACAACAGGAGGCTAGTGAAGAGCATGTCAAGTTCTTCATAGGAAATGACGGGCTTGAGGAAGGTAGAGTTCTTGAATGCCTCGGTTACTTCCGCTACGAGCGCGTCGCTGCGTGCCATCATCTCGTCATAGGTGAACCTGCCCTGCTTAATCGACAGTAGATACTCGCGGTCTGCCGTCCGGTCGACGGTAACAGTTCCTCTTTCCGCGATGTCCTTCGCCGTCATCAGCAACCTGATGCAGTGCATGGTATTCTTTGCGTCATAACCCTGACCGTGCTTGATTGTTTCCTCGTACCGGCTCTCGTTTCTGTCCTTTACCCATTTCCAGTACTTGGTGTGCTCGGCACAGTCGTGGGAATACGCGTTCTTGTTGAAGAACAGCGTACCGACCTGGGGTATGCCCTTCGGGATGCTGCTCATCTGGATGTCCTTGGCCTTCTCCTCGTCAGACACGACACCATAGGCCCACCGCCATTCGTGCTCGGGAGCAGAAATCTCGCACATGTCGAGAGGCACGTTCTCCCAATAAAGCGCATAGGTGTCCGTAACATGGTCGATTGCGGCAATGGCGTAGTACTTCTGCTCGTCCTTGCACTCGTAAGGACGCTGCTTCAGCCATTCCTTGAACGGGACAGCCATGTTGCCGTCAACAACGTAGCAGTAGTCGAGGACCCTGGGAGGTTCCTCCGGCTGCGGATTGAAAATCTTCTTGTTGAGACCATAGGCGCGGCTCAGCTGCTGCTTGGCGTACTCCAGGAACGACTTGCAGCAGGCCTGGGTAATCCACACGTCCTTTGGAATCATTTCGAAGAATTCCTCTCCCTGCAGGATGCAGCGTTTCGGGGAATTCAGGAACTCCAGTGCCGACGGGTTTCCGTCACGGAGAAGCTGGAGGAACTTCTTGAGCTCCCAGTAGACATGGTTGTTCTTCTCGTCGGCCACCTGGTCGATTGCATTGTAGGACAGACGGTCCTCGATGGGAAGGACGAACACGCCACGCGTGTCCACGTCGGATGTCTCGGTAGCAAGGCCGAAAGCCTGGCTGCCGACGACGGCGTCCATGATAATCCAGCCGGTTCTCTTCAGTTCATCTACAGTCATTTCTTAATCTCCAGTTCTTCAACAGATGACAGCGGAAGATACGATATTGTAAACTTGTATGTTTGCTTATGCGAACTCGGGTCCTGGCTGACGAACGAATGGATAAGGAACGGGAATTTTTCATGGTCATCGCCCAGCGGATGAGGGTTATGGTCTAGGAACGGGCCGTTTCCCTGGTCAATCATGCCTACTTCCCAGTCGCATTCCTTCATGAGCTCGTCCATGAGAACTTCGTACAGCTTGGCGCGAGTAATTTCCTTCCAGTATTCGGATTCCGGGAAGATGACGCGCTGTGCCTTAATGACCGCCGTGAGGTCGAGCTTGGACAGTGCCAAAGCTGCTGTGCGGTATACCTGCTCGTGCTTGATTGGATATTTTACCTGAGTAGGCGCTGATTCGGTGACCTTAACATTTTTCATTGGGTCTACATAATTTGGTGCTTCCATGATATCATCCTCTGTGCGCACGTCGGCAAACGGGTCTTCATCCGTTGTTTCCATAACAGATACAGGAACAGGTACCGTAGGTTCTGCAGCCTTGCGGGCAACCGGGGGATGGATTACCGGGTCCTCGTCGTGGCCATGCAGGAGGTGGTTAGGGATACTTGACTGCGTATCATCCGATTCCTTCGGCTTTACCGCGTCAGATAGTGCCCCGGAGTCCGGAGACAAGTTCCCATAGTATGCCGTGCCCAGCAGCTTGATAAAGAATCTGGTCAATACATCCGAGTGCGACTCTGTATAGATATCCACTGTCTGTAACTTATCATCCTGGGTTACAACAGCCCTGAGTTCAGAGACACTATACATCAGCTTCGATGTGCTGGCCGGACGCTTGACAAATAGAATAGGACGCTTGTTGGCAACAAGTACCATCGGGCGGCCATACTTGTCGAATTCAGCCAGTTCCACTTCAGCGTTAACGATGGGTTCTCTGCCTCCCGGACGAACGAACGCCACGTCCATGCTGTCATTAAGTATGTAAGGAATAGCACCTAACTTCTCGTCGGTAATCGTTAGTGTCTCCCCATCGGTAATGAGCGCCTTGACGGCAGTCCTTATATCCTGGTCGGAGATGAAATTGGTGTACCGCTGGTCATAAAGGCGTGCAAGCAGGTTACCAAGCGGGCTGTCAATGATGGCATCCTCAACATTGCGAAGTAAAAGCTTCGCACTTTGCTGGACTGTAAATTTAATCTTATAGGTAATCTTCATGCTATAAATATAGCAATTTACAGCCGGAGCAGCGATTGGACATCGGATTTTACCTCTTTTTTGCGGTAAACGTCATACATCTGCTCCAACTTGACGATGCCGGCGGGAATATCCTCGCTGCCGAACAGGAAGAACTTGTCCCTGTTCAGGTCAATTACCATAGAATGCTGCCCGCCGCCTACCGCCAACAGGTTCTGGCTCGGCGTAAGTACATCTATGTAGCACCAGTTCTCACCCGGGGTGAACATAAGCGGAATCTCGTGCATGTCGCAGTGCTTCACGAACTGCATCATGCGCTCGTCCTCCCCAACCCATTCTATGACGTTGGCCCTGGCACTCTTGCGGATATCGAACGGAACTTGGTACTTCGGCTTCATTTCTCTATCCCCACTAGAGTGCCGAGACTGACGAATTCGGCATTTGATTTACCTGCGGCGTTCAGGAGGAATATCAGTTCCCGCCGCTTGATTTCAAGGAAATTCAAGAAGGCCTGGTGGTCATACTTGTTCGATGGGCGCGGATGCTCTATGTGGCTCACCCCGTCCATGTTCATTATTGGGGTAGTCCTGATAGGAATATCCCCGTAAAAACACTCTATCCCGAGGAACCCGTCCTCTCCTCCCCACCTACCGCAGAAGTCCGGATGGAACACCGCGCTAACCCCGTACAACTCCTCGTTGAGCTTCTGGATAGCCTTGACTGCTCCGGCGGTAATGCCGAAGTTGCACGTCCAGACTACCCCGGAGTCAGCTATGAACCGTTCGGAGGTTACATAGTTCGGCTTCTTGGTGAAGATAGGGATTGGGTGCTCTTCTGAGCACTGCCTCTGGTCATCGGAACCCCACTTGACCTCGGTACGCCTGCCGACGATGACGCAACCTTCCTCGTAGGCCGCTATGTGCGATTCAAGCATCCGGTTCATCGGTATGCAGTCGCCGTCAAGGAACACTACCAGGTCCATGTCATATAGCATGTCCAGCGCCAGGTTGCGGCAGTGACCTGCACAGAAGGGCAGTATCCCATCAATCATCGGCGGTCGCTCTATGTTATCCGGGGTGCACCCGACGACAAGGAATTCGCACCCGGGAATTTCCTCGTAGGCCTTCTTGGTCTCCACTCTCTCAAGGAGACCCGGACGGTCCATTACAACGAGCACGCGGTCAGGCTTGACTGATTGCGAAAGTACGCCACGGGCTATCACCTTGGCGTACTTCTCCTGATTCTTGCACAGTATTACAAGTGCGGACTTCATCGCTTGACCCTTTCCTCGCAGTGTTTCTTGTAAACTTCCGGTGCGGATTCGCCTACCGTCTTCCATAGTTCGTGGTCGAGAACGTGCTTAAGAGTCGGGGCAATCTTGTCGGTATTGCAGACGACGATTGACTTGCCGAACTCGTTATGCGGGGACTTCTCGGAAACCACGCAGCAACCGTTTATGACCGGATAGAAAATCCTCACCTGCTCCTGGCGGCAATCCTCAAGAAAAGCGTGGACATTAAGGATAATCTTGGAACGCCCCAGCAAATCCTGCAGGTTCCTCCCGGTAACCCCGGTGGCCCACACGGTAGAGTATGCCGTCCAGGTTTTCTCCATGAGCTCGCCGACAATCATGAGCCTGCGCTTGGTCGGATAACCGTAGAACAGGATATCGATGTCCTTGAACGTAGTGTCGATTTCCTTGAGCGCGGAGCAGTATTCCATCGGCTTGTATATCGGCTTGAACCCGTTGCGCTTGAGCCATTCCAGGTTGGAAAGGTCATACTCCCAGATTTCGTCCACATTCTTGAGCCATGTATAGGTATGCTTGTTCGCCCACTTGGAACGGTCGAACAGCTGCTCCAGCTGGTAGACTACGAGCTTCTTCCCGGGATATTCCCGGCGAAGCTTGCTCGGGAGATAGGTAGCCACGTTGTAGCCGAGGACGACCACTGTATCGTCATAGGCCTTGTCCCCGTCGTGGAGCGCATGAAGCATGCGTTCCACTTCGGAAAAGACCACCTTGTTTTCCGATATGGTAATCATCGTATGCTGGAGAGGTCGATAAGGCGCTGGTCGACGACCTTGTTGCCGTCGGTGATGAAGCTGAAGCTGGAAGCCGGGAATGCGCTGTGCAGGTTGTGCACGGAGTATTCGCCGGGACCGATGAGGCTCGGGTTCAGGTAAACCGGCGTAGTAGTACCCGGGAGGTACCAGATACCGCCGATGTGCCAGTGGCCCATCATGACAGCGTCGAACTTTTGACCAATAGCGGCGAAGATTGCCTGGTCCTTGAAGTTGTCACGGACAGTCGTAGACAGCGGGGAAACGAACGCGGAGCCACCCTTGTAGCGGTCGCCGTGTTCCAGCTTCCAGGTCTGATTGCCGACCTTCGTGAAGAGGACGGTTGAATCGCCGAAGATAACCGACACATTGTCGTTGGAATCGTTGTACTTGCTCTCGATGAACGAGTACAGGATGTATTCGTAGTTCTCGATGCCCTTGTTCTTGAACTGGTACTTCTGGGTAGTACGGGCATGGTTGCCGACGACGCAGTGTATGCGGACCTTCTTGTAGCATCCCTTGTATGCGTCGATGAGGCCCGTAATAAATTTGTAATATTGGGCGATGCACTTCGTAATCGGTGCCTCGTTGTTCTCGCGGAGCTCGTCATGGATGTTGCCGGAGAACATGTCGCCGAGCATGAAGATGTCGAGTTCCTCGCAGCCGAACGCCTGTGCGTACTCGTAGTTCTTCTTGAAGAGCTCGATATGGCGTTGCTTGGAAATTTCAAAGTTGTATTCGTTGAGGCCGTTCACGTCGTGAGACTTAACGACTTCTCCCCAGTGGATATCGGACAGCGGGAGGATGTTGTAGAACTTGCCCTTGCCGTGTCTCGGGGATATTTTCTCGACCTTGATTGTGAACTTGTCCGGGGTGCAATCTTCCAATGCGGAACGGAGTTCGGCAATCATGCGGCGCTTCTCGTAGTCGGAAGCCTGCATGTCCTTTATAGTACGCTTGGCTGTGTTGAGCTCCTTCTGCATCGAGATGAGCATGCCATCGTCCATGGCGGCGTTTGCCTTGCTGATGAGGTCGTCATCATACTCTGGCTTTTTCGGGAGTTTCGCGGTCTTCTGCTTTACAAGTCGGCTGGCCGTCTTGGATGCGCTCGTACGCTTTTTCATCGTTTTTTCGACGTTTTCTACGAACTCATCGTAATCTTCGGTAACCCATCCGAGGGATACCAGGACATCGTACCAGCGGCACACCTTGTCGGTATCCATGTTGTAAGTGTCAAGCAGCTTGATGACTGCGGGGTTATTCGTTGCATTATAGCGGGTGTCTGGGGTCGGTTTTCCCAAGAGCTTCAACAGCTTACGGGAATCTGCGGTTTCTTTCCTGCTCATTGTGTTCCTTGTAATTCGGCAAGGCATTGCCATCTGTTTGCACTATAAATTACAAACATATTCACAGGCTGTCAACAGATTATGCGCCGAAAATTATAAAAAAGTTATTTTTCTTCGCAAAGTGGTTATAATTCTGCCCCAAGTTAATGTATATTAACACAAATGATACCAAACAATCACATAAACTCCGAAATGTAAATAAATTGAAACGGAAGGATACCACAATATGAGATACTTTCTGACATTCGTCTTGGCCCTTGCAATGTCCGTCTTCGCAGCGGACGTAAGGCCTTTCGTGTTCAGTAACGTAGCGTCCGATTCTGCATCCCAGCAGAACGAGTTCGACTACATGTTGAAATACAAGCTCTTCGGGCGCGATTACCTGAAGATGGGCCGCCGCGTGATTATCCCGGACAAGTCCGGGTGGAACGGCACGGCCGGCAACATCACCTCTGCCGAGCAGATTTCGCTTGGCGGTACTACCCTCGCCGGCGGATATATCTCCGTCGGTGACGCGTGCCAGTTCACTACAGGTCCAATCCGTGCAGATTCGCTTACAGCGAGGAACGACAATGGCGGCTCCATGTTCGGTGGCACGGTCTGCCTGGCAGATACCAACGTGTCCAATTCCGTCAGGGCAGGCCTGCAACGCGCAGGCGGCCACCTCGCAATGGAATGCCCGGAACTCCCGGAAGCCCCGGCGAACCTCTCCATTCCTACTACCACGTGGCCTTCCACCGGATACATCGACGACATCATCATTTCTGACAACAATGGTGTCGCATACATCGATGTCCCGGACGGCGATGGCACGTATGATGTCTATATCCACAACATCCACACTGGCGTTGGCGGTACCAACGGGGCCAAGGTGTACATCCGCATGCAGGACGGCGGACGTCTCACCCGTATCTTCGTGGAGAGCCTCGAAATCGGTAACCACACGACGTTCAACGTGATATACAGGACCGAAGACGGCGATGAAATACAGACCCAGAAGCAGTACCGCGGTAACGTGATGTTCTATTCCAACAACAACATCACGTTCGACAATACAGACAACGTGCCTATCCAGGGTTCATTCATCACTACCGGCAAGATTTACCTGAAATGCAACCTGGACTTCGCCGGGCAGCTCCTGGCTAACCAGCTCGAAATCGGTGACGACTTCAAGGGAGAGAACTTCAGATTTGTCCCGTTCGACCCTGACACGCTCGACATCGACCCGGAACTCAACAAGGATGGTGGTCTCCGCGAGAACGACTCCACTGTCGTCATTCCCATCAAGCTGAGCGACACCGCAACCGTCGATGTCTACTTCAGCTACTGCTTCGACCTCCGTGACGGCGTTACGGTCGATGACTTCAACCTGGTGACGGACTTCCCGATTTGCGGAACC